>Ga0265325_10000102_pt1 | contig 59998 bp, 63 predicted proteins | sample 41420metaG_FD_202090 | JGI IMG/M metagenome (GOLD analysis project Ga0265325, IMG submission 202090) | Rhizosphere microbial communities from Carex aquatilis grown in University of Washington, Seatle, WA, United States - 4-14-20 metaG | ecosystem: Host-associated > Plants > Roots > Rhizosphere...
GCACACGGGCCGCCCCCGCCGCGCGAACGCGGCTCTCGCCGAGGTCGGCGAGGGCGGCGCCGAGGCCGCGACCCTTCGTGTCCCGCGCGACGATGCCGACGAACATGCCGAGCTCGTCGCGGGCCTCGGACCAGCCGACTCCGACGAGCGTCCCGCTCTCCTCGAGCAGCCACGAGTCGCTCTCGAGGTCAGTGCGGTTCCACCAGTCGAGGATGTCGATCTCGGTCACCCGTGACGGGCGGCCGAGCAGCACCGACTCGTCGGCGGCGACGAGCACCGCGACGGCGGACGCGTCCTCCCGCGTCGCCGGCCGCCGCGTGATCGCCGTGGAAACGCCCACGGCGGGAGGCTACCCGGAGACGAGCCCGTCGAGCGCAGCACCGAGACCGGCGAGCGTGTGCAGCTCGACGTCCGGCTCGGGAACGGGCTCCTCGCCGAGCCGGTTGACCCAGACCGTGCGCTGGCCGAGCGTCCGCGCAGGCTCGATGTCGTGGAAAAGGCTCGCCCCCACATGTACGTGCCCCGAGGGGTCGGCGCCTGTCTGCTCGAAGAACGCCTCCCAGTGCCGGTGCGCCGGCTTGTACGAGCCGATCTCGGAGGCGACGACCGCGAGCTCGAACGGGACGCCGATCCGCTCGAGCGACGCGTCGATGTAGTCGCGGTCGGTGTTCGAGAGGATCGCGAGCTTCCAGCCCCGGGCCCGCGCGTCCTCGAGCGCGACACGGACCTCGGGGAACGGCTGCCACGAGGGCAGCGAATCCGCGAGGGCGTCGTGCTCACCGGCCTGCAACGGCATGTCCTCGCTCTCCGCCAGCCGCACGAGCGCCAGCGTGAGCACGTCCCGGTAGCGCAGGGCGGGCTCCTCCTGCTGCACCAGCGGCTCGAGCTCGTGGTAGCGGTGGAGCAGCGCCGCCACCTTGCCCGCGCCGAAGAGCCGCTCGAGCTCGCGGCCGATGCCGCCGTTCCAGTCGATCAGCGTGCCGTAGCAGTCGAACGTCGCCCAGCGCTCCATTTCGCGAGCGTATGCGATCGTTGGGGTCTGCGCATGACGACGCGTACCTGCGCGGCTAGGCGGCCGGGCGGAACGCGAGCAGTTCCGGCCCGTGCTCGTGCAGCCAGTCGCGCTGCACGCGCCAGTCGGGGCGGCGCGTCTCGACGAGCCGCCAGAAGCGTCGCGAGTGGTTCGGCTCGCGCAGGTGGCAGAGCTCGTGCACGACGACGTAGTCGAGCACCTCGAACGGCGCGAGCACGAGCCGCCAGTTGAACGAGAGCGTGCCGCGGGTAGAGCACGAGCCCCAGCGCGTCTTCTGGTCGCGGATCTGGATTCGCTCGTACGCGACGCCGAGCTCCGGCGCCTCCTCCTCGGCGAGCATCCGCACGAGCTCCCGCACCGCGACGCGCGCCTCGGCCTCGGAGACGTGGCGCGGATCGAGACGCAGCCGCGGCCGCTGGCGTGCGCGTTCCGCCGCGATCCACTCGCGGTGCGACTCGAGCACGCGCTCGACCTCGTCGTTTGGCATCCACGTGGGCGCGGTCAGCTGCACCGGCGCGCCCCACGGCACTGACAGTGTCCAGCGGCCCGCCTGCCGCGAGCGGCGAACGTCAACCAATTCGTCCACAGGCGAAGCCTAGGTAGGGCATCTGACAACCTCCGCGACCAGGTCGCACCGCGACCTGGTCGCAGCCGTAACCGCTAGACCCCTTCGTACCGCCGAATCACGACGCAGGCGTTGTGCCCGCCGAAGCCGAACGAGTTGTTCACTGCGACTCGAACGTCCGCCTTGCGCGCGACGTTCGGAACGTAGTCGAGGTCGCACTCGGGATCCTCGACCTCGTAGTTGATCGTCGGCGGGAGCATGCCCTCGTACACGGCGAGCGTCGTGAACATCGCCTCGACGGCACCGGCGCCGCCGAGGCAGTGTCCCGTCGCGCCCTTCGTGCCGGAGACCGGGATGCGGTACGCCTGCTCCTCGCCCATCGCAAGCTTGATCACACGAGTCTCGCTCGCATCGCCGATCGGCGTCGACGTCGCGTGTGCGTTGATGTAGTCGATCTCCTCGGGCGTCACGCCGGCGTCGCCCATCGCCATCGTCACCGCGCGCGCAGGATTCACTCCGGTCGGGTCCGGCTCGGTGATGTGGCTCGCGTCCGCCGACGCTCCGTAGCCGGCGATCTCCGCATAGATCTTCGCGCCGCGCGCCTTCGCATGCACGAGCTCCTCGAGCACGAGCACCGCGCCGACCTCGCCCATCACGAAGCCGTCGCGGCCGGCGTCGAACGGGCGCGACGCGCGCTTCGGATCGTCGTTGCGCCGCGACAGCGCGCGCATCGCTCCGAAGCCTGCGATCCCCACCTTGTTGATCGCCGCCTCGGTGCCGCCGCAGAACATCACGTCGGCGCGGCCGAGCCGGATCGCGTCCGTCCCGTCGCCGATCGCCATGTTCGACGCGGCACAGGCGGTGCACTCGGATGCGAGCGGGCCCTTGGTGCCGAGCTCCATCGAGACCCAGCCGGCGCCCATGTTCGGGATGATCGACGGGATCGCGAACGGGTTGACCCGGTCCGGGCCGCGGCTGCGCAACACGTCGTGGCAGTCCTGGAACGACGTCAGGCCGCCGATGCCGGTGGCGATCGCCGCGCCGATCCGGTCCGCCTCGGGAGCGACGTTCAGCCCCGAGTCCTGCTCTGCCTGCCTGGCCGCCGCGACGATCAGCTGCGCGAAGCGGTCCATGCGGCGCGCCTGCTTGAAGTCGATCCAGACGGACGGGTCGAAGTCCTTCACCTCGCACGCGAACGTGACGGGGTACCCGGAGGCGTCGAACTGGGTGATCGGCCCCGCGCCGGACTCGCCCCGGAGCAGGGCGTCCCAGCTGGAGCGCACGTCGTGCCCGAGCGGGGTTACCGCCCCCAGCCCGGTGATGACGACGCGTCGCCTGCCGTTGAGTGATCCGTTTCCGTCGCTCACATTCCCAGCCCGCCGTCGACGAGCATCACCTCGCCCGTGATGAACGAGGCCTCGTCGGAGCAGAGGAAGCGTACCGCCCCTGCGACGTCGGCCGGTTCACCAAGGCGCCCGAGCGGCGTGTTCTGGAGCATCGCCGCCGTCGCCTCCTCGGGCAGCACGTCGGTGAGCTGGGTCTTCACGTAGCCCGGCGCCACAACGTTCGCCCGGACGTTCCGGCTGCCGAGCTCCCGGGCAAGGGACTTCGTGAAGCCGATGATCCCTGCCTTCGAGGCCGCGTAGTTCGTCTGGCCCCAGTTGCCGTGGACGCCGACGATCGAGGAGACGTTCACGATCGCGCCGGCCCGCTTCTTCATCATCGGCCGGCAGACGGCCCGGCACGTGTAGAAGACGGACGAGAGATTCGTCTCGATCACCGTGCGCCAGTCGTCGTCGGGCATCCGCGCGAGCAGCCCGTCACGCGTGAGGCCGGCGTTGTTGACGAGAATGTCGAGGTCACCGGCCTCCTCGACCAGCCGTCGCGCGTCGTCGGCGTTCGAGACGTCGGCCTGCACGGCGCGGCAGCCGAGCTCGGCGGCGAGCGCCTCGGCCTCCTCGCGGCCGGAGCGGTAGCCGATCACGACCGCGGCTCCGGCGCGGGCGAGCTCGACGGCGATCGCCTGCCCGATCCCGCGAGACGCCCCCGTGACGAGCGCGTTCTTCCCTTCGAGCGAGGCGAACGTCACGTCACGTTTCGGCGAGCGCTTCGCGGAGCTTGTCGAGCGAAGCGAGATCGTTCACCGAGATGGCCTTCACGCTGCGGTCGATTCGCTTCACGAGCCCGGAGAGCACGTTGCCCGGGCCGACCTCGACGAAGGTGCGCACGCCCTCCTTCATCAGCTCGGAGGCCGCCTGCGTGAACCGCACCGGCGCGGTCAGCTGGTCGACGAGCAGCGGCCCCATCCGCTGCGCCGACTCGAGCCGCGCCGTGACCGTCGACATGAACGGCGCCACCGGCTCCTGGAACTTGATCCGCTCGATGGCCGGCCGTAGCCGGTCGGCGGCGCGGGCCACGAGCGGCGAGTGGAACGCGCCCGAGACCTTCAGCTTGACCGCCCGCCGAGCGCCCGCCTCCTGCGCGCGCTCGCAGCACTCGTCCACCGCGTCGTTCTCGCCGGAGATGACGATCTGGCCGGGGCAGTTGTAGTTCGCCGGCCACACGCCGAGGATCTTGCGGCAGAGCGTCTCGACCACCTCGTCGTCGAGACCGAGGATCGCCGCCATCGAGCCGGGATGCCGCGCAGCGGCCTCGGCCATGGCGATCCCGCGCTCGCGGACGAGCTCGAGCGCCTCTTCGATCGACATCGCCTGCGCGGCGGCGAGTGCGGAGAACTCGCCGACCGAGTGGCCGACGACGAAGTCCGGCTCGATTCCGCGCGAGCGAACCGCGGCGAGCATGGCGAGCGAGGTGGCGACGAGCACGGGCTGCTGCACGGCCGTGTCGACGAGGTCCGCGGCCTCCGCGTGGAAGCACAGGCGCTCGAGGTCGAGCCCCGAGGCGATGCTGCCGCGCCGGTAGATGCTCAGCGCTTCCGGCACCGCCTCGGCGATGTCACGCCCCATCCCTGCCTCGATCGACCCCTGGCCGGGGAAGCAGAACGCGATCTTGGTCACGCCGCCATCTCCTTTGTCCAGCGCATGAGCGCCGACCCCCACGTTAGCCCAGCTCCCATCCCGGTCATCAGCACAAGTTGCCCGGGCCGTAACCGTCCGTCGGCCGCCGCGTCCGCGAGGGCCAGCGGAATCGAGCCCGAGGACGTGTTTCCGTACCGGTCGACGTTGACCACCACCCGCTCCGACGGGACGCCCAGCTTGCGGGTTGCGTGGTCGATAATCCGCACGTTGGCCTGGTGGGGGATGTAGAGATCCACGTCGTCGATGGAGGCGCCGCACTGTGCGAGCAGCGCCTCGGCCGACTGGACGAGGATCCGCGTCGCGAACTTGAACACTTCTCGCCCGTTCATCTTGACGTATCGCTCGGGCTCCGTGAACAGGCGGGAGCCGCTTCCCGGCAGCCAGAGGCTCGCGCCGCCGGCACCGTCGGCCCCCAGCTCGAAGCCCAGGAAGCCCCGCTCGGACACCGCTTCGATCACGACGGCCCCGGCGCCGTCGCCGAAGAGGACGAGCGTCGACCGGTCGTTCCAGTCGAGCAGGCGCGAGAGGATGTCGCCGCCGACGACGAGCGCCCGCTTCGCCAGTCCTCCCGCGAGCATCCCGTAGGCCTGCGCGATCGCGTACATGAAGCCGGTGCAGCCGGCCGAGAGGTCGTAGGCGGCCGCGTCGACCGCGCCGAGCCGGTCGGCGACGATCGCGGCCGTGGACGGAAACGCCATGTCCGGTGTAACCGTGGCGACGATGATCAGGTCGACGTCCTTCCCGGAGACGCCCGCCTGCTCCAGCGCGGCCTGCGCGGCGGGCAGGGCGAAATCCGACAGCGCCTCCTCCGGTGCCGCCATCCGCCGCTCGCGGATACCGGTGCGCTCCATGATCCACTCGCTGGACGTGTCGACGTGCTGGGCGAGCTCGTCGTTCGTGACCACGCGGTCGGGCACCCTGCAGCCGAGGCCGGTGATCGAGATCGCGGCCTCCTGCCTGCCGGTGCCGATCATCCGCCGACGAAGACGGTGAGCATGGCCTCGGCCGCAACCTCGTCGCCGACGAGGGCGCGTCCCCGGCCCTTCGCGATCGGCCCGCGCACACGCACGAACTCGCATTCGAGGGTGAGCGTGTCGCCCGGCTCGACGATCCGCTTGAAGCGGCAGCCGTCGATGCCGGCGAAGAACGGCAGCTTGCCCCGGTTTGCCTCCGCGGCGAGGACCGCGACGGCGCCCGCCTGGGCGATCGCCTCGATCGTGAGCACGCCCGGCATCACGGCCCGCTCGGGGAAGTGGCCGGCGAACCACCAGTCGTCGGCGCGGATCTCCCGGCGTCCGACAACGCGCTTCCCCGGCTCGAGCTCAAGGATCTCGTCCACGAGCAGGAACGGCGGCCGGTGGGGGATCAGCTGCTCGATCACGTCCCGGCCGAACGGCGCCACCGGGACGGTCACGCGACGTCCCGCGCCTCGAGCCGCTCCCGCAGATGGGTGCGGCCGCGGTGGGCGTGGCACTTCGCGGTGCCGACCGGCATGCCCGTGGCCTCCGCGATCTCCTCGAAGGAGTAGCCGAGCGTGTCCTTCAGCACGACGACCTGCGCCTGCGTCGCCGAGATCCCCGCGAGCGAGTCGCAGAGCGCGCGCCGCAGCTCGGAGACGCGCGCTGCGTAGACGGGGTCGCCGGCCGGGCCGGCGCGCAGGTCGTCCGCGAGCTGCTCGTGGCTGCGGGTCGAGCGCCGTTCGGCCGCATCGCGGCACGTGTTCACGACGAGCCGGTGCAGCCAGGTCGAGAACTGGGACTCGCCGCGAAACTGCTTCAGGCGGACGCACACCTTCGCCAGAGCCTCCTGCGCGGCGTCGCGGGCGTCCTCGGGATCGCGCAGCAGATGCCGGGCGAGGCGCTCCACCTTCGGCGCATGCCGCGCGCAGAGCGCTTCCAGCGCGAGCCGGTCGCCGTCCTTCGCTCGTGTCACCAAGATGGGATCGCTGAGCTTGTCGTAGACAAGGCCGCTGTCCTGACGCAGCGGTTGCCTGATCGGACGGCCGTTGGCGCGGAGCGGTTGCACCACCGGACTAGTCTAGAGCGGCGTGTCGGATCTGACCCCCGAGACGGTGCTGCCGCTGCTTCGCGGCCGGCTCGGGACGCCCTACCGGTTCGTCGCGTCGTGCCCGTCCACCCAGCGCCTGCTGGGCGAGGACGAGCCGGAAGGCGCGACCGTCGCCGCAGACGAGCAAACGGCGGGCCGGGGCCGGCTGGGACGCACATGGGAGGCGCCGGCCGGGCGGGCGATCCTCTGCTCCATCGTGCTTCGACCGCGGGTGCCGATGCCACTCTGGCCCGAGCTGTCGCTCGTCGCCGGCGAGGCGGTCGCCGCTGCGCTGCGGGTCGAGACCGGCGTGAACGCCTCGCTGCGCTATCCGAACGACGTCGTCGTCGCTGGCCGCAAGCTCGTCGGGGTGCTCCCCGAGGCCGCCTCGGGCCGCGTCGTGCTCGGGATCGGCGTCAACGTGAACCAGACCGCGGACGAGCTGCCGCGGGACACGCCGAAGCCGCCGACCTCCCTCCGCCTCGAGGTCGGCCGTGAGCTGGAGCGGGCGCCGCTGCTCGCCGCGATCCTCCTCGAGCTCGAGCGCGGCTACGACGCCTGGGCGAAAAAGCACGCGTAGATACACTTTTGGTGCTGTGAACGGACGCCTGCCGCGCCTCCTAGGCGCGGCTCTCGGGATCGTGATCGCCTCGCTTGCTCTTGCGGGAGGCAGCGGCGCTGCGGGCTCCTCGCACCCGCGCGTGCTCGCGATCCGCTTCGGGCCTGACCTCGAGATCAACCCGGTCACGCAGGATTACTTCACCCACCAGCTCGCGCGGGCGGCAAGCGACCACTACGACGCCGCGGTGATCCTGCTCGACACGCCGGGCGGCCTCTCGACGTCGATGAAGACGATGTTCAACGCCGAGCTCAACGCAAAGCTGCCGGTGATCGTCTTCGTCTCGCCCGACGGCGCACGGGCGGCGTCGGCGGGCGTGTGGATCTCGCAGGCGGCGGACGTGCTCGCGATGGCGCCGACGACGAACATCGGCTCCTCGACGCCGATCGACTCGAGCGGCGCGAACCTCGGCTCGGACCTGCGACGCAAGGTGATCAACGACTCGGTGGCTTCGCTGACCGCCCTGGCGGTCGCCCACCATCGCAACGCGACCTGGCCGGCGAAGGCCGTCCGGGTCGCGTCCAACCTGACCGCACAGCAGGCGCTGAAGCTGCACGTGGTCGACCTGCTCGCGCCGAGTCTTCCGGCGCTCCTCGACAAGCTCGAGGGCTACCACACGAAGGACGCGGAGCGGCCGTACACGCTGCACCTCGCGGGGGCGACGATCGACACCGTCGGGCCGGGCTTCTTCACGCGCTTCCTGAATACGCTGATCGACCCGAACATCATCAGCCTGCTGTTCCTCGCAGGCATTGCCGGCATCGGCTTCGAGATCTTCCACCCGGGAATCGTCCTGCCCGGCGCGCTCGGCGCCGTGTCCCTGTTGACTGCGCTGTTCGGCTTCTCGGTGCTGCCGATCTCGTGGTCGGGGCTCATGCTGATCATCCTCGGCGTCGTCCTGCTCGTCGTGGACGCGCACGTGGTGACGCACGGCGCCCTCACCGTCGCGGGACTGATCAGCCTCGGCGTCGGGATGATCATGCTGTTCCACAATGCGCCGGCGCCGTACCACACGTCGCTGCCGCTCGTGCTCTCGATCACCCTCGTGCTCGGAGGCTTCTGGGCGTTCGCGCTCGGGAAGGCGGTGCAGGTGCGCCGCCGGCCGGTCACCGTCGGGCCGCAGCGCGTGCTCGGGCAGGAGGCGGTCGTCCGCTTTCCGGGGCAGGTGTACGTCGAAGGCGAGCTGTGGCACGCCCACCGCGCCGACGGCCGCGAGCTCGTGCCGGGCGAGCATGTGGAGGTCGAGGCCGTGGACGGCCTGGATCTGACGGTGCGGTAGTGCGGTGCGTGGAGTAGTCTGACGTCATGGCCGCCGGCCTCATCATCCTCGCCGTCATTCTGTTCTTCCTCGTGCTGTTCCTGATCTCGGCGATCAAGGTGGCGCGCGAGTACGAACGGGGCATCATCTTCCGGCTCGGCCGGCTGTTGCCCGAGCCGAAGGGGCCTGGCCTCTTCCTCCTCATCCCGATCGTCGACCGCATGGTGAGAGTCGACCTGCGCACGATCACGCTGAACATCCCGCCGCAGGAGGTCATCACCAAGGACAACGTGCCGGTGCGCGTGAACGCGGTGGCGTATTTTCGCATCGTCGCGCCGAAGGACGCGATCGTGCAGATCGAGAACTTCATGGTCGCGACGTCGCAGATCGCGCAGACGACGCTGCGCGCGGTGCTCGGCCAGCACATGCTCGACGAGCTGCTCTCCGAGCGCGAGAAGATCAACTCGATCCTGCAGGAGATCATCGACGGCGCGACAGGGCCCTGGGGAATCAAGGTCTCGATCGTCGAGGTGAAGGACGTCGAGATTCCGGCGAGCATGCAGCGGGCGATGGCCCGCCAGGCGGAGGCCGAGCGCGAACGGCGGGCGAAGATCATCAACGCCGAGGGCGAGTACCAGGCGGCCGAGCGGCTCAAGGACGCCGCGATCGTGATCGAGGAGCACCCGATCGCGCTCCAGCTGCGCTACCTGCAGACGCTGCTCGAGCTCGGCGCGGGCAACACGTCGACGATCATCTTCCCGGCGCCGATCGACCTGATCAAGCCGTTTTTGAACCGCACTGGATCTTCGGGCTGACCCGCTCTCCGGGCGGCTCGTGGCCGTTGCGCCGAACCGGCACGGGCGGCCGGGCGCCGACGGCAAGCCGGACGACGAGTGCCCGTTCTGTGCCGGCCACGAGGAGCTGACGCCGCCGGAGACGTACCGGGCCGGAGCCGGGGAGACCTGGACGGCACGCGTCGTGCCGAACCTCTACCCCGCCTTCGAGCGGCAGGAGGTCGTGGTGCACTCGCCACGCCACGTCGAGACGTTCGCCGAGCTGGGCGACGAGGAGCTCGCCGCGGTCGCGCAGGCCTGGCAGGCGCGGTTCGAGGCCGCCGCCGGCGAGGGGTTTCCGTACGTGCATGCGCTCGTCAACGAGGGCCGCGCCGCGGGCTCGAGCCTGCCGCACTCGCACTCGCAGCTCGTGTGGCTGCGCGAGCCGCCGCCCGCGGTGTCGCGCGAGTCGGCCGCGGGCCTCGACGCGCTCCTGCGAGAGGAGTCGCTGGCGCTCGGAGACGAGCCGGTGCGGGCGGTCGTGCATCGGGCAGGCCGCGTCCCCTACGAGTGCCTGATCGGCGCGCGCGAGCCGGACGGGTTCGAGCTCACGCTCGCGCTCGGCGTCCTCCGCGATCTCGTGCGGCGGCTCCGCGTGCTCGAGGGTCCAGCGCCGTGGAACGCGTGGCTACATCACACGCCCCGGCCGCACATCGAGTTCGTGCCACGGCTGACGGTGTTCGCCGGGGTCGAGCTCGGGGCGGGAATCTACGTGAACACGGTCGCGCCGGACACTGCCGCCGCGGCGCTCAGGAAGGCCTAGCCGGGCTCCTCGCCGCGCTGCCGCTCGCGGAAGCGGCGGGCGGCCTCGATCGCGGCGCCGAGATTCAGGCCCTTGTCCTTCGCCTGCTTGATCAGCATCACCGTCTCGAGCGCGTCGATGTCGTAGATGCGCTGCTTCTTCCCCTTCGTGGGGATCTGGGCCTTGTTGGTCCAGTAGTCGAGCTGCATCTTCGAGATGCCGGCGATCTGGCAGACCTGGCCCAGGTAGAGCTCGACCTTGCCGAGATGGTCGGCAAGATTTACCGGTTCGAGAAGGTCTACCTGCCTACTGATCACCATACGCGTCTCCGTCCAACGTCGGAAATCGCCACCCGACGTGAGAGTTATAGACGCAAAAGTTGCAAATTGGAAGGGACCTACTACTCGGCTTGCGGGCCGGGATCCGCGCCGTTCGTGTCGTCCCCCTCGGCGTCGACGACGGGTGCGAGCGAGGAGACGATCTCGTCGCCTCGGAGCCGCATAACGATCACGCCCTGTGTGGCGCGGCCGAGCCGCTTGACGTCTTCGACCGGCATCCTGATCACGGTCCCGCCGGTCGAGATCAGCATCACCTGGTAGCCGTCCCGCACGATCCGGGCGCCCGCGAGCGTGCCCTTCGCCTCGGTCAGCTGGATCGTCTTGACGCCCATGCCGCCACGCCCCTTGCGCGGGTAGTCGGCGACGCGGGTGCGCTTGCCGTATCCGTTCTCGGTGACGACGAGCAGGTCGGAGTCGTCCTGCGCGATGTTGATCGAGATCACCTCGTCGCCGGAGCGCAACCGCATACCCTGCACGCCGGAAGCGTCGCGGCCCATCGCACGCACGGCTTTCTCGTTGAAGCGGATCGCCTGGCCGAGCTTCGAGACCATGAGGATGTCGTCGTCGCCGGACGAGTGCCGCACGGCGACGAGCTCGTCGCCTTCGCGCATCTTGATCGCGATGATCCCGTCGGCCTTGAGCGGCGTGTTGTACGCGACGAGCTCGGTCTTCTTGATCACGCCGTTCTTCGTCCCGAAGACGAGGTACTTCGCCTCGGAGAAGTCCCGCGTCTGCACGACGGCGCGCACCTGCTCGCCCTGGCGGAACGGCAGCAGGTTGACGATCGCCCGCCCCTTCGACTGACGAGAGCCGAGCGGCAGCTCGTGCACCTTCAGCCGGTACACCTTGCCGACGTTCGTGAAGAAGAGGATGTAGTCGTGCGTCGAGGCGACGAACAGGTGCTCGATGTAGTCCTCGTCCTTGAGCTCCATGCCCATCACGCCGATGCCGCCGCGGCGCTGCTCGCGGTAGGCGGTGACAGGTAGCCGCTTGATGTAGCCGGACTGCGTGATCGCGATCACCATGTCCTCTTCCGCGATCATGTCCTCGAGCTCGAGCTCCTCCTCGGCGTGCACGATCTCGGTGCGGCGGTCGTCGTTCTTACCGTAGATCTGCTTGATCTCGAGCAGCTCCTCGCGGATGAGGCCGTCGATCTTCGCCTGGTCGCCGAGGGTCGCGCGAAGCTCCGCGATGCGCTCGGTGAGGTCCTTGTGCTCGGTCTCGACCTCCTTGCGGGCGAGGCCGGTGAGCCGCGCGAGCCGCATGTCGAGGATCGCCTGCGCCTGGATCTCCGAGAGCGCGAACTTCGACATCAGCTGCGTGCGCGCGTCGTCGGTGTCGTCGGCGCCGCGGATCAGCGCGACGATCGCGTCGATGTTGTCGAGGGCGATGAGGTAGCCCTCGAGCACGTGCGCGCGGGCTTCCGCCTTCCTGAGCTCGTCCTGCAGCCGGCGGGTCACGACCTCGCGCTGGAAGTCGAGGTAGTGGCTGATCTGCTCGAGCAGCGACAGCGTCTTCGGCACGCCGTCGACGAGCGCGACGGCGTTGTAGCCGAACGTCGACTGCAGCGGCGTGTGCTTGAAGAGCTTGTTCAGGGCCACCTGCGGAACGGCGTCACGCTTCAGCTCCACCTGGATGCGCATGCCCGTGCGGTCGGAGTGGTCGGCGAGATCGGAGATCTCCGTCAGCACCTTGTCGTGCACGAGGTCTGCGATCTTCCGGATCACGCCGGTGTCGCCGCCCTTCTTGACGCCGTACGGCAGCTCGGAGATGACGATCGCCGACTTGCCACCGCGAAGCTCCTCGATGTGTGCGCGCGCGCGCATGACGATGCGGCCGCGACCGGTGCGGTACGCGTCGCGGATGCCCGCGCGGCCGACGATGAACGCGCCGGTCGGGAAGTCGGGCCCCTTGATGTGCTTCATCAGCCCTTCGACGTCGATGTCGGACTTGTCGATCATCGCGACGATCGCGTCGATCGTCTCGCCGAGATGGTGCGGCGGCAGGTTCGTCGCCATTCCGACCGCGATCCCCGTGGAGCCGTTGACGATCAGGTTCGGGAAGCGTGACGGCAGCACCGAAGGCTGGCGCCGCGACTCGTCGTAGTTCGGCTCGAAGTCGACGGTGTTCGCGTCGATGTCGCGGAGCATCTCCGTCGCCATTCGCGAGAGGCGGGCCTCGGTGTTGTGGCTGACGAACCCGTTCGTGAGGAACGAGTGGTCAGCCGTCTCGACGCGCAACGAGTAGACGGGCTGCACGCCGGCGTCTTCGACGCTTGCGACCTCGGCGTAGTAGTAGTCGCCCGTGACGAGCGGCTCGACGGTGGCGCGAACCTCGTCGGAGCGGATGCGCTCCATGATCGCGGTGCCGCCGCGCTCCCAGCGCTCGATCCGGTCGACGTTGTGGCGGCGGAGCCAATCCTTGTCCACCCACCGCGAGGCGCAGTCGGCGCGGATGTACTCGGCGACATATGGAACGTGATCGCGACTGAGCGCGCTGCTTTCCAGCGGAACCTCGGCGAGCTCCCGCTGGAACTTCGTGTGCTTCACGCCGAGGAAGCCGACGTTCCGCTCGAACAACCGTGCATCACGGCGGTTGGTGATCACGACCTTGAACTCGCCCTTCTCGTAGCGGGACAGCCGCGAGACGACGCCGAGCTCGAGCAGGAGTAGTTGCACGCCCTTTGCGAGCTGCTCGCTGTAGGTCGAGTAGGAAACCTGGATCGTCTTGCGCGGCAGGAGTGACGACGAGCCGTCACCGGTGAAGAGCGCCTGCAGGAAGACTCTCTTGAACGACGTATCGCTCCGCCACACGTGCTCGGGCACGACCTTGTCCCGGCTTGTGAGACCGATGAGCGGCGCGAGAATGCTCCTGCGGACGGCGTCCAGGTTGTGGATGTCGATCTCGTGGAGTTGCGACCCAGAGCGAATCTCGCGCTGGGAGACGTAGCGCGACCCACCGACGAGATCGTCGTACGCAGCGAGAACATCCGCGAAGAACGCAGCGTCGATGTTGTTGAACCCTCCGCGCGTCTGGCTGAGCCAGCCCTCCGACACGAACGCGCCGAGCAGAAGCGCCTGATTGTGCTCGAGGCTTCCCATCCAGCCCTCGTTGTCCCGATCCATCCGTGCGACGAGGACTCGGTCGCCGGTCTGGATCTCGTCCAGGCGCTTCCATAGGAGGAGTGGCACCCCGACCATGTCGACGAGGCACAGCAGCGGATGATTCCGCGTCCCGGTGAGCTCGTAGCCTTCCCGGGCGCGAATGCGGAGCGTCGGATGCTCACCGGAATGGAAGAGCGCCGACGCGCGCACCGGACGGCCGAGACGGTCGAGCACCTCGAGATCGACCGCGCGATCCGACTCCGGCTCGACCTCGGGAACGACATCGCCGATTCGCAGGGTGCCGCGGGTCGTCTCGACTCTTGTATCAGCTGTTACGCAGTACCTCATGGCAGCCGGCGGATCGTCGTCGACGGAGCCGAAGTTGCCCTGGCCGTCCACGAGCGGATAGCGCAGCGAGAAGGGCTGCGCCATGCGGACGAGCGTGTCGTAGATCGCGGCGTCGCCGTGCGGGTGGTAGCGGCCCATCACGTCGCCGACGGTGGCGGCGGACTTCTTGTACGGACGGTTCGGCTGCAGCCCGGCCTCGTGCATGCCGTAGAGCACGCGCCGGTGGACGGGCTTGAGGCCGTCGCGCACATCGGGGAGCGCACGCGACACGATCACGCTCATCGCGTAGTCGAGGAAGCTCGAGCGCATCTCCTGCTCGAGCTCGCGCGGCTCGATCCGCCCCGGACCCAGCGCTCCCGTCTCTACCTCTGACATGGCATCTCCAGCGTGCCGGGTCTAGAAAGGCAAAGAAGGGACGCCCTGTCAGGCGAACCCATAGACGTTTGATGGAGCGCCAGCGACATCAAACGTCCAGGAACTTCACGTCCTTGGCGTTTTCCTCGATGAACAGCCGGCGCGGCTCGACCTGGTCGCCCATCAGCATCGAGAAGAGCTGGTCGGCGGCGTGAGCGTCCTCCACGTCGACGCGGATGAGCAGGCGCTTCGCGGGATCCATGGTCGTCTCCCAGAGCTGCGACTCGTTCATCTCGCCGAGGCCCTTGAAGCGCGAGAGCTGGATGCCGGTCTCCTTGGCGAGATCGAGCGCAGCGTTCCGAAGGTCGGTGAACGTCTCCGCCTCGGCGGTCTTCTTGCCGAGCTGCAGCGTGAACGGCGGCGGGCCTGTCACCTCGACGAGCTTCGCGTGCGCCTTGCGCAGGTTCGCGTAGATCGGCGAGGCGAGCAGCTCCGCCGACAGCGCGATCGTCTGCGCCGTGGACGTCTCCTCCTCGACCACCTTGACGCTGAGACCTGCGTCGTTCCGCTCGAGCACGGAGAGCGTGTAGCCGTTCGCGGGGAGCTTCAGGAGCGCCTTCTCGACCGCGGCAGGCGTGACGGCGTCGAGCTCCACGAGCCGGCGCGAGATGACGAGATCGGTCGCGTGATGACCGTAGTCCGCGCGGAGACGCGCCGACCAGCCCTCGAACTCGGCGAGTGCGGACGTGAGCCGCTTCCACCGGGCCTCGGTCAGCTTCACCTGCGACCCGTCGCGGTCGCGGACGTCCAGCTCCTCGAAGCGCTCACGCACGAGCAGGTCCTCGAGCTGCGACTCCTTCTCGAAGTAGTACTCCTGGTTGCCGAGCTTGACGCGGTACAGCGGCGGCACGGCGATGTAGACGTGGCCGCGCTCGATCAGCTCGGGCATCTGGCGGTAGAGGAACGTGAGAATCAGCGTCCGGATGTGCGAGCCGTCCACGTCGGCGTCGGTCATGACGATGATCCGGTGGTAGCGGATGCCCTCGATGTCGAACTCGTCCCCGATGCCGGTGCCGATCGCCGTCACCATCGCCTGAATCTCGACGTTCGAGAGAACCTTGTTGATCCGGTTCTTCTCGCTGTTGATGATCTTCCCGCGCAGCGGCAGGATCGCCTGGTAGGTGCGGTCGCGGCCCATCTTCGCCGAGCCGCCCGCGGAGTCGCCCTCGACGATGAACAGCTCGGCCGACTCGGGATCCTTGATCGAGCAGTCGGCGAGCTTGCCGGGAAGCGACGACCCGCCGAGCGCGGACTTGCGCGTCAGCTCGCGCGCCTTGCGCGCGGCCATGCGGGCGCGCATCGCGGTGATCGCCTTCATCGAGATCTGCTTCGCGTCCTGCGGGTTCTCCTCGAGGAACTGCGCGAAGTTCGAGTTCACCGTCGTCTGGACGAGACCCTCGACGCCGGGATTGCCGAGCTTCGTCTTCGTCTGACCCTCGAACTGCGGGTTGCGCAGCTTCACGGAGACGACTGCCGCGAGGCCCTCGCGCACGTCCTCCCCCTCGAGCTTCTCGTCCTTCTTCAGCAGCTTCAGGTCGGTCGCCTTGCGGTTGAGCGTGCTCGTGAGCGCGCTGCGGAAGCCGGAGAGATGCGAGCCGCCCTCGACGGTGTTGATGTTGTTGGCGAACGTGAAGACCGACTCCTGGTACGAGTTGTTCCACTGCATTGCCACCTCGAGGGAGCCCTGGTCGCTCTCGCCCTCGAAGTAGACGAGCCGCTTGTGGATCGGGTCCTTCGCCTGGTTGATGTGCGCGACGAAGTCGCGGATCCCGCCCTCGTAGTGGAACTCGACGGTCTTGCCCTCGGCGCGCTCGTCGATCAGCTTGATCGTCAGGCCGCGCGTGAGGAACGCCGTCTCGCGCAGGCGCTGCGTGACCGTGGCCGCATCGACATCGAGCTCTTCGAAGATCTCGGAGTCCGGCAGGAAGCTGACGAGCGTGCCCGACCGTTCGTCCTCCATCGGCCCGACCACCTCCATCGGCCCGACCGGCTCGCCCCGGCAGAACTCCTGGCGGTGAACGTTCCCGTCGCGGCGCACCTCGGCCACGAACCGCTCGGAGAGCGCGTTGACGACGGAGATGCCGACCCCGTGGAGGCCGCCGGAGACCTTGTAGCCCTCGCCGCCGAACTTGCCGCCGGCGTGCAGCTTCGTCAGGACGACGGTCAGCGCGGGCAGGCCCTGGTCCTTCATCAGGTCCACGGGGATGCCCGAGCCCCAGTCCTGGACCGTGATCGAGTGGTCGGGGTGCAGGGTCACCTCGATGCGGTCGTTGCGGCCCGCGAGAGCCTCGTCGACCGAGTTGTCGACAGCCTCGTAGAGGAGGTGGTGGAGCCCCCGGAGACCGGTCGAGCCGATGTACATGCCCGGCCGGAGCCGGACCGGCTCGAGCCCCTCCAGAACGGTGATGTCCTTTGCGGTATAGGTCGTCTTGGCCATGAAAAAAGCCCTGCAAATGCCGCATTTGCGGGCACCACGAAGTGTATCAGAACGGCCGGTCGGCCGTAGCCCGCGCAAGGCTCGCACGGGCGGCCCGCGCGACGAGCGCGCGCAGCTCTTCGTCCTCGATCGAGGCGGCCCAGCGGGCAGCCTCGAGGGCTTGCTCCGGCGTCGCCTCGAGCACCGGCGCAGGCTCCTCGCCGGGGGCCTCGACGGCGGGCTCGGCGAGCGGTCCCGGCGCGAACTTCAGCGCCGGCGCGTTCGGCAGGCGCGAGGCGATCTCGGCGGCGCGCTGCGTCAGCTCGAAGGCCCACACGGCGTCGCGGGTGTTGACGAAGAGCGTGCCGTCGCGCGAGAAGCGGGACGGCCAGGCGTTGCGCGCGATCTCCGGCCCGACCGCCGCCGGCCAGGCGTCGGCCACCGCGCCGATCTCGGCCTGCGGGCCGAGACTGCGCAGCTCGCGCTTGACCTCGTCGCCGAGCGGGTCCATCTCAGGCAGCTTGCCGGACCGCGCCGGGCGAGACCTCGAGCAGCTGCGCGGGCTCCGCGGGCAGCATGGCCGCGTCCGTCGCCGTCACGAGCGCCTGGCCGGCCTGGCCGACGCGGGCTGCGAGGATCCGCCGGCGGGCCGGGTCGAGCTCGGAGAGCACGTCGTCGAGCAGGAGCAGCGGCGGTGCGCCGCGGCGGTCGACGATCGCCTCGGCCTCGGCGAGCAGCAGCGCGAGCACCGCGAGACGCTGCTCTCCCTGCGAGCCGAAGCTGCGCAGCTCCCGGGTTGCACACGCGATCACGACGTCGTCGAGATGCGGCCCGAGTCCCGTCGCGCCGCGTTCGAGGTCGCGGTCGAGACGCTCGACGAGCGCGGCCGCGGTCGGCGCCGTTCCGTCGTAGCGCAGCTCCGCCTCCGCGAGCCCGAGCTCGCCGGCCCGTTCGGCGAAGGACGGGCCGAGCAGCGCGAGCACCTCGCGGCGCGCGGCGACGAGCTCCGCACCGAGCTCGGCTGCCTGCTCGGTCCACGGCTCCAGCGCCGCCCGTGTGGAGAAGCCTGCTGCGACGCGGCGCAGCGCGGCATTGCGTTGCGCCACGACGGCACCGTAGTCGGCCGGCAGCTGCGCCCGAGCCGGCGAGAGACGCCCGAGCGCACGGTCGAAGTACGCGCGCCGCACGGCAGGTGCGCCCTTGACGATCCCGAGCCGGTCGGGGGTGAAGACGAGCGTCGCCGTCTCGCTGCGGAGCTGCTCGGCGCTGCGCAGCGCGGCGCCGTTGAGCTTCGCCCGCTTGCCGGCGCCGGTTTCGAGGACGACCTCGAGCTCGAGCGGAACGCCGTCGCGGCGGCCCTTGACACTGATGCGGCCGCCGGATTCGCCGAAGCGAATCAGCTGGGCGTCGTTGCGCGTGCGGGGCGAGAAGCCCTGCGTGCCGACGTGCAGCGACTCGAGCAGGTTCGTCTTGCCGACGCCGTTCGGCCCGACCGCGAGCACGAGCCCCGGCTGCAGCTCCAGCTCGAGCCGCTCGTACGACCGGAAGTTGCGAAGCGAGACGCTCTGGACGATCAGGCGGCGGTCAGCCCGGCAGCCGGATCGGCATGACGAGGTACGTGAAGTCGTCGCTGTCGCCCTGGAGCACCGCGGGGCGCAGCGGGCTGATCAGCTTCACCCGTACGTCGTCGCCTTCGATCGACTCGAGCCCGTCGCGCAGGAAGTCCGCGTTGAAGCCGATCTCGAGCGGGTCGCCCGTGAACGCGGCCGGCATCGACTCGCGTGACTCGCCGACGTCCTGGGTGCGCGCGATCACGGTCAGCTCGCCATCCGCGAGACGCACCTGGAGCGGCGTCGAGCGCTGGATCATGACCGAGGCGCGGCGTACGACGTCGAGCAGCTCGGTGCGCGGAAGCGTGAGCTCGTGCTCGAACGCTTCGGGGAGCAGCTGCCGGTAGTTCGGGAACTGCCCGTCGATCCGGCGGGTCGTCAGCCAGACGCCGGAGGTCGAGAACAGAACCTGGTTCTCGTGCACCGCGACTTCGATCTCGTCGCCGGAGGTAGCGATGCGCGCCAGCTCCTGCAGCGCGCGGCTCGGCACGATCGCCTCGAGGTCAGGGGGCGTCGGCCCTTCCAGCGTCGTCTCTTTCACCGCCAGCCGGTAGGAGTCGGTGGCCGCCATTACGAGCTTCCCGCCCTCGAAGTGGACGAGGATCCCGGTCAGCACCGGCCGCGACTCGTCCCGCGACGCCGCGCGGGCAACGCGGCCGATCGTCTCGAGCAGCGACTCGCGGTCGACGGTGAAGGTGGGGATCGCCCCTAGCTCGGGCAGGCGGGGAAAGTCCTCGGGGTTGTACGTGTTCAGCGTGTAGCTCGCGCTGCCGGAGGTGACGTGCACGACCGACTCCGTCGGCTTGTGCTCGATCGTCACCTCGTCGGCCGGCAGCAAGCGCGCGATGTCGGCAAGCGTCTTCCCCGGCAGCACGACCACGCCGTCCCCTTCGACACGAGCGGCTGTGGTCGCGCGAAGCGAGATCTCCATGTCGGTCGCCGCCAGGCGTAGCTCAGCGTTCTGCGCCTCGATCAGGATCCCCGAGAGGATCTGCACCGACGTTCGCGTCGAAACAGCACGTGCGACGACCCCGAGACCCTGCACGAGCTCGTCCTTGGAGCACGTAATCCTCAGGCCTGTGCCTACCACGATGTCAGCTTCAACCATCTAATTAAATCCTAGTAGGAGTAGTAAGGAGTGTGGACGGCGTGGACGTTGATGCTACAGGGCCTGGTTGAGCCAAGTTCGGTTGGGACAGGACCTGTGTAGAGAAGGCCGTTGTGAACAGGACCATCGCCTAGCGGACCTGTTTCACCCGTGCGGTGAGCTCCTGCACGAGGTTGTACACCGATCTGTCCTCACGAATCAGACGGGCAATCTTCGCGTTCGCGTGGATCACCGTCGTATGGTCGCGACCACCAAATTCCTTGCCGATCTTGGGCAGCGACGAGTCCGTCAGCTCGCGTGACAGATACATCGCGACCTGACGCGGGTAGACGATGTTCTGGGAGCGCTTGTCGCCGCAGAGCTCCTCGAGCGACATGTTGAAACGCTCCGCGACGAGGTCCTGGATTCGCTTGATCGACACCTCCGCCGCCTCGCCCTGCGGAAAGACGTCCTTGAGCACGTCCTCGGCGAGCTCGACCGACATGGCCCGTGCGGTGAGCGAGGAGAACGCGACGACCCGGGTGAGCGCACCTTCGAGCTCGCGGATGTTGGTGGACACGCGGCCGGCGATGAACGTCAGCACCTGGGGGTCGGGGACGTGGATCCCGTCCGTCTTGACTTTCTTGCGCAGGATGGCGATGCGCGTCTCGAGGTCGGGTGGCTGGATGTCGGTGATCAGGCCCCACTCGAAGCGGCTGCGCAGGCGCTCCTCGAGCGTCGCGATCTCGCGGGGAGGCCGGTCGCTCGACATGACGATCTGGGAGCCGGCCTCGTAGAGCGAGTTGAAGGTGTGGAAGAACTCCTCCTGGATTCGCTCCTTGTGCTCGAAGAACTGCACGTCGTCGATCAGCAGCACGTCGTACGTGCGGTAGCGCTGCTTGAAGCCCTCGATGCGTTTGTCACGCAGGGAGTTGATGAAGTCGTTCATGAACGTCTCGCTCGTGACGTAGCGCACGCTCAGGTCGGACGAGTGCTCGCTGACGTACTGGGCGACGGCCTGCAAGAGGTGTGTCTTGCCCAGCCCCGTCCCCCCGTAGATGAAGAGCGGGTTGTAGGCCTGGGCCGGAGCTTCGGCGACTGCGAGCGCGGCCGCGTGGGCGAATCGGTTCGACGAGCCGATGACGAAGGAGTCGAAGGTGTACTTGGCGTTGAAGCCGCCGCTCTCGGGCCGGTGGTGAATCGGCGAGACGACCACCGGTGGCAGCGCAGGCTCGACCGAGCCGTCCCCGGCGGCCGCGACGGCGCTCGTCTCGACGAGCCGCAGCTCGATCGGCCGCTCCGAGCCGGTGACGTCGCGAATCGCCGCGCCGATCAGGCCGAGGAAATGCCCCTCGATCCAGTCGCGCGTGAAGTCGTTCGGAACGCCGAGGACGAAGCGGTCGCTGGAGAGCTCGAGGCCGCTGGCTTCGCGGAACCAGGTTCCGTACGTCGTGTCGTTGAGGGCGCCCCTGAGCCGACCGGAAACGTCGCTCCACAGGCTCTCAGCGGTCAGCTCGATTTGGTGCTCCACCTGCTGCCGCTCCTCCCATGTGACCTTCGGATGGCGAGCATACCAACCCGCGAATCAGACACAAACTACGCCTGTGTGCAGGCATTTACCATGTAGGACTATTCCCTCCACAACTGTGGAAAGCTATGGGGGAAACTCCCGTTCGGGCTTCGTTGCACGCCCCGCGCCTGTGGAGAAGGCGGTGGACGAGTCTCGTCTATACTGGCGCCTCGTCCTCCCCCTGAACGGGGGAATTTCTACGCATCGGGCGGTTTCTCAGCGATGAAGCGCACCTACCAGCCCAACGTTCGCCGACGCAAGCGCAAGCACGGTTTCCGTGCGCGCATGTCGACGCGGGCCGGGCGGTTGATCCTCAAGCGGCGCCGCGCGAAGGGCCGCGCGCGGCTCTCTGCCTGACACATCTAGGCTTTCCCCGTGAAGCGAGCCAACCGTCTGTCCCGCTCGCGGGACTTTGACGCCGTCTACCGGCAGGGCCGATCGGTGTCGTCGCGGTTCCTCGTTCTCTACTGGTTTCCGCAGGAGGAGCCGGCGGCGCCCCGCTTCGGCTTCTCCGTGCCGAAGGCTGTCGGCGGCGCGGTCGAGCGGAACAGGATCAAGCGGCAGCTCCGGGACGTCTGGCGGGAGCGGCTCGAGCGTGTTCCCGAGGGTCACGACTACGTCCTCATCGTGCGCAGCGGCCTGCCCGAGGCGGTGGCTGCGAACGGTTTCGAGTGGCTCGGCGACCGCGTCGACGAGGTGCTGTCGATGACGAAGGCTGCCGCGTGAACGTCGTTCTGCGCGCGCCGGCCTACCTCGGGATCGGGCTCGTGTGGCTCTACCGGGCGACCTTCGGGGCGCTCTTCCCGACGACATGCAAGTACCACCCGTCCTGCTCGGAGTACGCGGTGCAGGCCCTCCGGCAGCACGGGCTCGTCCGGGGCAGCCTCATGGCCGGCTGGCGGCTTCTGCGCTGCAATCCGTGGAGCCGGGGAGGATTCGACCCGGTCCGATGAGCCACCTCGCCCTCATCTTCGTCTCGAACCCGCTCACGCCGCTCGAGCATCTGGCGCGGCACGTCCTCAACTGGCTGCACTTCAACGTCGGCCTGCCCTGGGCGTGGTCGATCGTCGCGCTGACGGTGATGGTCCGGATCCTGCTCGTGCCGCTGACCGTGCGGCAGATCCACTCGATGCAGAACCTGCAGCGGTTCGCGCCGCAGATGAAGGAGATCCAGAAGAAGTACAAGACGGACAAGCAGAAGCAGAACCAGGAGCTGATGAAGTTCTACCGCGAGAACAACATCAACCCTGCCGCCTCGTGCCTGCCGATGCTCGCGCAGCTGCCGGTGTTCCTCGGGCTCTACTACTCGCTGAAGCACTTCTCGCGCGAGAGCCCGAAGCTGCACCCGGGCAGCCTTTCGTTCCTGCACTTCATCCCGTCGATTGCTGCCCATACCACCACGCATTGGGGCGGCTACGTGCTGCTCGTCGTGTACGTCTGCAGCCAGCTCGCGTCCTCGTACTACATGTCGGCGTCGGTCGACAAGATGCAGCGGACGCTGCTGATGGTCATGCCGGTCGTCTTCGTGTTCTTCATCGCGAGGTTCCCGGCCGGGCTCGTCCTCTACTGGGTGACGACGAACCTGTGGACGGTGGGCCAGGGGCTGATCACCCGCCGCCTGATCCCGAAGCCTGCCGCGCCGGAGAAGCGGACGTCCCGGACGCCACCCCAGGACGACGGGGACGGCGGCGGCAACGGCGCGAAGCCGGAGCCGTCCGGGCGGCCGCCCCAGCCCGCGCGCAGCAACCAGCCGCCGCGCAAGGTGCGGCGCAAGAAGAAAGCCGGTAGGCGGTAGAAATGAACGCCGGTGAGGAGCTCACCGTCGAGGCGACCGGCGAGACCGTCGGCGAGGCGAAGTGGGCGGCGCTGCGGGAGCTCGAGCAGCGCCATCCGGGCCTGGACAAGACGGCGGTGCGCTTCGAGGTCGTCTCCGAGGGCGAGCGCGGGCTGCTGGGCGTCGGCTACGCGCCGGCGCGTGTGGTGGCGGCCGTCCCCGCGTCCGCGGTCGAAGCGGTCGACCTCGACGCGAGCGACGCCGCCGCCGACCTGCACGGCCTCGTGCTCAGGATCGTCAACGCGCTCGGCGTGGACGGCCGCGTCGACGTGCGCGAGGACGACGCGGCGATCACGCTCACCTGCGTCGGAGCCGACGTCGGGCTGCTCATCGGCCGGCACGGCCAGACGATCGACGCGGTGCAATACCTGCTCAACGCGATCTCCCACCGGGCGCTCGGCGACGAGCGCAAGGAGGTCGTCGTCGACGCCGCCGGCTACCGGGAGCGGCGCCGGGCGACGCTCGAGTCGATGGCGGTGCGCACTGCGCAGCAGGTGGAGGCGACGGGCGAGCGCGTCGAGCTCGAGCCGATGACGGCGGTCGAGCGGAAGGTCGTGCACCTGAAGCTCAAGGAGTTCGCGGCCGTCCAGACCGCGTCGGAGGGGGCGGAGCCGAATCGCTACGTCGTCGTCCTCCCCGCTGACTGACTGGCTCGCCGCCGTCCTGGCGACTCCGGGTCTTACCGGCTTGCGCAAGGATCCGGCGGCGGCCCGCGCGATGCTGCTCGACGACGCGCTGCGCGCGGTCGAGCTCGTGCGCTCGCTCGGCGGCCCGATCGTCGACGTCGGCTCCGGCGGCGGCTCTCCGGGCATTCCGCTCGCGCTCTCGCTCCCCGAGAGCGAGGTGACGCTGCTCGAGGCGGAACGGCGCAAGTGCGACTTCCTCGAGCGCTGGGCGCCGGCGAACGCGCGCGTCGTCTGGGGACGTGCCGAGGAGCAAGAGACGGACGGCTACGGCGTCGCCCTGGCCAAGGCGCTCGCGCTGCCGCCCGTGGCCGCGGAGTGGTGCCTGCCGCTCGTGCGGCCCGGCGGCGCGGTCGTGCTCTGGCTCGGGCCGGCGGCCGATCTCGAGCTGCTGGGGCGGGTCTCGGCCCAGCTCGGCGGCGGCCCCCCGGAGGAGCGCGACGGCCTGGTCGTCCTGGAGAAGCTCGTTCCGACGCCGCCCGGGTTCCCGCGGCGGACGGGAATCGCCAGGAAGCGCCCGCTTTCCTAGTCGAGGCGCCGCGTCCGCTGCGGTCGCGACAATGACGGCGTGGCCCGGATCTACGCGATCGCCAACCAGAAGGGCGGCGTCGGCAAGACGACGACCGCGATCAACCTCGCCGCCTGCCTCGCGGAGGCCGGCCAGCGTGCGCTCGTCGTCGACCTCGACCCCCAGGCGAACGCCACCTCGGGGCTCGGCATGCACGCGAACGGGCACTCGAGCTACGACCTGCTCGACGGAGCGCCGCTTGCGGAGTTGACGAGGCACACCGCGTTCGCGAATCTCGATCTCGTTCCCTCGAAGCCCGATCTCGCCGGCGCGGTCGTCGAGCTCGCGCGCCGCGACGACGGCGAGCGCTATCTCGCGACGGCGCTCGCGTCGGGGACCTCGCAGTACGACTTCGTCTTCCTCGACTGCCCGCCCTCGCTCGGGCCGCTGACCGTGAACGCGCTGGCGGCGGCCGACCGGGTGCTCGTTCCCGTGCAAGCGGAGTACTACGCGCTCGAGGGGCTGACGCAGCTGATGCAGTCGATCGAGCTGATCCGGCGCCGGCTCAACCCGCGCCTCGGCATCGGCGGCGTGCTCCTGACGATGGTGGACGCGCGCACCCGCCTCGCGCACGACGTCGAGGTCGAGGTGCGCCGGCATTTCGGGTCGCTCGTGTTCAGGACGTCGGTGCCGCGCTCGGTGCGCCTTGCGGAGGCGCCGAGCCACGGGCTGCCGGCGATTGCCTACGACCGTCGCTCCGCCGGAGCAGACGCCTACTGGAAGGTGGCGATGGAGCTTGTCGAGCGCGCCTAGACGGGGACTGGGCCGGGGCCTGGAGCTGCTCGTGGGCGGCCTCGAGCCGTCGGCGACCGAGCTGCTCGAGCTGCCGGTCGACGCGCTGCACCCGAACCCGCGGCAGCCGCGCAAGCGCTTCGACGGCGAGGCCGGGTCGGGGCTCGCCGAGTCGATTCGCGTGCAGGGCGTCATCCAGCCGCTGCTCGTACGGCCGCGCGACGCGGGCGGCTACGAGATCGTCGCCGGCGAGCGCCGCTGGCGAGCAGCGAGGGACGCCGGCCGCGCGACCGTGCCCGCCGTCGTGCGCGAGTCCGACGACCGCGACTCGCTGCTCCTCGGCCTGGTCGAGAACGTCGCGCGCGAGCAGCTGACGGCCGTCGAGGAGGCGCGCGCGTACGCTTTGCTGATCGACGAGTTCACGCTCTCGCTCGGCGAGGTGGCAGAGCGAGTCGGCCGTTCGAAGCCGTCCGTCTCGAACCGGATCCGCCTGCTCGAGCTGCCCGACGACGTGCTCGGGATGGTCGAGCGCGGCCAGCTCACCGAGGGTCATGCCCGCGCGGTGCTGGCGGTGCCCGACCACGAAGGCCGGCGCCGGCTCGCGCGCGAGATCGTGCAGAAGGGGCTCTCGGTGCGTGCGGCCGAGCAGCGCGCGAAGTGGGCCGGTGCACGGCAGAAGCCGCGCGTGCGCTCGGCGCCGGTCGATCCCGCGCTCGCCGCACGGGTGCGCACCGCGCTCGAGCATCTGACCGGCTTCCACGCACGCGTGGGCGCCGGCCGCGTGGAGATCGCGTTTGCGGACGAGCACGAGCTCGGGGAGCTCGCCGAAGCGCTCGAACGCGCTGCCGCGCGGCTCCAGTAGCGCGCGTAGGCTCCGGGAGATGAGCGCATCCGCGCCACTCATCCGTGCCCGCGGGCTCGTGAAGACCTTCGGCACCCTGACCGCCGTCGACGGGATCGACTTCGACGTCCAGCCGGGCGAGGCCTTCGGCTTCCTCGGGCCGAACGGCGCCGGCAAGAGCTCGACGATGCGCATGATCGGCTGCGTGTCGCCGGTGACGGCGGGCACGCTCACGGTCTTCGGCCTCGATCCGAGTCGGGACGGGCCTGCCATCCGGTCGCGGCTCGGCGTCGTGCCGCAGCTGGACACGCTCGACAACGAGCTGACCGTGCGCGAGAACGTGATCATCTACGGGCGCTACTTCGGCCTCTCGCGCAAGGAGCTGCGTGGCCGGGCCGACGAGCTGCTCGAGTTCGTGCAGCTCTCCGAGCGCGCGAAGGATCCGGTCGAGCCGCTGTCCGGGGGGATGAAGCGGCGCCTGACGATCGCGCGCTCGCTCGTGAACAAGCCGGACCTGATGCTGCTCGACGAGCCGACGACCGGGCTCGACCCGCAGGCGCGGCACGCGGTCTGGGACAGGCTGTTCCGGCTCAAGCAGCAGGGCGTGACGCTCGTGCTGACGACGCACTACATGGACGAGGCGGAGCAGCTGTGCGACCGGCTGGTGATCATGGACAGGGGCAAGATCGCGGAGGAGGGCTCGCCGCTCGAGCTGATCCGGCGGCTGTCGTCGCGCGAGGTGGTCGAACTCCGCTTCACCAACGAGGCGCCCCAGATCCAGGCGGACGTCTTCGGCGGCCACGTTTCCCGCGTGGAGGTCCTGCCCGACCGGATCCTCCTCTACACCGACGACGGCGACGCACTCGTGCCCACCGCCCACGACAAGCTCCACCCGCAGTCGGTACTCGTGCGCCGCAGCACGCTCGAGGACGTCTTCCTTCGACTGACCGGCCGCACGCTCGTCGACTGATGCCGGTCGCGCTCCGCTCCTTCGAGTACTGGTTGATGTCGTACCGCCGCGTCTGGCGCGGCAGTGTCGTCTCGAGCCTGCTGAACCCGGTGCTCTACCTCACGGCGCTCGGGATCGGGCTCGGCAAGCTCGTCAACAAGGGCGCCCACCCGCTCGGCGTGTCGTACGTCGCGTACGTCGCGCCGGGGTTGCTCGCTGCGACCGCGATGCAGGTGGCCGCGTTCGAGAGCAGCTACCCGGTGATGGCGGCGATCCGCTGGACGCGCGTGTATCACGCGATGCTCGCGACGCCGCTTCGTATCCGCGACGTCGTTGCCGGCCACCTCATGTACGTGATCGCGCGCGCTGCTTCTGTTGCGGGCGTCTACCTCGTCGTGCTCGCCGCGTTCGGAACGTTGAAGTCGCCGCTCGCGATTCTCGCGTGGCCGGCCGCGATCCTGCTCGGCCTCGCGTTCGCCGCGCCGATCGTCGCGCTCGCCGCGTGGGCGAAGCAGGACAACATCTTCAACGCGCTCTTCCGCTTCGGGATTACGCCGTTGTTCCTGTTCTCGGGGACGTTCTTTCCCATCACGCGCCTGCCGGAGCCGCTGCGGTGGCTCGCGTACGCGACGCCGCTCTGGCACGGCGTCGACCTGATCAGGCGGCTGACGCTCGGCACTGCGACGGTCGGCCTTTCGCTCGTGCACGTCGCGTACCTCGCGACTCTCGCAGTCGCGGGTGTCCTGCTCGCACAGCGCACGTACACGCGGAGGCTCGTGCGATGAGCGCTCTCGCCGGAACGCGCGCGCACCTGCTGTTCGAGCGCAACCTCATGGTGTACCGCCGCGCGTGGCTCGTCATCTTCAGCGGCTTCTTCGAGCCGCTCTTCTACCTCTTCTCACTCGGTGTGGGCCTCGGCCACTTCGTCGGCAGGGTGCAGGGCGTGTCGTACGCGAGCTACATCGCGCCCGCGCTGCTCGCGTCGTCGGCGATGAACGGAGCCGTGTACGACGCGACGACGAACGTGTTCTGGAAGCTGCGCTACGGGAAGGTGTACGACGCGATGCTCGCAACGCCGGTCGGCCCGACGGACGTCGCGCTCGGCGAGACGTCGTGGGCGCAGTTCCGGGGCCTGCTGTACGCGACGGGTTTCGTGATCACGGCGGTCTCGCTCGGTCTCGTCCACTCCTGGTGGGGTCTGCTGGCCCTGCCGTCCGCGGTCGTCGTCGGCTTCGGCTTCGCCGGCCTCGGCATCGGCGCGTCGACGTTCATCCGCAGCTGGCAGGACTTCGACATGGTGCAGCTCGTGCAGCTGCCGATGTTCCTGTTCAGCGCGACGTTCTATCCGCTGTCGATCTACCCGGTCGCGATCCAGTGGGTGGTGCGCTTCTCGCCGCTGTACCACGCGATCGTGCTCATCCGCTCGCTGACGCTCGGCACGGTGGGCTTCACGAACCTCATCGACGCCGGCTATCTCGTCGTGCTCGGCGCGATCGGCATCTGGATCGCACGGCGTCGTATGGCCGGGCTTCTCCTGAGCTGACCGACCCAGGTGCGGTGCGGGATGGGCGATCGTGGATTCGAACCACGGACCTCCGCCTTATCAGAGCGGCGCTCTAACCAACTGAGCTAATCGCCCGCGCGGTCGGGCATTGTAGCCAGCCCAGGGCCGTCCGGCCCGCCCCGATCCAGTGGCCCCTGTTCCAGGGATCGCAGAAGATCTATCGTGCGTCGATGGAGGGAATGCGTCCCTCCTGCGTAGGCGGCTTATGCGAATCGGCGATCCGGTCAACTACCACGGGCGCGTCCTGACCCTGCGCGGCATCGACCCGATGAGCGTCCCCGAGCGGCGCGCAGAGGTCGAAGATCCGGACACGGGCGAGCGCTTCGTCGTCGCGTTCGACGAGCTGGAGGACGTTCCGCCGGACCCCCAGGGGTTCGATCCCGCGGCCTGAGCTATATTCGGACCGAGGTCGGGGATGTACGAGATGCTCATCTACGGTGTGAGCTTCGACTTGGTCGGCAAACAGCCGATCGTTCTGTTGAAGACCGCCGACGGGAACAAGTTCCTGCCGATCTGGATCGGCCATCCCGAGGCGGCGGCGATCCTGATGAGGCTTCAGAGCCAGGCGCCGCCGCGGCCGATGACGCACGACCTGCTCAGCGACATGCTCGAGCAGCTTGGTGCCCAGGTCATTCGCATCACGGTCACCGAGCTGCGCGAGAACACGTTCTACGCGCAGATCACCGTGGTGCAGGACGGCAACGAGATCGAGGTCGACTCGCGCCCGTCCGATGCGATCGCCCTCGCGATCCGCGCCGAGGCTCCGATCTTCGCCGCCGACCGCGTGATCGAGGAATCGGCGATCGAGTTCGAGGGCGACGAGGTGACCGAGGAGCAGCTCGAGGAGGAGGTGACGAAGTTCAAGCACTTCCTCGAGGAGGTCACGCCCGACCAGTTCGCCGTCGAGGAAGGCGAGGAGGACGACGGCGAAGAAGACGAGGTAGAGGAGTAGCTATTCGCCGGAGAGCTCGCGCTTCGTGAGCGCGAGCACTGCGCCGAACAGCTCCTCCAGCCCCTGCTGCGACAGCGGCCCGCGATTCGCCCGCGCCAGGTACCGCAGCATCCACTCCTCGCGCTCCGGATCGAGCACCTCCAGGCCGCGCGCCCGCTTGTAGCTCCACATCTTCGCGACGAGCTCGAGGCGGCGGTTGATCGCCTCGACGAGCGCGCGGTCGTTGTCGGAGACCTGCTCGCGCAGCTGCCGGATCAGCGGGTCGTCGTCGGTCGTCAGTAGACGTACACCGTCTCGCCGTAGTCGTTCGACGCGTAGAGCAGCGGCGCGATCCACATCGGCACGCGGATACAGCCGTGGCTGGCCGGATACGGCGGCACGGACGGGTTGCCGTGGATCGCGTACCCGCCCGTGAAATACATGGGGTCGTAGAGCGTGCCGAGCGGGCTCGGGTCGAAGCCGGTGACCTTGCGGTAGATGGCGAAGCGGCCGGTCGGGGTGTAGTCGCCGGCGACCCCCGCGGTCGAGACCGGGACGATCGTCGCCACCCGGCCTCCGCGCACGACGTAGAGAACCTGGTGCGCCTTGTCGACCTCGAGGTGGTCTGCCGGACTCGGGTAGCGAGGCTTCGGCTGGACCGGATGGTTGAGCCGGGCCCAGACCGCCGGGCTGACGACCCCCGTCCGGGGCAGGTTCTGCACCTTCTGGAAGGCGTAGACGGTGTCGAGCAGCGACGCGTCGAACGAGCCGCCCGCCGCCGGCGCCTCGTAGCCGAGGGCGGCGAGCCGCGCGCGGAGCGCGCTCACCGAGGACCCGCTCGCCCCTTCGGAGAGCTGGGGGTACGCGACCGTCGTGCTCGCGGTCGTACGCGCCGCCGACCAGCCAGGCGCCGCCTTCGCCGCTGCGGTGACCGTGACATTCCCGGGGACGCGTGTGTCGAGCGGCACGACCAGGTCGTCGCCCGAGGCGGTCTTCACGATGCCGCCGGCGCGGCGCACGGTGAGCGCGAGGGTGCCGGCCGAGGCAGGGCGGATGTGCGCGACGACGCTCAGCTTGCCGTCGAGCGTCTCGTGGCCGGCGAAAACCACGGTAATCGAGGGACGCACGGCCAGCAGGAAAGCCGGCGACACCGCCAGGTCGGCATGCGCCACCACTGCGCCGGGCGCTCCGGCGCGTGCGTGGATGCGGAAGCCGCCGCCGGCGCCGGTCGTTCCGCGCGCAATCGTGCGACCGCCGCTGTCGAGCAAGACCCGTATGCCCGCCGCGGCCGGCTTCAGCGAGCCGGTGAAGAGGGTGTCCTTGCCGTACGTCGCAGGCGAGGCGCCGGCGAGCGTCACGGCCTCGGAGCGGATGTCGACGTGCGCCTGCGCGGTCTCGCCGTCGGCCGCGGTCGCCGTCACGGTCGCCGTCCAGAGCCCGGCTGCGTAGACGTGCTGCACGTTCGCGCCGTCTGCGGTCGCTCCGTCCCCCAGGTCCCAGTGGTACGACGCGGCGTCGCCGGAGGCGGCCAGCGTCACGGTCAGCGGTGCCTGCCCGGTCGCCGGGGTCGCCGCCACGGTCACCGCGGGCGGCGCTCCGAGCGCGTGCGGAGCGACGACGAGCACGAGCGCGACGAGAAGGAAGGCGGCCGGCAGGCGGGGCACGCCCGCAAGCATGCCTTCAGCTGAGGACGGCCGCGGCGAGCGCGAGCGCGTTGAACAGGCCGTGGACGACCATTCCCGGGTAGACGCTGCGCGTCCGGTCGCGCAGCCAGGCGAGCGCGATCCCGAACGGGACGAGCACGAGCAGCGCCTCCAGGAGCCCGTGCGCGAGGCCGAAGGAGATCCCGGTGAGGACGATCGAGGGCCAGCGTCCGAGGAAGCGGAGCAGCGACTGGCCGAGCCCGCGGAAGGTCAGCTCCTCGACGAGCGGGGCCACCAGCGCGAACAGGACCATGTTGGCCGCGAAGGCGCCGGCATGCGACGGCTCCCAGTGCGTCGGCGTCAGCCCCTGCTCCTTGCCGGGGCTCTCCGGCAGCGGCAGGAGGGAGACGAGTGCCTCGAGCGCGTAGATCGCCACGACGGCGGCGAGAGCGAGTCCGGCTGCCCGCCGCAGCGACGCCGGGCGATGCAGCGCGAGCAGGTCGCGGCGCCCGGTTGCGATCGCGAGTACGAGCCCGAGCCAGAACACGTAGACCACGAGCCCGCCCGCGAAGGTCGAGTAGCTGTAGACGGCGTCACGCGCGCTCTGCGTCGAGCCGGTGCTGCTGCCGCTGAACCGGGCGGCGTAGTTGAGCGCTGCGATCACGCCGACGAGTGCTGTCCAGCAGGCGAGGCGTCCCCGGTTCACGCCAGGATCCTCGCCGCTGCGTCGGCGAGCGGCGCCGGCTCGAAGCGGAGGCCCGCCGCCCGCGCGCCCTCCGCGTCCGCCTCCGCGTCGCCGACGTGCACCGTCCGCTCCGGCGTAGTGCCGAGCCGGGCGAGCGCGAGCTGGAACACCGCGGTCGCGGGTTTCGGCGCTCCGGCCTCCGCCGACGTGACGACCGTGTCCACGAGCGACTCGAGTCCGAGCGTCCGGAGGTGGTCGTGCAGGCCGATGTCCCAGTTCGAGACGACCGCGAGGCGAAGACCGCGGGCGGCGAGGGCCCGGCAGGCGCCGGCCGCACCGGGCATCTCCGCGAACACGAGCGCGCCGAGGAACGCGGGGGCGAACGTGTCGGGATCGAGCGCAGCGCCGGCCGCCTCGAGGAAGACCGCGGCGCAGTCACGGCGCAACAGGGCCAGCGTCGCCTCGTCGCGGCCCTCGTGTGACCGCTCGACATAGAACGCCACCTCTGCGGCGAACGCCGCCCGCACGGCGTCTTCGCCGAGCTCGACCCCGCGGTCGGCCAGCGCCGTCTGCAACGGCGGTACCGGGTCGCGCAACGTGACGAGCGTCCCGTACGCGTCGATGGTGACTGCCTCGACGTTCACCGGACGCGGATCATAGGGTTGTGTCCATGCGTCACTTCACTCCCGAGGAGGCGAACGCGGCTCTGGGGCGCGTCCGGCCGCTCGTCGAGAGCATGGTCGCCCATCGCCGGGCCCATGCGGCGGCCCTGGAGCGCCAGGAGCAGCTCGAGGGCCACATCCGCGGCAACGGCGGCGGAATCCCGCCTGCCACCCTCGCCGGCGCCGGCGCCGAGATCGAGCGTGAGGCCCGCGAGCTGGCCCGGCTCGTCGACGAGATCGCCGAGCACGGCGCGGAGGTGAAGGACGTCGACGAGGGTCTGATCGACTTCCCCGCGCTCCGGCAGGGGGAGACGGTGCTCCTCTGCTGGAAGCTCGGCGAGGACGAGATCCGCTACTGGCACCGGGTCGAGGACGGCTTCGCCGGCCGCCGGCTCCTGCCGCTCTGAGGGATCCACCCGGCCGCCGTCGAACTACACCCCGGTATGCCCTTCTTCGCGGTACCGAACAAGAAGCCGGCCTCGGATACCATCCGCGACGCCACGATTCGCAGCCGGGAGACGTTCGCGGAGGTCACGTTGCAGGTACCGCTCACAGCAGACCTCGGCGCTGCGGTCGACGGGCTTCGCCGGGGATGAGCCCGCCCTCTCCCTACCGGCGGCGGCGTCCCGCGCCGGAGCCCTCGGTGGCCAGCCGCCGACGCCGCAAGCGGCGCGAGCGCGCCCGCCAACGCCACGGCCGGCGCACGGCGGTGCTCGCCGTCCTCGTCGCCGTGCCGGCTCTCGTGCTCGTGATCGCGGCGGTCGGCGGGACGCTCGCGTTCGGCTCGTCGTGCAATCTCGACGCGCTGCGCCCGGTCGCCGTTGGCGAAAACTCGTTCGTGTACGCCGCCGACGGCTCGCTGCTCGGCGTGATTCCGGCGGAACGCAACCGCACGCCGGTGTCGAGCGGCGCGATCAGTCCGTGGATGGGGAAGGCGACCGTCGCGATCGAGGATCGCCGCTTCTACAAGCACGGAGGAATCGACCCGGTCGGGATCGTGCGTGCGGTCGTCGCCGACGTCCGTGCCCGCAAGTTCGTGCAGGGCGGCTCGACGATCACGCAGGAGCTCGTGCGCAACCTCTACCTGACGCGCGAGCGAACGTTGAAGCGGAAGCTGACCGAAGCGTGCCTCGCCATCAGGCTCGCCGGCCACTGGTCGAAGAAGCGGATCCTCACGGCGTACATGAACGAGGTCTACTACGGGAATCACGCGTACGGGATCGAGGCGGCCGCCGAGACGTACTTCTCCGTGCCGGCCCGCGACCTGACCCTCGACCAGTCCGCGTTGCTTGCAGGGCTGCCGCAGGCGCCGTCGCTCTACGACCCGTTTCGCGATCCCGCTGCGGCTCTTTCGCGACGCAACGAGGTGTTGCACGCATTGCTCGTCAACGACGACATCACGTCCTCGGAGTTCGAGCGAGCGAAGAGCGACCGCGATCTGCACCTGAAGCCGGGCCATCACTTCTCGACCATCCGCGAGCCGTACTTCTTCGGCTACGTCGAGGATCTGCTGCAGCAGGAGTACGGCTCCAACACGGTGCGCGAAGGTGGGCTCAGGGTGTACACGACGATCAACCCCGCGTTGCAGCGCGCGGCGAACGCAGCGATCACGCACGTCCTGAACGAGAAGACCGACCCTGCGTCGGCGGTCGTCTCGATCGACCCGCGCAACGGCGCGATCCGCGTGATGACCGCTGTCACGCCGGGCAACAAGGGGAACCAGTTCAACTTCGCGACGAGCGGGCCGCGCCAGCCCGGCTCGACGTTCAAGGTGATCGCGCTGACGACAGCCGTCGCGCGCGGCATGGATCCGTTCGCGACGTCGTATCTCTCGGCGCCGTTCCATTACCAGCCGGACCCGACCTGTAACTCGGCCGACCCGAACTGCGCGTGGAACGTGCAGACGTACGGGCACGACTATCACGGCGTCGAGTCGGTGGTGAGCGCGACGTTGCAGTCCGACAACACGGTGTACGCGCGGTTGTCGCTCGACGTCGGCCCGCAGAACATCGTCGACATGGCGCACAAGCTCGGCGTGCAGACACCGCTCGCCCCGGTGCCGTCGATTGCGCTCGGCTCCGACGTCGTCACTCCGCTCGACGAGGCGACGGCGTATTCGACGATTGCCGCGGGCGGCGTCTACTCGAAGCCGATGGCGATCACGAAGGTTGTGCTTCCGAACGGCAAGGTCGACACCGACGCCGGCTGGGGCAAGCCTCAGCGCAAGCGCGTGATCCCCGACTGGGTCGCGTACACGGTGACGCGCGTGCTCGAGCTGAACATGACCGGCGGCACGGGCGTGGGCGCGCACGTCTCGGGGCACACGGACGCGGGCAAGACCGGGACGACCGACAACTACGCCGACGCGTGGTTCTCCGGCTATACGCCCCGGCTGGAGGCGACCGTCTGGATCGGCTACCCGACCGCCGAGATCCCGATGCTCGACGTGCACGGGACAGCCGTCTCGGGGCCGACCTTTCCCGCCGACATCTGGCACCTCTACATGGAGACCGCGATCGGCAACCGGCCCGATGTGCCGTTCCCGCCGGCGACGGGCAAGCCGATCTGGACCTCGTGGAGGGGCCAGTACCAGTACGCCGGCGCACCGGCTCCGGCGACGACGGCGACGACGACGACGGGCGCGACGACGACGACGAAGCCGCCGACGGTCCACCAGAACACCGTGGCCCCGACCGTCGTCCCGCCGACGACGACCGAGGCGCCGCCTCCCGCGACGACGACCGTCGAGCCGCCTCCCGCGACGACGACCGTCGAGCCGCCTCCGCTGCCGCCCGCGACGACGCCGCCCGCGCAGACGACGCCCTGATGCGATGCCGCTGCTGACGTTCGGCGAGGCGCAGGCGCGTGTGCTCGAGCGAGTGCAGCCGCTGCCTGCGGAGACGGTACGGATCGAGGACGCCGACGGACGGGTCACCGCTTCCCCCGTCCAGGCTGTCGTCGACCTGCCGCCGTTCGCGAGCTCTGCGATGGACGGTTTCGCCGTGCGTGCCGCCGACCTGCCGGGAACGCTGCCGATCGTGGCGCGCATTCCCGCCGGGCGTCCTGCCCTCCGGCCGCTCGCAGCAGGCGAGGCGATGGCGATCTCGACGGGCGGCGTCGTGCCCGAGGGCGCCGACGCCGTCGTTCCACTCGAGCACGTTGTCCAAACAGACAACAGCATCGAAGTGGCGGACGCTCCCGCCGTCGGAGACCATGTGCGGCCGCGCGGCGGAGACGTCGCCGCAGGCGAGGTGGTGGTCGAGGCCGGCGTCCGGCTCGGAGCTGCGCAGCTCGGCGCGCTCGCGGCTGCCGGTGTCGCGACGCTGTCCTGCGCGCGCCGTCCGCGTGTCGCGGTGCTCACGACGGGGAGCGAGCTCGCGCACGTCGGCGACCTGCTCGCCCCCGGCCAGATCTACGAGTCGAACGGGCTCATGCTCGGAGCCGCGCTCGCCGCCGCCGGAGCCGACGTGGAGCTGCTCCCCGCAGTCGCCGACGACGACGAGGCGCACCGCGAGGCGCTCACGCGCGGCCTGGCCGCGGACGTGCTCGTGACGTCCGGCGGCGTCTCGGTCGGCCCGCACGATCTCGTACGGAGGATGGAGGCGGAGCTCGGCGTCGAGGAGGTGTTCTGGCAGATCTCGATCAAGCCTGGGAAGCCGGTGTCGTTCGGCATCCGCGGGGCGACGCTCGTGTTCGGGCTGCCGGGCAACCCGGTCTCGTCGCTCGTCGGCTGCGAGCTGCTCGTCAAGCCGGCGCTGCGTGCGCTGCAGGGGGTTCGCGAGCCGCTGCCCCGCTTCGAGCCGGGCCGGCTGGCCGCGCCGGTCCGGCGCGGCGAGGGTCGCGACGAGTTCGTGCGCGCGCGTTCCCGCCCGGGCGCCGACGCGGTCGTGCTCGAGCCGCTCTCGGGCCAGGAGTCGCACATGATCGTTCGCGCGGCGGCGGCCGACGCGCTCGTGCTCGTGCCGCGCGGCGGCGGCGAGCTCGCGGCCGGCGCAGCCGTGTTCTGGCTTCGCCTGGACTCAGCCGGCTGACACCTGCCGCCGCGGCTCGGCGGCGCGGCGCCGCCGCCGCTGCGCGAGCACGACCCGGCGGATCGTCTCGCGGATCGGCCCGCGCGGCCGTCGCTCGCTCGCGCTCGGGTACGGCGCGTAGCGTCCGCCGGCGAGGGCGGCGAGCTGCCCGGCCGCGGCCGCCCAGGCGAGCCCGATCGCGAACAGCGGGAACGGCGCGTAGCCGAGGACGAAGAGCCACGCGATGTACCAGGGAGCGTCGAACCCGAGTCCGTACCTGCTCGCGAACGACCAGAGGAGCAGCGCCGGCCCGGCGAACCCGGCGGCGAGCACCGCCGCCCGCAGCAGGACGGCTCGCCCGCGCACCTGCGGCAGCCAGAGCCATGCGTGCAGCGACGGGAGCAGGAAGACGAGCGCGAACGCGTTCGTCGCGACGACGAGGAGCGCGACGACGCCCAGCGCGAGCAGGGCTGCGGCATGGCCGGCCAGCTCCTCCTCCGGCCGGGTCGCCCGCCGCGGCAGCAGCCGGTCGCGGGCGACGAGCCAGCCGACTGCGGCAAGCACGCCGAGCGCGATCAACCCGCCGGCCGGCCAGTTCACTCCGCCCAGCGGCGGTGGCCGCGCCGGTCCGCGCGGCCAGACGCCGAGCAGCGAGAACAGCACGGCGAGACCGCCGCACCAGATCCAGAAGCCGAGGCGGCTGCGGTAGCTGCGCAGCGCAGGCGTGACGCGGATGCGCCTTCGCCGGCAGCGCGCGAACAGGTCGACCGTCGCCGCGAGGAAGGGCAGCAGCGCCGCGACGAGCACGAGTTCGATCGCCCAGCCGCGGACGATCCTGCTGCCGAGGTAGACGAAGCTCGACGGCCCGGGCGAGAGCGCGAGCCCCTGCTCCATCGCGTCGAGCGCGTTCTGCGTCGCGCGGCCGATCTGGCCGAGCCGGGCGGTACTCAGCCGTCCCGGCGTATCGCCGAAGCCGGGCGCCGGCCGGTCGGGCCCGGTGGTGATCGTCACCGCCGGGATCCCGCGTGCGATGAAGGGCGCCTGCTCGTAGGCGCTGAACGGGAAGCCCAGGTCGACGAGCTGGCGGAGCGTGCTCACGCGGGCCGGGTCGGCGCCCGTCTCCGCGGCCAGCTCCGCGCGCACCGTCTCGACGAGGCTCGCCGACGGGGACCGGGCCGTGTCGCCGGCCAGCTCGAGCCGCGGCCGCCCCGTGCCGGCGACCGCGTCGAGGTTGACGACCGCGATCACGTCCAACCGTTCGGGGGAGTGCGCCGCGAACTCGGCCGCGCCGAGCCCGCCCGCCGTCGCCGCGTCCGTCGAGAGGAAGAGGAGCGAGTAGGGGAGGTTGAGCCGGACGGCGGAGGCGGCCGGGGCATACGCCCGCGCGAGCTCGATCAGGGCCGCCGTCCCGGAGGCGTTGTCGTTCGCGCCGGGCCCCGCACCGGTGTCGTCCCGGTGGGCCATGAGCACGATCGTCTTCTGCGACAGGCCGGCCTTCGCCGCCACGAGGTTCTCGAGCCGGACGCGGCCGTGGCCGGGGACGGTTGCGGTGAACGGCTCCGCGTGCACCTGGAGGCCGTACGACTTCAGCTGCGCGGCGAACCATTGCGCGGCGTTCGCCGCTCCGGCCGTACCGGGGATGCGGCTCGGGTAGTTGGACGAGAAGTCCGACGCGATCGCGGCTGCCGCCGTTGCGTCGAATGCGGGCGGCAGATTCGGGGGCTGCAGCGCCGGCGGACGAGCGACGCTGAACGCGAGCACGAGCAGCGGGAGCCCGACGAGCAGCCACGTGCCGCGGTAGAGGCGCCCGTTGACGGGCCGTTCGAGCGACCCGCGGCGCGGGCGGCGCCGCTCCGGTGCAGGCGAGACGGCAGCCACGGCGGCTCTATAGTAGGACGAGAGGACCGGGTAGGCACCACCACATGGCCGATTCCGCCACCATCCTCCTCGTCGACGACGAGGACGCCGTCCAGAAGCTGCTGACGTACCCGCTCGAGCACGAGGGCTTCCGCGTGCTGCAGGCGCGCGACGGCGAGGAGGCGCTGCTGCGCTTCGCGGGCGAGCACGTCGACCTCGTCGTGCTCGACCTGATGCTGCCCAAGCTGGACGGGCTCGAGGTCTGCCGGCGCCTGCGCGCCCACAGCACGGTGCCGATCATCATGCTCACCGCCCGCGACGACGAGCTGGACAAGGTGGTCGGGCTCGAGCTCGGGGCGGACGACTACATCACGAAGCCGTTCTCGATCCGGGAGTTCCGCAGCCGGGTCAGGGCGCTGCTGCGGCGGGCTGCGATCGGCTCCCAGGCGGACGGGCGCGACCTGATCAGCGTCGACGGGCTCGAGATCGACCTGGCGAAGCGGACGGTCGTGGTGCGGGGCGCGTCCGTGAGCCTCACGTACGTCGAGTTCGAGCTGCTCCGGACGCTGGCCGCCCGGCCCGGCCGCGTCTTCAGCCGCCAGGCGCTGCTCGAGGCGCTGTGGGGCGACTACGCCTACCGGGAGCCGCGGACGATCGACGTGCACGTGCGGCACCTGCGGGAGAAGCTCGAGGCCGACCCGGGCGAGCCCGAGCTGATCCTGACCGTTCGCGGCGTGGGCTACCGCTTCCAGGGCTAGCGACCGCGTGAACCCCTTCCGGAGCGTCGGTGCGCGTCTCAGCCTCGCGCTGGCAGTCGTCGTCGCGGGCGCGCTCGCGGTGGTCTGGGTTGCGCTCGTCCCGACGCTGCAGCGCAAGCTCGTGGACGGCCGCCTCAGCCTGCTCGTGCAGTCGGCGCGGCAGATCCAGGATCTCGCGGTCGGAACGACGGTCGACCAGGATTTCATCGACGACGCCGCCCGCACGGCCGACGCGAGCCGCGCCGTCTACCTCCACCCGATCACCGGCAGCGGCGTCACGACGCTGCTCGTGCTCGCCGACTCGCGGCAGACGGCCTCGGCGCAGGACGTGGCAAACGACCCTGTTGCCCTGCGGGCAGCCGGGTCGCAGACCCTCCAGCGAGGTGAGGTGACCCGCGACGGCGAGAACTTCGCCGAGGTGGCGATCCCCGACCGGGCCGGCAACCTGCTCCTGTTTGCGGCCTCGCTGCACGCCACCCAGCTGAACGTCGATCTCGTCCGCTCGCGGCTGCTCTGGGCCGGTCTCGTCGCGCTCGGCCTCGCGGTGCTCGCCGGTTGGGCGGCATCGTCGGTGTTCGCACGCCGGATCCACCGGCTGGAGCGGGCGGCGGACCGCATCGCCGCCGGCGACTTCAGTCAGCCGGTCGTCGACCGGGCCGGCGACGAGCTGGGAGAGCTTGCGACCGCTTTCGACCGGATGAGGCTCCAGCTGGCCCAGCTCGACGACGCCCGCCGGGCCTTCATCGCCAACGCCTCGCACGAGCTGCGCACGCCGATCTTCTCCCTCGGTGGCTTCCTCGAGCTGTTCCAGGACGAGGATCTCGACGAGCTGACCCGGAGAGAGTTCCTCGGCACGATGTCCGAGCAGGTGCAGCGGCTGTCCAAGCTCGCCACCGACCTCCTCGACCTGTCGCGTCTCGATGCCGGCGGGATCGTCCTCGTGACGGAGCCGCTCCCCCTCGGCGAGCTCGCCCAGGACCTCGCGGACGAGTTCGCGGCGCTGGCCCTGCGCGGCGACCACCCTCTGGCCGCTGTGACCGGCGCCGGCGGTGTCGCCCGGGCCGACCGGGAGCGGGTGCTCCAGATCGGGCGCGCGCTCGTCGACAACGCGCTCCGCCACACGCCCGAAGGCACGACGATCCGGATCATCGCCCGCGGCGCGACCCTGGCGGTGGAGGACGACGGGCCCGGGATCCCGGCCGAGCACCAGGAGCAGGTCTTTGCCCGTTTCACCCGCCTGGGCGGGTCGCGGGCGTCCGGAACGGGGCTCGGCCTGGCGATCGCACGCGAGCTGGCGGAGCGGATGGGCGGCGAGATCCGGCTCGCCTCGGAGCCCGGCCGTCGGACGGTCTTCACGCTCGTGCTGCCGGCCGGGGTGGCCGAGACCGAGCCTGTGGTGCAGGACTAGCCCGTTTTCACGGGAAAACGCCCGCTCGGGCGGCGGCTACAGTGCGTTGCGGTGCGTTTCGCGTTGGTCGCCCTCCTGCTCGCCGGCCTTGGCGCCGCCGCTGCGCTTGGGATCGGCGTCGCCACGGGACTGGTCGTCGGAAGCTCGACCACCCGGACGGTGGTCGTGAACGGCCCCGCGCGACCCACAAGCGCCGGAGCGCTCGCCGCAGCCCGGACGGCGGCGCTGCCGCTCGGCGGCTCGGCCTTCTCCCCCGCGCGTATCTTCGCCGCGCGCTCGCCGGGAGTCGTGACCGTCTTCTCGTACTTCGGCGACTCAGGGGCCCAGGGCTCGGGGTTCGTCGTCCGTTCGGACGGCACGATCCTCACCAACGCACACGTGATCACGAACGCCGGCGACACGGCCCCCGGCGCGAAGGTGAAGCCCGCATCGCGGCTCTACGTCGAGTTCTCGGATCACGACCGCGTCGCCGCGCACATCGTCGGCTGGGACGTCTTCGACGACGTCGGCGTGATCCGCGTCTCGCCGTCAGCCCACCGGCTCGTGCCGCTGCCGCTCGGCCGCTCGGCCGCGGTGGTCGTCGGTGAGCCGGTCGCGGCTATCGGTAGCCCGCTCGGCAACGAGGATTCGCTCGCCGTCGGCGTCGTCTCGGCGATCGGACGCTCGATCGCCGCGCTGACCGCGGCCAACTTCCAGCTCGTGGATGCGATCCAGACGGACGCGCCGATCGCCCACGGCAGCTCGGGAGGACCGCTGCTCGACGCGGCCGGGCACGTGATCGGGATCACCGCGCAGATTCGCAGCGACTCGGGCGGCCCTGCCGGGATCGGCTTCGCCGTCCCGATCGACGCCGCTCGCCGCTCGCTGCACGATCTCCTCGCCATGGGCACGGTCGCGTATGCCTACGCGGGCGTGCAGGCGGAAGACCTGACCCCGGCGCTCGGTCGCCGCCTCAACCTGCGGGCGTCGCATGGCGCGCTCGTCGACTCGGTCACGGCGGGGGGTCCGGCGGCCCGCGCAGGGCTGCGCGGCGGCTCGCGGACGATCGACTTCGAGGGCGAGTCCGTGCGCCTCGGTGGCGACGTCGTGCTCGCGATCGACGGCATCCCGGTGAACAGTGCAGACGATCTCGTGCGGATTGTTACTAACTCGCTCAGACCGGGCCGAACGGCGGTCTTCACCGTGCTGCGGGCCGGGCGGCGGCAGGCGATCCTGCTTCACCTCGACACGCGTCCCTCCTAGCCAAGCCGACGCCCGCACTGCCGGCGGGCGCCGCGGTGCTTCAGCTCGTCGACTCCGCCTCGCTCCGCGTCCCGCGGACGGATAGCGTTGCGGCCGGTGAGGGGACGCCGAAAGCTGGTGGTCGTCTCGAACCGGGGTCCGGTCTCGTACGCGCGCTCGGCGGAAGGGAAGCGGGTCACGCGACGGGGAGGCGGCGGGCTCGTGACCGCGTTGCGCAGCCTGGTCGCGCATCACGACGTGACGTGGATCGCGAGCGCGATGAGCGAGGAGGATCGCGTCGTCGCGGAGGAGCACGCCGGCGAGTCCTTCGAGGAGACCGCGCGCGACGGCTCGCCGTACCAGCTCCGTCTCGTCGCGCACGATCCGTCGGCGTACGACTGGTACTACAACGTCGTCGCCAACCCGATCCTCTGGTTCCTCCAGCACTACATGTGGAGCCTGCCGTACACGCCCGACCTCGACCTCGGCCTCCACAACGCGTGGTTCAACGGCTATCTGCCCGTCAACGAGGGGTTCGCGGCCGCCACGGTCGCCGAGCTCGAGCTCGCGCCGGACGCGCAGGTCTTCTTCCACGACTACCACCTCTACCTCGCGCCCAGGTTCGTGCGCGAGTTCCGTCCGGACGCGCTGACGACGCACTTCGTGCACATTCCGTGGCCGCAGTCCGACTACTGGCACATCTTGCCGGAGCACCTGCGCCGCGCCGTCCACGAGGGGCTGCTCGCGAACGACATCGTCGGCCTGCACACGCTCCGCTGGCGGCGGAACTTCCTGCGCAGCTGCGAGGACGTGCTCGAGGCGGACGTCGACTACGAACGGGGAATCGTCACGCACGCCGGCCGGCGCACGCTTGTGACCAGCCATCCGATCGGAATCGACCCGCTCGAGTTCGACGAGTTGAAGGTCGACCCGGACGTGCTCGAGTACGAGCGCGAGATCGTGGAACGGCGGCCGGAGTTCCTCGTCGTACGCGTCGACCGCACCGATCCGGCGAAGAACGTCGTCCGCGGGTTCCGCGCGTTCGCGCTCTTCCTCGACTCGCACCCGGAGCTGCACGGGCGTGTGACAATGCTTGCCCTGCTGGATCCGTCGCGCCAGGACATCCCGGAGTACTCGGAGTACCTGGCCGCGATCCAGCGGGAGGCGCGCACGGTGAACGACCGCTTCCAGCGTGAGGGCTGGGTGCCGATCGACCTCCAGATCGCGGACAACTTCCTGCAGGTGCTCGCGGCGTACAAGCAGTACGACGCGCTGCTCGTGAACTCGGTCTTCGACGGGTTGAACCTCGTCTCGAAAGAGGCGCCGCTCATGAACGGACGCGACGGGGTGCTCATCCTCTCCGAGAACGCGGGCTCGTACGCAGAGCTCGGAGCGTGGGCGCTGACTGTGAACCCGCTCGACCTCTACGGGCAGGCGCAGGCGATCCACGCCGCGCTCACGATGGCGCCGGAGGAGCGGCGGTCGCGGCTCGAGGCCATATGCTCGCACGTGCGTACGCACGACCTCGCCGCGTGGCTCGACGCGCAGCTCGAGGATCTCGACCGGATCCAGTCGAGCCTCGCGAACTAGCCGCGAGTACGATTCCGCGCATGGCGACGACGGCCGTCCCCGAGCTCGTCTCGGTCAACCCGGCGACGCTCGAGCCCGTCGGCGCTGTGCGGCGCACCGATCCGGGCGAGGTGCCGTCGATCGTCGCGGCGGCTCACGCCGCCCAGGAGCGCTGGCAGGCCGCCGGGGCGGAGGCGCGTGCGGACGTCATGCGCGAGGCGGGCCGCGTTCTGCGCGTCCGGGCCGACGAGATCGCCGACTCCGTCGTCGCCGAGACGGCGAAGCCGCGTACCGAGGCGATCGCCCATGATCTCTATCCCGCGGTCGATCACGTCGAGTGGCTCGCCCGGCATGCGGGCCGCATCCTCCGCGACGAGCGGGTGCGCTTCACGCAGCTGCACCTGAAGACGAAGAAGGCGTGGCTCGTGTACGAGCCGCTCGGCGTCGTCGCGGCGATCACGCCGTGGAACATCCCCTTCGGGATTCCGTTCACGGAGGTTGCGACCGCCGTTGCCGCCGGGAACGGCGTCGTGCTCAAGCCGTCCGAGCTGACGCCGCTCACGGGCGAATGGGTGCGGCGCGTGCTCGACGAGGCGGGTGTGCCCGCGGGACTCGTCCAGGTCGTGCAGGGCGAGGCCGAGGTCGGCGAGGCGCTCGTCGGCGACCCGGGGATCGCGAAGGTGTTCTTCACCGGCTCCGTCGCCGTCGGCCGGCACGTGGCCGCCGCCGCAGGCGCGCGCGGCTGTCCCGTCGTGCTCGAGCTCGGCGGCAAGGACCCGATGGTCGTGTTCGCAGACGCCGACGTCGACCGGGCGGTGGACGGTGCCGTCTTCGCCTCGTTCATCAACGCCGGCCAGGCCTGCGTCAGCGCGGAGCGGATCTACGTCCAGCGTCCGCTCTACGAGGAGTTCACGCGCCGGCTGTCCGAGCGCGCACGGCAGTTGAAGCTGGGTGACGAGGTGGGCCCGCTCATTTCGGAACGGCAGCGGGACAAGGTGGAGGAGCTGACGGGCGCGCGCCGTGCCGATCGCACCGGCTGGTTCCTCGAGCCGACGGTGCTCGAGCACCCGCTGCCCGACGTGGAGATCTTCGGCCCGGTCGTGACCGTGGAGCCCTTCGACGGCGAGGAAGAGGTCGTGAGACGCGCGAACGACACGGAGTTCGGCCTGGCGGCGAGTGTCTGGACGCGCGACCTCGCGAAGGCGAAGCGGGTGTCCCGCCGGATCGACGCGGGCATGGTCTGGGTCAACGACTTCGGCTACTCGTTCACGATCGGACAGGCGGCCTGGGGGGGCGTGAAAGGCTCGGGCTTCGGCCGGACGAACTCGAAGCACGGCCTCTACGAGTCCGTCTCGGTCAAGTACGTGGACGCCGACCGCGGCCGCCTGCGGCCGGCCTGGTGGTTTCCATACGACGCGGCGACGGAGCGTTCGTTGCGTGCGCTGCTCGACGTCCTCTACGGCTCGCGCAGCGAGCGCCTGCGTGCCGCGTGGCGCCACCGGCGCGAGCTCGTGCACGTAGCGAAGCGGTCGCTGGGCCGATGAGCGAGCTCTCGCACGTCGACGAGGCCGGCGACGTCCGCATGGTGGACGTCGGCGGAAAGCCGGTCTCCCGCCGGCGGGCTGTGGCCCGCGCCGAGGTGCGGATGGCGGCCGAGACCGCTCGGCGGCTGCGCGAGCTGCCGAAGGGCGACGCGCTCGCGACGGCGCAGCTCGCGGGGATCATGGCGGCCAAGCGGACGAGCGAGCTGATCCCGCTCTGCCACCCGCTCCAGCTCACGCATGTCGAGGTGACGCTCGACGTGCGCGAGAGCTCGGTCGAGATCATCGCGTCGGCCGAGACGACAGCGCAGACCGGTGTCGAGATGGAGGCGCTCACGGCGGCCGCGGTCGCCGCGCTCACCGTCTACGACATGGCGAAGGCGATCGACAAGGAGATGGTCGTCGCCGAAGTGCGTCTGCTCGAGAAGACGAAGGAGCAGGTCTGAAGGCTGCCGTGCTGACCGTCTCCGACGGCGTCGTCGCGGGAACGCGGGAGGATCGCAGCGGCGACCTGCTCGAGCAGCTCCTCCGCGGTGAGGGGTACGACGTCGAGCGGCGCGTCGTCCCCGACGAGCGGGACGAGATCGCGGCTGCGCTGCGCGAGCTCGCTGCGGCGGCGCGTGTCGTCCTCACGACGGGCGGCACCGGCCTCACGCCGCGCGACGTGACGCCCGAGGCGACGCGAGACGTGCTCGAGCGCGACGCGCCGGGCATCGCGCAGGCGCTGCGCGCGGACTCGATCGCGAAGACGCCGCACGGCCTGCTCTCGCGCGGCGTGTCGGGTGTCGTGGGCTCGACGCTCGTCGTCAACTTCCCCGGCTCGCCCGGCGGCTGCCGCGACGGCTTCGCGATCCTGCAGCCCGCACTTGCTCACGCGTTGGAGCTGCTCGCGGGCGAGCGCGACGTGGCGCACCGGCAGACGTGAGCGGCCTCGCACTCGCGCCGCTGCCCGCGCGCTTCGCGCGGCTCGTGAAGATCGAGCACACGGTCTTTGCGCTGCCGTTCGCGTACGTCGGCGCGTTCCTCGCCGTGGACGGGACACCGTCCGCGCACGACCTCCTGTGGATCACGCTCGCCATGGTCGGCGCCAGGTCGCTCGCGATGGCGCTCAACCGGCTGATCGACGCGGGCATCGACGCGCGGAACCCGCGGACCGCCGGACGCGAGCTCCCGAGCGCGCAGCTCTCGGTGCTGCAGGTCGCCTTCTTCTGCGCTGCGTCGCTCGCGCTCTTCGTCGTCGCGGTATGGCAGCTCGCGCCGCTGACGCACCGGCTGTGGCCGATCCCGGTCGCCGGCTTCGTCCTCTACCCGTACCTCAAGCGCTGGACGTGGCTGTGCCACTTCTGGCTCGGCGCCGTCGACGGCCTCGCGCCGGTCGGTGCGTGGGTCGCGATCACGAACCGGCTCCCGTGGCAGTCCTGGGCGCTCGGCGCTGCCGTTGCGTTCTGGGTCGCCGGGTTCGACCTGTTCTACGCGCTCTTCGACGTCGAGGTCGACCGTGAGCAGGGGCTGCACTCGATCGCGACGCACTTCGGCGTGCGCGGGTCGTTCATCGGTGCGCGCCTTTCGCACGTCGCGACCGTCGCCTGTCTCGTCGCCGCGGGAGCGGGATTGTCCGTCGGCGCGCTCTACTGGATCGGCGTCGCCGCCGTTGCCGCGCTTCTGGTCTACGAGCACGCGCTCGTGCGTCCGGGCGACCTGCACAGGCTCGACGCGGCGTTCTTCACGACGAACGGCGTGATCAGCGTCGTCTTCGCCGCGTTCGTGATCGCGGACGCGGCCCTGTAACGCAGCCGCGCCCGCGATCGTCCCCGGGATCAGTGCTTCTGCGGGTTCTCCAGCTGGTCGCGGAGAGCGCCGCTCGTAGAGCCTGTGCAAATCGCCGTCACGACCTAGACTGGCCGCGTGATTCGGGCCAGGAAGCTCGGCAAGCGCTTCGGCGAGAAACGGGTGCTCCGCGGCGTCGACCTGGAGGTCGAGGCCGGCGGCTTCGCGCTCGTCACCGGGCCGAACGGCTCGGGCAAGACGACGCTCCTGCGCATCTGCACCGGGCTCGTGCTGCCGAGCGAGGGCGAGCTCGAGCTCGGTGTGGGACGGGCCGGGATCGGCTACCTGGCCCACGAGCCGCTCGTCTACCGCGAGCTGAGCGCGCTCGAGAACCTCGACCTGTACGGGCGCCTGTACCGCGTGCTCGAGCGGCGCGAGCGGATCGGCATGCTGCTCGAGCGGTTCGGTCTCTGGGACGTCCGGCACGACCGGGTCGCGTCGTATTCGCGCGGGATGACGCAGCGGCTCGCTCTTTGCCGTGTCCTTCTCCACGAGCCGTCGCTGCTCGTGCTCGACGAGCCGTACACCGCGCTCGACGCGGCGGGCGCGGACCTGCTCGACGCCCAGCTCGCCGAGCTGCGCGGCGAGCGCACGTTCCTCGTCTCGACCCACGATCCGGAGCGCGTCGCCTCGCTCACCACCGTGCAGCTGGCGCTCGCATGACGTATCTGCGCGACGTCGGGGCGCTCGCGCGCAAGGATCTCCTGCTCGAGCTGCGCGCGCGGGACACGCTGCCCGCGATGCTCCTGTTCGTCGTCGCGACGTTCGTCGTCTTCCACTTCGCGCTGCCCGCGCACTCCTCGCAGCTGGCGGCGAGCGGGCTGCTCTGGGTTGCGATCGTCTTCACGGCGCTGCTCGGGCTCGGCCGCGCGTTCGTCCCGGAGCGGGAACAGCGCGTGCTCGACGGGCTCGTGCTCACGCCCTGTGACCGCAGTGCGATCTGGCTGGCGAAGTCGCTGGCAACCCTTGCCTTCCTCGTCGCGGCCGAGGTCGTCGCACTGCCTGCGTTCGCGCTCTTCTTCCACGGCCTGAACGGCTCGACCGTCGCCGGGGTGGCGCTCGCCGACCTCGGCATCTGCACGGTCGGCACCTTTCTCGGCGCCATGGCGGTCGCCACCCGCGCCCGCGACCTGCTCCTGCCGCTCATCTTCCTGCCACTGGCGATCCCGATCGTGATCGGCGGCGTCGGCGCGAGCGTCGCCGGCTCCCCGGCCCGCTACCTGGGCTTCCTGGCCCTGTACGACGGGCTGTTCGCGCTCGTGTGCTGGGCCTCCTTCGAGTACGTCGTGACCGAGTGAGCCCGCAAGGGGCACAATTGAGGCAGGTGGGTCGCTCATATCGGATATCGCTCCCCGCGGTCGCCGTCGCGGCCCTCGGGCTCGTGACGCTCGCGCTCGGCCTCGTCTTCTTCGTCGTGCCGAACGATGCGAACCAGGGCTTCTCGCAGCGGATCTTCTACTTCCACGTGTCGATCGCGTTCACGGCCTACGCCTGCTTCGCCGCCGGCGCGTGGAAGGCGCTCGTCCATCTCTGGAAGCGCGACCCGCTCGCCGACCTCGAGAGCTACGTCGCCGTGCACCAGGGGCTGATCTTCGGCTCGCTCGTGCTGATCACCGGCTCGATCTGGGCGAAGATCTCCTGGGGCCACTGGTGGCTGTGGAGCGAGGACCAGCTCGTGCTCTTCCTCGTCCTGTTCCTCTTCTACGCCGCGTACTTCATGTTGCGCTTCTCGGTCGACCCGGGTCCGCAGCGCGCGAACCTGAGCGCCGTGTACGCGCTGTTCGGCGTCGTGCTCATCCCGGTCAGCTTCCTGGCGATCCGGATCGCCAAGGGTTTCATCCACCCGATCGTCTTCACGAGGCATGGGCCGAACTTCGGCGGCTGGATCCTCGCCGCCTACTGTGTGTCTCAGGTTGCGATGCTCGTGCTCGCGTACGCGCTCTACCGCGTCGAGCTCGCCGGCAAGCGCCTCGACGAGCGGCTGCGCGGACTGAGAGAGGTGCTCGCATGACAACGGCCGAGAAGTACGTGACCGGTGCGTACTGCGCCGTCTTCGTGGTCGTGCTCGTGTACGTCGTGATCATCGCGCTGAAGCTGACACGGCTCGAGCGAGAGGTCGACGAGCTCGTGGCGCGCACGGAGGCCGAGCCGGCGGAAGCGGAGCGAGAGCGGACGCTCGTTGGCTGAGCTGCTGTTCTGGCCCGTGCTCGTCTGCTACGGCGAGGCGGCCGTCGGGTATCTCGGCGACGCGCGCCGGCCGGGCGTGGCAGGGCGCGTGGCGACGTGGGGCGTGCGCGTCGGCTGGCTCGTGCAGACCGCGCTGCTGGCGGTGCAGGCCGCCCGCGAGGCCGGCTTCCCGTGGGCGACCTGGGCCGGCTCGCTCAATCTCTTCGTCTGGCTGGTCGTCGGCGCGTATCTGATCTGGGGCTGCCGCAAGCCGTACCGGTTGCTCGGGCTCGGCGTGATGCCGCTCGCTGCGGCGCTGTTCGTCGTCGCGCGCGCCGGCGGCGGCACCGGGGTCGGCACTCGCAGCCACTACTCGAACGTCTTCCTCGTGCTGCACGTCGGGCTCGTGCTCGCGGCGTTCGCAGGCTTCACGCTCGCAGCCGCGCTCTCGGGTCTCTATCTCTGGCAGGAGCGGCGGCTGAAGCGGCGAGTGACGACGATCCTGCGGCGCCCGGCGCCCTCCCTGGCGACGCTCGATCGCCTCGCCGGACGCACCGTCGCGTTCTCGCTGCCGGCGCTGACGCTGGGGATCGCGGTCGGGATCGTCCGTCTCGTCGACAACGGCGATCGCGTCGACGCGCTCGTCGCCGCGACGCTCGTCACCTGGCTCGTCTGGGCCGCGTACGTCGTGTTGCGCGTGGTCCGTGACTGGACCGGCCGCCGCGCGGCGTACCTCGCCCTCGCGGGCTTCATGCTCGTGATCCTCGTTCGCCTGGCCCTCCCCGCGACCCACTTCACGTGATGCGGCTCGTTCTCGTCGGCACCTCGCATCACCACGCGCCGATCGAGCTGCGCGAGCGGGTCGCACTCGACCGCGAGCAGGCCCGCGACCTCGCTGCTCGGCTGGCAGCAGGCGGCGGCGAGGCCGTGTGCCTGTCGACCTGCAACCGCACGGAGCTGTACGTCGTCGGCGCAGACGCAGAGGCGGTCGAACGGGCCGCCGTCGCCGCGCTCGCCGAGCTCGAGCCCGAGGTCGAGCAGGCGCTCTACCGCCTGCACGATCATGCGGCGGCGCTGCACCTTTTCCGCGTCGCCGCCGGCCTCGACTCGCTCGTGCCGGGCGAGGGCGAGATCCTCGGCCAGGTTCGGGCCGCGCACGAGCTGGGCACGACTGCCATGCTGCTCGACCGCGCCTTCCGCCAGGCGCTCCATGCGGGACGCAAGGTGCGCGTGCAGACCGCAATCGGCGAGAGCCCCGCTTCGGTGTCGTCCGCGGCCGCCGCGCTCGCGGAGCAGGTGTTCGGAGATCTCGACGGCCGTCTGATCCTGCTCGTCGGCGCGGGCAAGATCAGCGAGCAGGCGGCGCGCAACCTGCTCACGCGGCACGCGCGGATCGCGTTCGTCGCCAACCGCACGCTCGACCGTGCGGAGGAGCTCGCGCGGCGCTTCGGCGCGGAGCCGGTGCCCCTCGAGCGCATCGAGGAGCAGCTTGTCGCTGCGGACGTCGTCGTTGCATCCACGAGCGCGCCCGGCTACGTGCTCGATGCGGAGACGGTTGCGCGCGCCGTGCGGCAGCGGCGCGGACGCCGGTTGCTGCTGATCGACCTCGCCGTGCCGCGCGATCTCGACCCGGCGATACGCGAGCTCGAGGGCTGCTATCTGTTCGACGTCGACGATCTCGAGGCGATCGTCGCCGAGACGCTCGCCGGACGGCGCAGCGAGGCCGAGCGCGCCGAGGCGATCGTCAACGCAGAGGCGGAGAAGTTCCACGAGTGGCACGCGTCGCTCGACGTCATCCCCGCGATCGCGTCGCTGCGGGCGCGCGCCGAGGAGATCCGCGAGGGGGAGCTGCGCAAGGCGGAAGGACTGCTCGGCAGGCTCGACGAGAGCCAGCGCAAGGCCGTCGAGTCGATCACGGCGCAGATCGTGAACAAGCTCCTGCACCTGCCCACGGTGCGTTTGAAGCAGGCGGCCGCGGCAGCCGACGGAGTGGTCTATGCTGAGGCGGTGCGCCACCTGTTCGGTCTCGGCGAGGACGAGCACTGAAGGTCGGGAAGCTCACCGGGCGGCCCCTACCGCTGCAGGCGCCGACCGCGTTCGTCCGTGTCCGACCGCGCGGGGTGAGCGTTTGCGGGCAGCCGGTCCGTCGCCGCGCACGCTGTGCTGATTCGCGTCGGCAGCCGCGGCAGTAGGCTCGCGCTCACGCAGGCGGAGCTCGCCGCGTCGCGTCTGCGTGGACCTGGAATCGAGATCGCGCTCGTGCCGATCACGACCGCCGGCGATCGCGACCGGACGAAGCCGTTCGGCGAGATCGGCTCGCGCGGCGTGTTCGTGAAGGAGCTCGAGGAGGCGCTGCTCGAGCACCGGATCGACGTCGCGGTGCACTCGGCGAAGGACATGACGTCGCTCGACCCCGACGGTCTCGCCGTCGGCGCCTATCTCGAGCGCGACGATCCCCGGGACGCGCTCTGCGGCGCGAGCGGGATCCGGCCGGGCATGCGGGTCGGGACGGCGTCGGCGCGCCGGAAGGCGCAGCTGCTCGCGCTCGAGCCGACGCTGTCGATCGAGCCGTTGCGCGGCAACGTCGACACGCGGCTGCGCAAGCGCGGCGAGCGCGGGCTGGATGCGATCGTGCTTGCGGCGTGCGGGCTCGACCGGCTCGGACTGAGCGGTGAGATCGGGCATCGCTTCGAGCCGGAGGAGCTGCTGCCGGAGGCCGCGCAGGGGGCGCTCGCGCTCCAGGTTCGCGCCGGCGACGAGCATCTCGTCGGCGCCGCTGACCATGCGGAGACGCGGCGCCGGGTCGAAGCCGAGCGGGCGGTGGTCGCGGCTGTCGGCGGCGGCTGCCTGGCCCCGGTCGCGGCATATCACGACGGGTTGACCCTTACCGGGCTCATCGCGGCAGAGGACGGCTCCTGGCTCGAGCGTCGCAGCGGCGCCGACGCGGCGGCGCTCGGCCGCGAGCTCGCGGAGATCGCCGCCGGCCGATGAGAGTCGTCGTCACGCGCGCGGAGGCGCAGGCCGATCCGCTCGCGGAGCGGCTCGAGGCGCTCGGGCACGAGGTCGTCCGCTGCCCGCTGCTGCGGATCGAGCCCGTCGGTGACGAGCCGATCGACCCGGCGCCGTACGACTGGGTCGTCGTCACGAGCCCCAACGGAGCGGCCGAGCTCGCACGCCGGCTCGTCGCGCCGCCGCGGCGGCTGGCTGCGATCGGGCCGGGTACGGAGGCCGAGCTGCGCGCGAGCGGATTGGTGGCCGACCTCGTGCCCGCCGTCTCGACCCAGGAGGGGCTGCTCGCCGAGCTGCCGCGGCCGCCCGGGCGCGTCCTGCTCGCCGCGGCGGAGGGCGCCAGGAGGCTGCTCGTGGACGAGCTGGGGGCCGACTTCCTGCCGCTCTACCGCACGGTCGAGCTGGTGCCGGACGCTGCTCCCGAGGGGGACGTCGTGCTGCTGGCCTCGCCGTCCGCTGCGAGGGCGCTAGCGCGCACAGGTGCGCGCCTGCCTGTCGTGGCGATCGGTCCGCAGACGGCGCGCGCGGCGCGCGAGGCGGGCCTCGACGTCGTGGCGGAGGCGGAGACGCACGATCTCGACGGGCTGCTCGCCGCCGTCCTAGACCACTAGAGTCGCCGAGATGCCGTCCTTCATCACCTTCCTCACCGACTTCGGGTTGCAGGACGATTTCGTCGGCACCTGCCACGGCGTGATGAAGCGGATCGCGCCCGAGGCGGAGATCATCGACATCACGCACGGCATCCGTCCGGGACGGATCCTCCAGGGTGCGCTCGTCCTCGCGAACACGCTGCCGTACATGCCCGTGGGCGTCCATCTCGCGGTCGTCGACCCGGGTGTCGGCGGCGCGCGCCGCGCACTCGTGTTGCGCGACGCGGAAGGGCGCGCCTACATCGGCCCCGACAACGGACTGCTGCTGCCGGCTGCCGAGCGCTTCGGCGGTGTCGTGGAGGCGCGCGAGCTTGCGAACCCGGCCTATGCGCTCGGTCCGGTGTCGCGCACGTTCCATGGCCGCGACCTCTTCTCGCCGGCAGCAGCGCATGTCGCCGTCGGCGTGCCGCTCGCCGAGCTCGGGCCGCCCCTCGACCCCGACGCGCTCGTTCGGCTCGAGATCCCGGAGCCGGAGGTCGGTACGTCGCGCATCCGCGCGACCGTGCTCGGCGTCGACCGCTTCGGCAACGTCGCGCTCAACGTGGCGCGCGAGCAGCTCGAGCAGGCGTCGATCGTGCCCGGGACGAGAGTCGAGCTGTCGGCGCGCGGCGAGCGCTACTTCGCCGTCACTGCGCGCACGTTCGGCGACGCGCGCCCTGGCGATCTGCTCCTGTACGAGGACAGCTATCGAAACGTTGCCGTCGCCGTCTCGCGCGGCAGCGCGGCGACCCTGCTCGGCGTCGACGAGGGGAGCGAGCTGCTGATCCAGATCGACGGGCCGTGAGCGCGCAGACGCGGTTCGCACGTCTCGTCACGGACGCTGTCGTCCGGCGCCCGTTTCTCTGGCGACTCCTGCGTGGCAGGCTGCGCGCGATGTTCGACGCGGTCGCGCCGACCTGGGAGACGCGCATCGGCCCGGACCACGTCGCCGCTCTCGAGCTCGCGCTGGCCGAGCTCGACGCGCCGCGGCGCGTGCTTGATCTCGGCACCGGTACGGGTGTTGCCGCGCAGGCCGTGGCGCAGCGCTTTCCGGAAGCCGACGTGGTCGGTGTCGATCTCGCGCCGGGGATGGTGGCCCAGGCCGAGCGGACACTGCCGGCCGCGCTCGCGGGTCGCGTCCGCTTCGAAGCCGGCGACGCCTTCGCCCTGCGGTTCGCCGACAGCGAGTTCGAGCTGGTGACGCTCGCGAACATGATCCCGTTCTTCGACGAGCTCGCACGCGTGACCGCGCCCGGCGGCGCGGTCGTGTTCTCGTTCTCGCGCGGCGCGTCGACGCCGATCTACGTGCCGCCGGAGCGGCTACGGCGCGAGCTCGACCGGCGCGGTTTCGCGGAATTTGCGGCCTTTTCGGCCGGGCCGGCGACAGCGCTGCTGGCCCGGAGGCGCTAGGGTCCGCGGATCGGCGGTTCGCGACACGGTTGCACCGGTCCGGACCGTCGGAGCCCCTGAATACGCTCGCGCGCTTTCGGGGGCTCATTTGTGTAGGAATGCGAGCGTGCGCATGAGGATCCCTCGAGTCGGGCGGTGCTGGTGACGGGTGCGTCGCGCGGGATCGGCGCCGCCGTCATGCGGGCGTTTGCCGCAGGCTGCGGCCGCCGCGGGGAACGGCGGCACGAAGCGATGGCGAGGGCCGGACTCGAACCGGCGACACCCCGGTTTTCAGCCGAGTGCTCTACCAGCTGAGCTACCTCGCCAGGTGCGGCGCCAAGTCTAGCTTCGGCGGACCGCCGCCAGGCGCTCGACGAGAGTCTCGACGAGGTCTCCCTTGAGCAGGACGGCGTCGGCTCCCGCCTCCGAGACGGCGCGGTGCAGCTGCGGGTCGGGATCGCCGGTGAAGGCGATGAGGCAGAGCTGCGGATGGTCCTTGCGCAGGCGCGCGACCGCGGCGACGCCGTCGACGATAGGCATGTGGAGGTCGATCACGACCGCGTGCGGATGGAGCGCGTCGGTCAACTCGATCGCGTCGAGACCGTTGCACGCCGCCCCGACGACCGTCAGCGCGGGCTGGTGCTCGATCAGCGGCTGGAGCGACGCGAGGAAACCCGCGTCGTCGTCCGCGAGGAGGACGCGAACCGGCGCATCGTTCGAGCCATCCGCCTGGTCGGTCAAGGCGTTGACGTTAGCCTTGTCGCCGTGAGCGTGCAACCACCGCGACGCCGCGTGGCCCTGATCGGTGCGCCGCTCGACCTCGGGGCCGGCCGCCGCGGCGTCGACATGGGGCCGTCCGCGATCCGCTATGCCGGTCTCGACCAGCATCTCGTCGAGACGCTCGGTATCGACACCGTCGACCTCGGCAACGTCGCGGCACCTGTGCCCGAAGCGCTCGACGAAGGCGATCCCAGCGCGCGCTTCCTTCGTCCGATCCTCGAGCTCTGCGACCGCGTCGCGCAGCTCGTCGCCGGGGCCCGCCGCGACGGGCAGACACCGATCGTGCTCGGCGGCGATCACTCGGTCGCGCTCGGCACACTCGTCGGGATGGCGTCGGTGCACGGCCCGGGCGGCGTGCTGTGGCTCGACGCGCACGGCGACCTGAACACGCCCGAATCGTCGCCGAGCGGAAACGTGCACGGCATGGCGCTTGCCGCTGCGCTCGGCCTCGCCGGCCCCGCGTTCGCCTACGGCTCCTGGGCGCTGCCGGCGATCGAGTCGGGGCGGCTTGCGCTCGTCGGTGTGCGCTCGCTCGACCAGGGTGAGCGCGAGCTGCTGAAAGGTCTGGACGCGAAGGTGTTCACGATGAGCGACGTCGATCGTCTGGGCATCGAGTCGTGCATGCGCGAGGCGCTCGCGCACGCGGCCGGCGCGAACTTCCTCCACGTCAGCCTCGACCTGGACGTCGTCGACCCCGACTATGCGCCGGGCGTGGGCACGCCGGTGCGCGGCGGCCTGTCCTACCGCGAGGCGCACCTGGCGATGGAGATCGTCGCCGAGTCGAGCCTCGCCGACTCGCTCGACGTCGTCGAGGTGAACCCCGTACTCGACCGCGAGAACGCGACCGGCAAGCTCGCCGTCGAGCTCGTCGCGTCGGCCCTCGGCGCGCGCATTCTGTAGACCCGGGAGGCTCCGCTTGAGGGATCACGCGTGCGCGCGTGGACCTTCGGGCCCGACCCGCCCCCTACTCAGGCGTGAGCCTACCGCCGCTGCGCGCCCGGCGACAGATGTCCTTCCGCGCGTCTTCGTGCCGACTTCGTCACGAGGCGTCGATGACGGCGATCTCGCCTCAGTCGGCGAGGAAGCGCTCGACCGCGGTCGCAACCGTGTCGAACGCATCCCACATGACCATGTGCATCCCGGGCACGGCAAGCACCTCGAGCCCGTCCCCGAGAGCGGCGCTGTACGCCGCGATCTGCTCGTCGCGCACGAGCCCGAACGCCGGCGCGTAGATCAGCAGCGTCGGCACGCCGAGCAGCGTCTCCGGCGGCGGCGGCGGCGCGACGAGCTCGCCGAACACCGAGACGACCGCCGGCCGGCAGGTGCGGCGGCGGATGCTGCCGTCCGCCTGCCGCTCGAACGACTGCTCGACGTCGCGCTCCACGTCTTCGCGCCGGGTGAGCTTGCTCGCGGCGAGCCGCAGCTCGACGTAGGCCTCGACGCTCGCGTAGACGCCGCCGTTCAGCTCAGCCTCGGCCAGCTGGAAGGAGGGCCCCGGTAGCGGCTGGATCGCCGGGTCGAGGAGCACCGCGCGGCGGATGCGCTCCGGATGCGCCGCGGCGAGCTCGAGCACGAGCCGCCCGCCCCACGAGTGCCCGACCCAGTCGGCCCGGCCGATCCCGAGCGCGCTGGCGGTCTCGAGCAGGTCGGCAAGGTGGGTCGGCAGCGTCCAGGGCGGCTCCCAGTCCGAGCGACCGTGGCCGCGAAGATCGGGCGCGACGACGTGGAAGCCCGTCCAGCGCTCCTCGGCCAGCCGGCGGAAGCGCTCGCCGTGTCCGGTCACGCCGTGCAGGCAGACGACCGGCGGCGCCGCGCCGTCTCCCCACTCGTGCACGTGCAGTCTCACGATCCCGCGCCCCCCTCTTCGCCGTTGCCCGAGGGCCGGTAGTACGTGCGCCCCTTCAGCTCCTCCGGAAGGTAGTCGACCTCGAAGCCGCGCGGGTCGTCGTGCGGATAGACGTAGCCGTCGCCGTGACCGAGGCGCCGGCCGTAGTAGCTCGCGTCGCGCAGCGACTTCGGCGGCCTGACGTTGCCGTGCTCGCGCACGTCCGCGGTCGCCTCGTTGATCGCGACGTAGGCCGCGTTCGACTTCGGCGCGCGGGCGAGATAGATGACCGCCTGCGCGAGATTGAGCCGCGCCTCCGGCAGGCCGACGTGCTCGACCGCCTGCGCGGCGGCGACCGCGACCAGCAGCGCACGCGGGTCGGCGTTGCCGATGTCCTCGGAGGCGAGCACGATCATGCGCCGCGCGACGAAGCGCGCATCCTCTCCGCCCTCGAGCATCGCCGCGAGGTAGTAGACGGCGGCGTCCGGGTCGGAGCCGCGCATCGACTTGATGAACGCCGAGGTGAAGTCGTAGTGCGCGTCGGCGTTCTTGTCGTACACGATGGGGCGCTTGCGCGCGGCGTCCTCGATGTGCGCCTCCGCCACCGGGGTTCCTTCGGCGCGCGCGGTCTCGGCGGCGAGCTCGACGATGTTCAGCGCGTTGCGCGCATCGCCGCCGCTGCGCCGCGCCGTCAGGGCGACGAGCTCGTCCGGGAGCTCCGCGCCGACCTCGCGGGCCCCGCGCCGCACGATCTCCTGCATCTCCTCGAACGAGAGCGGCTCGAGCTCGTAGATCTGGCAGCGGGACAGCAGCGCCGAGTTCACCTCGAAGTACGGGTTCTCGGTCGTCGCGCCGATCAGCGTCACCAGCCCCGCTTCGACCGCGGGCAGCAGCGCGTCCTGCTGCGCCTTGTTGAAGCGGTGGATCTCGTCGAGAAAGAGGATCGTCCGGCGACCGCCCGTGCCCAGCCGCTCGCGTGCGCTCGCGAGGATCTCACGGACGTCCTTCACCGTCGCCGAGACCGCGGACAGCTCTTCGAACTCCGAGCCCGTGGTCGCCGCGACGATCCGTGCCAGCGTCGTCTTGCCGGAGCCGGGCGGGCCGTAGAAGATCGACGAGCGGACGCGGTCCTCTCCGATTGCGAGCCGCAGCGCCGACCCTTCGCCGAGCACCTGAGCCTGCCCGACGAACTCGTCGAGGGTGCGCGGCCGCAGGCGCTGCGCGAGCGGCGCTACCTCACCCGCGCGCTGTGCAGCGGCATCGGAGAAGAGGTCGGCCACGGGAGAAGTATCCGCCTAGCCCAGGCGAGTCGCGAGGACGACGGCGAACGCGAGCATCAGCGCGCCCGAGGCGCGGGCGATCCAGACACGGGCGGATGGGGAGAGCCGCGCCTGCAGTGCAGCGGCCGCCGCGGCGAGGAAGAGGAACCAGAGCCACGAGGCCGTCACCGCGCCGGCCGCAAACGGAGCACGCCGAGAGGCCGCCTGCGCCGCGATCGCGCCGCCGATCACCCCGACCGTGTCGAGGACGGCGTGCGGGTTGAGGAGCGAGACGCCTACCGTCCGCGCGACGACGCCGGCGCGCGAGCCGGCCGGCGCCGCCGCGATCGACTCGGCCCGTGCGAACAGCGACCGCAGCCCGAGCAGCGCCAGGAACGCGACGCCCACCGCCACGAGCGCGTCGCGCAACCCCGGCTGCCCCTGCAGCAGCGCCGACGCCCCGCCCGCGCCGAGCCCGATCAGCAGCGAGTCGCAGACGCCCGCGGCGACGACCGCCGGCAGTGCGCGCACGAGCCCGAGCCGGAGCCCCTGTTCGAGCACGAACAGGTTCTGCGCGCCGATCGGCGCGATCAGCGCCAGCCCGAGCGCGAGCCCTGACGCGTACGCGGCTGCCACGTTCCGTAGGCTACGCACGTGAGCCTGCGCGACGAAGTCACCGATCTGCTCTGCCGGCTCATCCGCGTCGACACGACGAACCCGCCCGGCAACGAGACGGCGGCGGCGGAGCTCCTGCGCGCGTACCTCGAAGCGAACGGCGTCGGCTGCGAGCTGTACGCGCGCGTGCCCGAGCGCGCCAGCCTCGTTGCCCGCATTCCCGGCCGCGGCGACGGCCCGTCGCTGCTGCTGCTCTCTCACACCGACGTCGTCCTTGCCGATCCCGCCGAGTGGAACGTGCCGCCGTTCGCCGGCGAGGTGCGCGACGGCGAGGTCTGGGGCCGCGGCGCGCTCGACATGAAAGGGCAGGTGGCCGCCAACGCGGTCGCGATCGCCTCGCTCGCACGCGAGGGCTTCCAGCCCGCCGGCGACCTGATCTTCGCGGCCACCGCCGACGAGGAGGTCGGCGACGGCTTCGGTCTCTCCTGGCTCTGCGAGGCGCACCCCGAGGCCATCCGCTCCGATTACGCGATCAACGAGGGCGCCGGCGACCGGATGGAGCTCGGCAGCGTCGTCTACCTCTGCGCGACCGCGGAGAAGAAGACGGCGCCGTTCCGGATCCTCGTGCACGGCCGCTCCGGCCACGCGTCGATCCCCGCGATCGCAGACAACGCCCTCGTGAAGGCGGCGCGGCTGATCGAGCGCCTGGCCGAGTACCGGCCCGAGCCGCAGCTGCAACAGGAGGTCGAGGCCTTCCTGCGCGTCGTGCTCGGCGAGGTGCCTTCGCCCGGCTCGGCCCTCGAACGCGTCCGGGCGGTGCATCCGGCGGCGGCGGAGCTGATCGAGCCGCTGCTGGCGCCGACGTTCGCGCCGACGATGATCTCCGCCTCGCGCAAGCGCAACGTCATTCCGGCGCTGTGCGAGATCGACGTCGACTGCAGGCTCCTTCCCGGCCAGCACCCCCATCTCGTCGAGCCGCTCGTCCGCGCGGTGCTCGGCGGCGACGTCGAGTACGAGCTCGAATGGCTCGAGCCCGAGGGCGGCACCCGCTCGGCCCTCGACACGCCGCTGTGGGAGGCGGTCGAGTCCTTCGTCGAGCAAATCGACCCGGGCGCGCGCGCGGTGCCGATCTGCTGCTCGGGCTTCACCGACAGCCACTGGCTGCGCGAGGCGTTCGGCACCGTCGCGTACGGCTTCTTCCCGGCGCGCACGATGCCGTACGACGTCGCGGCGCAGCTGATCCACTCCGCCGACGAGCGCGTACCGGTGGACGACCTCGAGCTCGGGCTCGACTGGCTCCGCCACGCCGCCCGCACCGTCTGCGGGTGATCCTCGAGCTCGACTCTCCCGCGGAGCTGGAGCCCGCCCTCGCGGCGGAGGGCTTCTTCGGCCGCGACGACCTCGTCGCCCGGGTGTACGTCGGCTACGGCTGCTCGCACGTGCTGCGACGCACGGCGGCGCCGTCGCCGCCGGAGCCGTGCCCGCTGCCGGCGGTCGCCTGCTCGATCGAACCACGCGACCGGCGCCGGCCGGCGGCCGGGCGGTACACGGTCGGCGCGTGGCGGCCCAGCTGGAGCGAGCCGGAGTACGAGGCCGCAGTCGAGGCAGTGCGGGCCGCGATCGCGGAGGGCGACGTCTACCAGGTGAACCTCGTCCAGCACCTGTGCGCACCGTTCGACGGCGATCCCGCCGGCCTGGCGCGGGCTCTCGCCCCACTGCGCCCACTCGAGCCGGAGCCGCTCGCAGGTGACGGCTGGGCGATCGTCTCCGCCTCGCCGGAGCTGCTCCTGCAGCGGCGCGGCCGGCTCGTGCGGACGTCGCCGATCAAGGGCACGCGGCCCGCCGGCGTGCCGATCGAGTCGGCGAAGGACGCCGCCGAGCACGTGATGATCGTCGACCTCGAACGCAACGACCTCTCCCGCGTCTGCACGCCCGGCACCGTGTACTGGCCGCAGCTGCTGGCGGAGCGGCAGCTCGCCGGGGTCGCGCACCTCGTCGCGACCGTGGAGGGTGAGCTGCGCG
>Ga0265325_10000103_pt1 | contig 59918 bp, 41 predicted proteins | sample 41420metaG_FD_202090 | JGI IMG/M metagenome (GOLD analysis project Ga0265325, IMG submission 202090) | Rhizosphere microbial communities from Carex aquatilis grown in University of Washington, Seatle, WA, United States - 4-14-20 metaG | ecosystem: Host-associated > Plants > Roots > Rhizosphere...
ATTCTCCCAAACGGTCCCGCGTCGAGTAGACGCCGTAAACGGTAATCAGGGTAACTTTTACCGGGCAGCTCTCGGGTCTTCATGGCGATTTCCGCCGCGTTTTGGCGGATCGCCGATTTTTCTGGGATAATCGTCCCTGGCCGGCGTCATATCAAATGAAACGCCGAGCCGGAAACGAGACGCGATGAGCGACGTCGGACCGCAGCAGTTGGCAAGGCTCCTCGACGAGCACGGCGGGGCGCTGGTGCTTTACGCGCGGCAATGGTGCTCGTCGGCCGAGGACGTCGTCCAGGACGCGCTGGTGCAATTGGTGCGGCAGGAACGGACGCCGGAGCGGATCGTCGCCTGGCTCTACCGTGTGGTGCGCAACGGAGCGATCAGCGCCGCGCGCGCCGAACAACGGCGGCGGCACCATGAAACGGACGCCGCCGCGAGGGAGACACCTTGGTTCACCATGTCCGATGGAGATCGCTTGGACGCGGAGGCGGCTCAAGCGGCACTGGCGCAATTACCGTTGGAACAACGGGAAACAATCGTGGCTCGGCTCTGGGGCGGACTGACGTTCGATGAAATCGCGGAACTCACCGGCTCGTCGTCGAGCAGCGCCCATCGCTGGTACGAGGCGGGGTTGGTGGCCCTGAGACAAAGGTTAGGTGTGGAATGTCCCAAGAAGAAATCGAAACTGGCGACCTGAACGCCATCGCGGCGGCACTGTCGTCGCTGTCACCCTCGACCGGCCGGCTCGATCGCGACCGCTTGATGTTCCTGGCCGGCGAGGCCGCGGCAAGGTCTAACCTGGCGATGCCACGATTGGTACCGTTGCATTCGGCAGCGTCGAATTCCGCAATGGCACACGAGTTGCCACCACGCATGGCCGCCCGCCGTTGGGCCTGGCCCGTGGCTTTTTGGACGATGTCGGCCGTCGCGGCCACACTCTTGGTCGTGCTCGTGGCGCGGCCCGAACCGCGGGTCATCGAGCGAATCGTGCGTCTGCCGGCCGAGCCGCAGGTAGTCGTGGGCACGCCTGCCGGCGCGGTCGTGGCACCTACGAACGCGTCGGAGCGGCTAGAGGAGGCTGAGCGGGGCGGGGCCGAGCGCCCGGCCCACGATCGTCGCACGGGCGACGGTGACTACCTGAGTCTGCGCGACCGCGTGTTGGCGCGGGGCATTGATTCTTGGACCTCGGGCCGCTCGGCAAGCAACGCCGCACTGCCGGAGAAGACGCACAACCATCGGGAGTTATTGGAGAGCGTATTGGAATCGCTCTAGCATGGGCCTGGTTCCCAAGGGGCAGGGGTCACGCCCCGTTGGGGCTTGGAATGTGTTGGTTGCGACATGGTTCCTAGGGCTACGCCCTAGGCTGTGGGATCGTGCCCCCTTGGGGCTGAGATCAAGACGGGCTGAGATCACGACCCCCAACCAAAACTGCTTGCAAACAATCCAACTCGACATCAAAAAAAATCATCGCCATATCTGCTCCGTATCCGCCTATCCCCTTTCCAAAGGAACCAATCGATGCAACGCGTTCGCTCGATCGCTTGGGCCATGACCCTCGTCTGGGGCATTTTGCCCGCCAGCATACCAATCGCGCTCGCCCAGGATGGTGCGGCCGAACCGACCGACGAAAACACTCCCCCCACCGTTCGATTGAACGTGCGCCCGGCGGCACTGCCACAGCCGGCACTGAAGTACCAGTTACTGCCCAACATCCGCGACCGTCGCCCCGGCAACGCCGCCGTACACTACAACAAGCTTGGCTTGCGTTATCCCGGCACGGAACCCGAGTTGAACCTTGTCGAATCGGACTGGCCTGAATTATCGCTGTCCGATCTGCCACGCGACGAAGTACGCGCGTTTCTCGATTCCCATCGCACGGTGCTCGACGACATCGACCTGGCTGCGCGCCGCGAGACGTGCGATTGGGAGTTGCCCATCCGCGAGCGAGATTTCGTCACCTTGCTCCTCCCTGAAGCACAGCGGCTGCGCAGCTTTGCCCGCCTCTTGAGACTTCAAGCGAGGCTGCAAATCGCCGAGGGACAACTCGACGAGGCGCTTCACACGCTTGCAACCGGCTACGCGGTGGGCCAGCATGCCGCCCGCGCGCCGACATTAATCAGTGGCCTGGTTGGAATTGCGATCTGTGCCGTGATGTCCAAAGAACTCGAAGAACTGATTCAGCAGCCTGGCGCTCCCAACCTCTACTGGGCATTGACGGCGCTGCCGCGCCCGCTTGCGGACATGCAGCCTGGGATCGAAGCTGAATCGCAAATGGTGTACCTCTCATATCCTGAATTGGCCGATCTCGAAAACCGCGATTTTGGGCCGGAACATTGGCAGCGCGTTCTGGACCGACTTCTGACCAACACCGCACGCTGGGGCGAGGGTGAACTTAAGCAATCCGACCGCCTGTTGTTCATGGCCCGGGCAATCAAGGGCTATCCGCTCGCCAAACAGCGCCTGATCGATGCCGGCCGCACTTCCGACGAGGTCGAGGCGATGCCGGTGGCCCAAGTCGTGGCAATCTACACGATGCGCACCTTTGACGAATACCGCGACGAGGTGTTCAAGTGGTTCCCGCTCCCCTACTGGCAGGCCAGGCCAGGACTGGAACAGGCGAACGAGGCGCTGAAACGTGTTTCGAGCCGGGAAATCGTGCCCATCGCCAGTCTCATCCTACCGGCCATTTCCAACGTCAGGATGGCTTCGGCCCGCTCGGAGCGGACGATCGCCATGCTGCGGGTGATCGAGGCGCTGCGGCTCTATGGCGCGGCACACGATGGCCAGTTACCCGCCAAACTGGCGGACGTGACCGAAGTGCCGTTGCCGGTCGATCCGCTCACCGGCGAACCGTTCCTCTATCAGCTCCAGGGAGACACGGCCGTGCTCGAAGCACCCTTGCCACAAGGGCTGATACCACGAACCATTGGCGCGAAATTCGAAATCAAGTTCAACAAGTAGGAAACACTCTCATGCAAACCAAGCTCCGAACCGCCACCCTGGCCGCTTTGTTTTTCCAAACCGGTGTGCTGCTCGCCGCCGACCGATTCGACCCCGCTGCGACGGCCAAAACGATCGCGCCTTTCATCGACGAACGGACCGTCGCCATCGTCCATGTCGACGTCTCTCGCTTCGAAGTGGCACCGTCATTCGACTACCTGGCAAAGGTCAGGCCCGACATGAAGGAAGCGATTGACAAGGCGCGAGCGGCGGGAAGTAACATACTGAAGCAATTCCGCGAGGCCGGCGGGCATGAACTATTCGTCGTGGTCAGCCTGGCCGACGTGCCCGAGTCGACACCCTTTGTCGTCGTGCCGGTGGCCAATGGCGTCGAGGACGATGCCGTCAGGGGTGCGCTCCAAAGACTTCCCTTGGGATCGCACCGTAGGCTTAATGGCGCGCTGGTGTTGGGCGCCGAGGCGACGCTCGACCGGCTCTCAAGCCAGCGACCCGCCGCGCGGCCCGAGGTGGCGCGAGCATTCGAGGCGGCGGGCGACACGGCGGCGCAAGCCCTGCTTGTACCAACCGCCGACGCGCGCCGAGTGATCGAAGAACTGTTCCCTACCTTGCCGACCGAGATTGGCGGAGGCGCCAGCAAAACGCTCACTCGCGGCGCGCTCTGGGTCGCAATGGGTGTGAACACGTCGCCCCCATGGTCTGCATCCCTCGTACTGCAATCGCAAGATCGCGAGGCGGCCGGGGCGTTGCGCCAAAGCTGGCTCGATGTCTACAAGCTCCTGGGGGGAAACCGGGATGTCGCGGTCGCGCTGCCCGAATTCGATCGGATCGCCTCTAAGCTGGTGCCCGAGGTCAAAGGCGACAAGCTGCTTTTGTCGGTCAATGAGCGCAACCAAGGCGCCGAACTATTGCGGGCGGCGGTCGAGCCAGGCTTGCGGTCGGCGCAGGCCGCGAGCCAACGGGCCCGGTCGGTCAACAACCTGAAGCAAATCGCGCTGGCGATGCACATTTATCACGACATTCACAAGCACTTCCCGCCCGCGGCCAGTTTGGGCCCCGATGGGAAACCGCTCTTGAGCTGGCGCGTCCTGCTTCTGCCCCACCTTGATCAGGAGCCATTGTACCGCGAGTTTCACCTCGATGAGCCGTGGGACAGCGAACACAACCGGGCGCTGATTGAACGGATGCCCGACGTGTTCAGCTCGCCGCTCGCGAAACTCAAGACGCCGGGGCATACGTCTTACCTGGCGCCCCGCGCCGAGGGAACGATTCTCGACGGCGGCGAGGCAGTATCCCTCAAGGACATTACGGATGGCACGAGCAATACGATTCTGATCGTCGAGGCCGACGACGACCAGGTGGTGATCTGGACCCAGCCCGATGACCTGCCGCTTGACCTCGACCATCCGCAAGCCGGCTTGGGCGGACTTCTCGACGGTCAGTTTCTGGCCGCCATTGCTGACGGCAGCGTACAAACGTTGCATGTCGATTCCGACCAGGAGCAATTGCGCCGTTTTTTTCTGCGGGCCGACGGCAACCCCGTGGATTGGAATAAAGTCAAAGGGCGGTGATCGTGGCGCAGGTATCCGAGCCGTTCTACTTATTCCCACGCTCCGCGTGGGGACACTTCATCGGCCACTGCGCGGCCCCGCGACGTCCGAGCGCCGTTGCGCAATAGACGCGGAGCGGTTCGGGGCACCTGCGCAGCGAGTCGGTGCAGCGAGTCGGCGGAGCGTGGGAACGAGTAACGTCCTGTCAGCCTGGAAAGGCCAACCTACGCTAGCCGCTCGATCATGTCGGCTGGACTGGCGGGAACAAAAACCGAGAGCTCTTCCTCGGCGCTGAGCAATTCGTAGATCCGCCCGGCGTACGCGAACGAACGAACCAGTTCGTCGGGCGCGAGCTCCTGGCCGCCGCCGTGGACCCCGCCGGCGACTACCAGCCGCCGCGGAGCGAAGAGTGCAGCCAACCGGCCGATATCGCCGACGTACCGCAGCATGCCAGGCGCGAGCGTCCCCAACCGTTGCTCGCGGTAGGGCTCATCGCTGACGAAGCTGGCAAGGGTACCAACCGTCGCCAGCTTTTTGATCCGCTGATCCTGCGCCGCCGCGACCAGCGCCACCAGGCCCGCCGGGCCAACGCCGACGACAGCCACTTCTTCAGGCAGCGAACTGTTCGAGGCCTTGATCGCATCCAACAGCCGCGATACATCCCAAGCCCATTGCCCCAAGAGCGGCAGACCGATCCAGAGCGACCACTCGGCAGTATTGTGATCGGGCGCGTGGCCGACCACATCACCCGCCTGGGCCAAAGCGCCGGTCGCTCGCAAATCGGCAATCACCAGGTCCCAAGCGGCGTCGCGAAGTCCGTGGGCGATCGCGCTTTCCGCCGCGTGCTCCATACCTTCGAGGTCGAGCAATACGGCCAGCCGCTTGCCGCGACCCTGAAAATGCTTGGCGGCGATCGTCACGCCCGGCTCGCTCTCGAACCGCAACGAGCGTACCCGGCCGTCAACTGCAGGGTCATCGTCGACTTCCTCCTCGACCTCGATCGGTCCTGATTCCGGGCGCCCACCCAACACGCGATCGAGCCCCTCGATCATCATCTGCTGTTCGCTTTCCCAGTGTTCCCTGTGGTCGGGCGCCGTGCCACTGCCGATGAGCCTTCGCGCCTCGGCGGCGGCGAAACGGGGAATGGTCACGAACGTGTCGGGCCGAGTCTCGCCTGGATAGCAGCGGAGATCCTCGGGATCCTCGGTTTGGAATTCCGGCTCGGCGATCGGTTCGCCGTCGCCTTCACGCTTGAGGTGCAGCGTCATCCAGCCGTACATCGCCTCGCGCATCGGCCGGCTATAGTCGTGCCCCGATTCGAAAATAGCGTGCCGCGCGTGCTCGGACCGATCGTACAACTGAAAGATTTCCTTTGCCGTCGCGATCGACTTGGCCGCTTCGCCGACCGAAAACTGAAATGCGTCTTTGGTCGCGCTAATGATCATCAGACCGCGCGGGGCGACCATTGCCAAAAGCCCCCACTCCTCGGTGTAGGCTAGCGCGCCCGGCACGACCTCGCACATGCAACAGGCGGCACCCAGGTAGGCCTGGTACGTGCCCACCGAGCAGGTCGGCACGACACAGCCGAAGCGTTCGTCGTAGGCCCCGGCATACATCGTCTGGTTGCCGCCGCCGCTGGCTCCGGTGATGCCGATCGATTGTGGATCGACTTCCGGCCGCGACTGCAAGTAATCGACGGCCCGCATGTTTTCATAGACTTGCAGTCCCGACAGCGCCAGCCCGGTTGGCCAGAGCGTGGCAGCGGTCATTTCACCGTGGTATTCGCCCAGGGGCTTGCCGACGCCCCGTTCGCCCGCCCCAAAGGCATCGACCACCAGCACGAAGAAGCCCAGCTTTACCAGTCCCAGGCAGCGCGACTGGACGACCGGGTCTTGCTTGGCACCTCGCCAGTGGCCGTGAACGCAGAGCACGGCCGGCCGGCGTCCTTCGCCCTCCGGCACGTAGGCGTTGGCGGTCATCAAGACGCCGGGCCGCGTCTGGAATACGAGCTTCTCGACGCGGTAGCCATCGCGTTTGAGCTCACCGAGCACCTTGGGTTCGAGCGGGCAATGCTTCTTAGGCAGCGCTCCCCACGAACGTTCAAGCTGCCGGCGAATCATCAGCTTCCGCGTTTGCCAAGCGGCCAGCGTCTTTGGCACTGTTTCATCTTTGCGCTGCTCCGCGGCCTGGTGGCGTATGAAAGCGAGGAATTGTTCGGAGCGGGTGTCTTTGGTGGGCGTGTCGGGCATCGGTGGGGTCTCTGGGCAGGCGGGAAACGCAGGCCCAGCATACCATGCCCGAGTGCATGGGGCACGTGCTTGCCATCCACCCTTACGCGATCACTTCTCGGATCACGCTCCCGAAAACATCGGTGAGCCGCTCGTTGCGGCCCTGGTGGAAGTAGGTGAGCTTCTCGTGATCGAGGCCCATCAGTGCCAGCACGGTGGCGTGCAGGTCGTGAAGGTGCGCTTTGTCGACCTCGGCCGCGAAGCCGAATTCGTCGGTCTCGCCGTACGAAATTCCCCCCTTAACGCCGCCACCGGCCAGCCACATGGTGAAGCCGTAGGGGTTGTGGTTGCGCCCGGGGGCGCCCTCTCCTTCGGCGAAGGGCATCCGCCCGAACTCACCGCCCCAGAAGACCAACGTGCTCTCCAAAAGGCCCCGCTGGGCCAGGTCGGCCAAGAGCGCGGCAATCGGTTGATCGACCTCGGCCGCATGCCGGCCATGGTTCTTTTCGACGCTTTCATGGGCGTCCCAGGTCTCCTCCAAGTGGCCGCCGCCGGAATAAAGTTGCACGAACCGCACGCCTCGCTCGACCAACCGCCGGGCAATCAGGCAGTTGCGGCCGAACTCGTCGGTGGGTTCCGTTCCGACGCCGTACATCGCCAGAGTCGTTTGTGTCTCGCGGGTCAGGTCCACCGCTTCTGGCGCCTCGGCCTGCATGCGAAACGCAAGCTCGTAACTAGCGATCCGCGCCGCCAGCTCGGCTCCGCCCGGTCGGGCGTCGAGATGCTGCTGGTTGAGCCGGGCCAGGAGGTCGAGCTGTTCGCGCTGCACGGCGCCCGCCACGTGGGCCGGGCCACGCAGGTCGAGGACCGGATCGCCGAGCGGCCGAAACAGCGTACCCTGGTAGGTCGCCGGCATGAAGCCGCTCGACCAATTCGGCTGACCGCTGATCGGCCCGCCGCGATGGTCCATGATCGTCACATAGCCGGGCAAGTTACGGTTTTCCGTCCCCAAACCGTAAACCGCCCAACTCCCCAGCGATGGCCGGCCGATCAACGTGCTGCCGGTGTTCATGGCTACCAGCGCCGAGCCGTGCGCGTGGCTGTCGGTGTGGCAAGAGCGGATCAGAGCCAGCTTGTCGGCATGCTCACGGACCCTTGGGAAGTAATCGGAGATCATCAAGCCGCTCCGGCCACCGGGGCGGAATTCGCGCCAGGCCGGAGTGAGAAAGCCCATCTTGCGATTGCCCGAGTTGGTAAATCGCTTCTCGGCCGGGAGCGTTTGCCCGGCGTATTTCTTGAGATTGGGCTTAAAATCGAACGTGTCGACATGGCTTGGGCCGCCATTCATCATCAAGAAGATGCAGGCCTTGGCCGGTGCCGGAAAGTGTTGCGGTTTGGGGATCAGCGGATCGGTGGCAGCCGTCACTTCGGCTGCCTGAGCGTGTCGCTCAAAGAATCCGTCCTCGGCCAGCAAGCTCGATAGAGCCAGGCCCACGAAGCCGCTCCCCATTTCCCATACCAGCTCACGGCGCGATAGACCGCAGGGAAAGAGACGCGCTCGACAGGAAGTTCTCTCGTTCGCTGGCGTCATAATTTACCTTTTGCAATCGGAATGCTTGCGAATTCCGCCGCGCCAGAATTCCGGCAACGACCACTAATCGATGTAAATGAACTCGTTGGTGTTCAGCAGCACGTGACACAACGACGCCAGCGCGAGTTTCTCGGCGCGCGCCGCGTCGTTTCCAGCGGCAACAAACCGCTCGTGTTGCGAGGCAAGGTGAGCCAGCGCCGCCGCGCGCTCGGCGCCGACAGGTTCGCGCGACAGGGCGAGCCACCAGGCCCGGTCGATCCTCGCGTCCGACTCGATCCCAGCCTCATGTGCGACCCGCTCGGCGAAACGCTCGCTTTGTTGATGGACGAAATCGTTGTTCAACAGCGCGAGCGCCTGCGGGGCGACGGTCGATACGCTCCGCCGACAGCAAGGCTGGGTCGTGTCGGCAAAGTCAAATGTCGTGACCAGCGGCAAGAGCAGCGACCTCTTGGTCATCATATAAATCGTGCGTCGATTCTGTTCGTCCAAGGGTGACGTGCCCCAGGCGGCGTCCTTTTTCGAAAGTCCTTCGAGCGCCTCCTTGCCGACCGACGGGAAGAAACTCGGCCCGCCGGGGCGCGGGTTCAATTCGCCGCTCGTGGCCAAAATCGCGTCGCGCAGCGCCTCGGCCTCCAGCCGGCGGCGGTTAGCCCGCCAAAGGCGCCGGTTGGCGAAATCATGTTCGTTAAATTCCTCTTCGCGCGGATGATTCGAGTCCATGTGGTAGGCACTCGAGAGCACGATCATCTTGTGCAACCGTTTAACCCGCCAACCCCCCTCGATCAGCTCGCCGGCCAACCAATCGAGCAGCTCGGGATGGGTTGGCGGATCTGAGAGCGTGCCGAAGTTGTCGGGGGTGCGTACCAGCCCCTCGCCGAAGTGATGCTGCCAGAGCCGGTTGACCAGCACACGAGGCGTGAGCGGATTGCGCGGGTCGACGATCCAGCGTGCAAACTGCAGTCGCCGGGTGGTTGTCAGAGCACCGGGCGGCGGCGGCTCGACCGCTCGAGCCAACGCAGGCACAAGCGAGGGAAAGCCCGGCGGCACGACATCGGCCTCGTGCGTCGGATCGCCGCCAGCGAGCAACTTGACCGGCGGCGCGTCGCGCCCCTGGTCGGTGAACCCCAACAGTTCTCCCTCGGAGGCGCGGCCGCCGATGAAGAAGTTGAGCACCGCGTAGTAATCGGTCTGCGGTACGGGATCGAACTTGTGGTCGTGACAGCGGGCACACTTGAGCGTGAGCGCCAAGAACGCCGTGCCGGTGGCGTGGATCAGGTCGTCGAGCTGTTCGTACTTATACTTCAAGGGGTCATTCGGCTCGTCGTCGAAGGTGCCTACCCGCAGGAAGCCCGTGGCAGTACGCGTCTCTTCACTGGCGTCGGGCAGTTCGTCGCCCGCCAGTTGCTCCAACACGAAACGGTCGTAGGCCTTGTCGGTGTTGAGCGAACGAACGACCCAGTCGCGGTATTTCCAGGCATTCGGTTTAAGGGCGTCGCGCTCATAGCCGTTGGTCTCGGCGAACCGCGCGATATCGAGCCAGAATCGCGCCCAGCGCTCGCCGTACAGCGGACTGGCAAGCAAGCGATCGACAAGCCGCTCATAGGCCGCAGCCGAGGGATCGGCCGTGAACTCGCGCACTTCGTCGGGCGAGGGAGGAAGCCCCGTGAGGTCGAAGTACACGCGCCTCACAAGTTGCTGGGGAGTGACGGCGGGCGCCGGCTCCATGCCATGAGCTTCCAGCGCGGCCAGGATGAAGCAGTCGATCGGGTTGGCCGGCCACTCGCGCCGTTTGACCTGGGGTATCGTCACTCGGGCAACCTGCGCGAGCGACCAAAGCTCCGCCGGCTCGGCCCGGCATTCTCTGGTGGCGGCAGTCGTCAAACAGATGGCGGTGGAGAGGCAGCAAACGGAGAGCAGTCGCGCGATGAGCATGGAAGCCAGTTTGAACGACAAACCTGTGGCGGTCAAGGAACGCCCACCAGCACTTGCTTGACGATGGCCGCTGAGCGCAGGATAATCACGCATCGTCGTTGTCCCCTCAGCGCTTCTTACTTGGAGAATCCCATGCTGCGCCCGATGGTGTCCTTGGTGTCCTTGGTCGGGATCGTGTGTGGATGCAATCAAAGTGCGCCCCTTCCGGTGGCGCAGGTGCCCGCGACTGGTGCGACGGTGCCGGCTTCCAATGCGTCGGTGGCCCCGTCGAGTTCCGCGACCAATGTCCCGGCGACGGCTGGCGCAGGCGCGCCTGGTATTTCGGAAGGCGCGTCCGCTCCCAACGCATATACACCGGGGATTGCCACCACGTATACGCCGGGGGCTACAACTACTACGGCACCCTCGGCAGGCGGAATCCCAGGCGCGGGGGCGGGTACCCCAGCAGCAGGCGCGACACCGGCCGCTGGTGCTGCTGCACCTGCCGCTCCGGCTACGGGCGCACCCACGGTGACGGCCGACCAATTGCTGGAAAAAGCGCAGGGACAGGCCAGGCGTGGGGACATCAATGGCTGTGTCACGTCGCTCAGGGAGGCGGTGGCCGCGGAGCCAACACACCGCAACGCGCTGGTTGCCCTTTCCGGTTTGCTCCAGCAGGTCGGGGGCCAATCTTCGCAACGGGGTGACACTCAAGGCGCCATCGCGATGTTCATTGAAGCCGCCGGGTTCATGCGCAAGCTGCGTACCGCGCATCCCGACCTCAATCTCGGCGAAAAACAGGCGTTGGCAAACGCTTTGTACAACGAGGCCTGCGCCTTTAACCTGCAAGGCCAGGCCGATAAATCCCTGGCTTCGCTTCGCGAATCGGCGGACGCCGGTTTCAGCGACGTGAAGAACCTGGATCAAGACAAGGACCTGGCGTCGTTGCACGACCGGCCCGAGTTCAAGGCAATCCGCGACGACATGGCCAAGAGCGCCGTGGTGGCGGCGGAAGAGGCCGGCAAACTCGCCCAAGCCGAGGTCAAGGAGTTACTTGCGAAAGGAGAATCGTTTGCTTTCGATTTCCAGCTTACCGACCTCGATGACCAGCCCGTGAAGTTGGCGGACTTCAAGGGCAAAGTGCTGATCGTCGATTTCTGGGGCACCTGGTGCCCGCCTTGTCGCATGGAGATCCCGCACTTCGTCGAGCTCAAGAACAAGTATGGCAAGGACGGATTGGAGATCGTGGGTCTCAATTACGAGCGCGTCGACGCGGCGCTCGTCAAGGAGACCATCAAGCGATTCGCGGTCGAGAATAGCATCAACTACCGCTGCGCGGTCGGCGACCCGGCAACGCAACAGAAGGTTCCCAACTTGGAGGGTTTCCCCACGACGTTGTTCATCGACCGTACGGGCAAAGTACGGCTTAAGGTCGTCGGCTATCATCCCATGGCCAAGCTGGAAGCCATCGTATCGTTGCTGCTGGCCGAGCCGGCGCCGCCTGCCGCAAATTAGTGCCCTTGAGCCTGAAAGCGATCTGACGGCGGCCAGGGCCAGTCAGCCGGATCTTGATGGTAGAAATCGCGTAACACGCTGTACAAGTCGTTGTGACGAGCTCGCAGGGCAATCGGCCGCTCGAAGAAGCACTCGGTCGCCACGGCAAAGAACTCGGCCGGGCTTTGGGCTCCGTATTCATCCAACAGCGTCGGCTCGCCGCGGTTCGAATCGCGAACCAACCGCCGGTACTCGGCATCGACCACCTGGTGCCAGCGGCGCATCGGCTCGCCGCTCTCCAAAGGCGGCGTCCCGTCCATGGCGCCGTCGAGATCGTCGAGGTGGTGGGCGAACTCATGAAACACCAGATTCCCCCCGCGCGTTTCATCGGAGCCGGTGTTCTTCCAGGAGATTATCACCGGCCCTCGGTGCCAGTATTCGCCGTGAATCGCCTTCTGGCCTTGGACCAGTCCGCCGCGCGTCTGCAGCGAATGGAGATAAGTGCCCGGATAGATCAGCACCGTCTGGATGCGGTCGTAATGGTACTCGTAGTCGATTCCTAACACCAAGAGACACGCCTGGGCGGCGATCGTGACCTTCATTTCGTCGGTGACTTCCAGCCCGTCACAGCCTGTCCACTCCTTTTCCGCGACGAAGACGCGCAAGCGATCGCGGAGCCGTGTCTGTTGGGCCGTGGGCAAAAGCGCATATTGCCGGACGTTGCAATCGAGGATTCGCAGCCAATCGTCGGGAAAGGGTTCCGCCAGGAGCCGCCGGCGACGACTTTTTTTCGACCAGAAGAACACGGCAGGGGACTTTTCGCGCCTTTTGGGCCTGACTATGATCACCGAATACGGTCTTTCGCGGCCCGGCGTAATGCTGCGCGGACGGACGCGACGGACAAACTCAACGCGAGTGGAAGGTGTTGGCCATGATCTCCTTCTTTTGTCCGTTCCGCAAGACCAGGCGAGGCGGTCACGCGATCTGGTATTTTGCGATTGCTTGCGCCGCCACGGTATTCTCGACCGATGGGGCCTGCGCGGCCGAACCGCTTGATTTCCAGGTGGCCGATGACGATCTTGAGCTGGTGCTGGTGGATTCGTCGCCGAACGAATCGTTCCTGGCGGTCCAGGCCGACACGCGAGGACGGCTCTTCGTCGGTGGGCGCGAAGCGCTGTTTGTCTACGAGCCGGACGACCGTGGCGGATACCAGCCGCGGCGGGAATTGCACCGTTTCCCCAACCATACGTGGATTTACGACATCGCCATCCGCGGCGACGACGTCTATCTGCTTACCGTCAGCGCGCTGTATGTCATTCCCGGCGCCGTGACCCGGCGCGAAGGATTGAAACCGCGGCGGCTGATCTGGGGCGTTCCGCTGGGGCACGTTCACCAGTGTCTGCACGGCATGACGCTGGGGCCGGAGGGAGATATCTACTTCGCGATGGGCGATCCATTGTGGTATTACGGCGACTTCAACCGCCCCGATCATTGGGGCCACTGGACGTTCTTTAGTCAGCCGGCGGGGACGCGCACGCCGTACAACGGCGTGGGCGGCGTCTTCCGCTGCCGGCCCGATGGCAGTGGGTTTCGAATCGTCGCTCGCGGCCTGCGTAACAGTTGTGGCCTCTGTTTCGACCAGCATTGGAACTTGTTCACCAATGACAATGACCACGAGCAAATGCCGGCGCAATACGTGCCTGGCCGCTTGAACCACGTCACACCGCACACCTATTTCAGTTGGCCGCGGGGTTGGATGTTGAGCAAGACGCCCGACCGGGCCGATTTGCTCGAAACGATGTTCGAGGGGATGGGCCGCGCGGTGCCGGTCGGGCAGGCCTATTATCACGACGCGCACTTGCCGGAAGCGTATCGCGACAATCTGCTCGTCGCTCGCTGGTGCATCCGCGCCGTGACCCGATACCCGCTGGAACATCGCGGCGCAAGCTTCAAAGTCACCGAGCGGCACATGCTTGACGGGGAGAATGAGGCTCGGCCGGTGGGTGTGGCCGTGGGGCGCGGCGGGCGGATTTTCACGACCATCGCGTACATGGCACAGAACGAAGGTTCGCCGGTCTACCGTAGCGAGCTGGTGATGATCACCCGCCGCGGCGATCCCGCGACGCATCCCTTTGAGGCCTACGACGCTGTCACGGCAACGCCGGAGAAGTTGTGGGCCGAGCTATCCGATATATCGTGGTCGCGACGCATTCAGGCGCACGAGGAGCTGCTTCGCCGCGGTGGCGAGTTACTCGGGAATGCGGTGGCGCAACTGGCGCTGGCCAATGACGCCGGTCCGGCGGTCGAGCACTGTATCTGGCTAGCCGGTGCGAGCGGAATCGCCAGTGCCGGCGACGTTGTTCGCACGGCGCTTCACAGCGCAGACGCGAACCGCAGGCTTCAGGCCGCTCGTGTGCTGGCTGAGTTTCCGGCGCTCGCGGCGACGCGGGAGGAATTCGTCTCGCTACTCGATGATGCCGACCCTCAAGTGCAGCACGCGGCCGTGTTGGGGTTGTTCAATTTCGACGGCCCGGTGTCCGAGGCGGTAGTCAAGGGAGCGGCCCGCGGCAACGACACGTATCTCCGCCAGGCCGCGACGTTGCTGCTGGCCGAAAAGGCTTCTTGCGACGAGTTGCGTTCGCTTTGCCAAAACCAAGATGCGGCGACCCGGCTGGCCGGAACCTTGGCGGCCGGTTTTCGGCTGACGTTGCCTGGCGCCACGGATGAAGTTCCCGCCGAATTACCGCTCGACAAGCTGCAAAGTGACGCAGCCTACGTCATTCAGTTCGACGACGCCAAGGTCGATCTGCGCACGCTGGGGCGTGTCGGCAATTACACGGTGGCAGACCACTGGCGCGTCGGGCGACATAATCGCGAGCAGGAAGCGCTGTTCGACTTGCTCAACGACCGCTTGGCCGACGAGACGGAACCGGTCCGCTTGCAGGCGGCACACTTCCTTTCGCTGCTCAACGATCCCCGCAGCGAGCCCGGGGTGGTCGCGGTGGTCGCCAATACCCACGAGCAGCGTCTCTTGGCTGCGACCTTCAAGCCGCTCGGCAAAATCTGGACAATCGGTCCCTTCGCCGACAGCGACGAAGGCTTCGACCGCGTCCACTCGGTGGAGCAGGGCCCCATCGACGTTGCTTCAACCTACGACGAGGCGGGCAAGGCGTTGGCGTGGTCACCGCTCGCTCCGACCGGCAGCCATTACGACCTGACCAAGGCCTATGGGCCCGGCGAGCACGTTTCATATTATGCCTGCGCGCGGCTCGAAAGCAGTTCGCAACAGAAGATTCAGCTGCTCGTCGGTTCCGACGACGGCATCCGTGTCTGGCATAATGGCCGGCCGATCTGGACCAACGACATCGTCCGCGGCGCGTTGCCGTTTCAGGACGCATTATTTGTCGTGCTCCAGCCGGGAAGCAACGACTTTCTGTTTCGCGTCGTCAATCGCACCGGTCCCAGCGGTCTCTACGTCCACTTCCGCTCGCTGGCCGACGTGGTGCCGGTGCTTCCAGAGAAGCTCGATGTGGTGGGCCTCGCCGAGCGCTTGGCTAACGCCACCGGCACTGGCGGCCAGTCGGTTGTCCCTGGCGAATTTCTGGAAGTCGATTGGGCCCGCGCCGCGATCGAAGGCGACCCGGTCGAGGGACGCAAGCTATTCGAGGCGGCGGGTTGCATCAAGTGCCATTCGCTCGGCGGCGACGCCACGACGATCGGCGGACCGAGCCTGGCCGACGCCGCGAAGCGATTTACCGTTGCCTACCTCGTGGAATCGGTGTTGTTGCCCAGTAAGCAATTGTCGCCTGTCTTCCGCGCCACACAGGTCGTCATGAGCGACGGCAACCAATATACCGGCCTGGTCGTGGGTGAAACGGCTGAGAAGCTGGAGTTGCTCCTGACCGATACGAAGCGCGTCACGCTCGAGAAGCTGGAAATCGAAGAGCGTTCGTTGCAAGACATATCGCCAATGCCACAGGGTCTACTTAAGAAGCCGGATGAGTTGCGGGACATTCTGGCGTTCCTGCTCAAGGGATTGCCATAACCCGAAGGCCCACTCAACTGCTTGGACTTCTACCACGCGGTAGTAGACAGTAGACATCAGATGCACCGTGGCTACATTTAGCCCACTACCCCGCCACGGCTTGGGTTGGCAAATCGCGGAGGGCGGGTTAAGCTTCACACTTCGAAGTGGTTCGGCCGACAGAGGATCCCCATCGTGCGACGTGAAATCGATCTGATCGAAGTGGCCCTTTGTGGCGCGGTTGGCGCGGTGATGGGTGCCGACGCTGCGATCCCGAGCGAGGCGCCATTGAATTGGTCGGTCGTGGCCGTGCTGGCGGGCGCCGGCTTTATGATCGGTGCCGCCTTGGGAGGCAAGTTCCTGGATTGGATTCAAGATCGACTTGACGGGCTGTGGTGGTAGCTGTTCATTTCATTGAGATATCGCGCGATCCGGCCCGCGCGGCGATATGTCGATTGCCATGCGAACATCGGCTCTAATCGTGAAAGGGATACCATGCGATTCTCCCTGAGAACCGTCGCGGCGATCGTCGCCGCCGCGGCCTTGTTCGTCGCTTCGGCCGGCGTCGCCGAAGCACAGGACAAGCCTCCGGCGACGAAAAAGCCTCCGGTGAAGGAGAAGAAGAAGCCGGCCACGGCCGACACACCCTCTTCCGAGGCCAAAGGCGCCGATGAGGCGGCGATTCGACAAGGCGCCGAAGCGTTTGTTACGGCGTACAACGCCCACGACGCAGAGGCGGTTTCGGAGCTGTACGCACTCAAGGCCGAATTCACCGACGAAGCCGGCAACCTGATCAAGGGCCGCAAGGCGATCGAACAAGACTTCGGCCAGATGTTCACGGAGCACCCTCAAACGGCGATCGAGGTCGCGATCGACTCGATCCGTTTCCTGACGCCGAATATCGCCATCGAGGAAGGGACCGTCCACGGCCGGCCGGAGCCCGACGAAGGGGAGAACGTAAGCAGTTATATCGCGATCCACGTGAAGGTCGAAGGGCGCTGGCTGATCGCATCGGTCCGCGATTTCGAAGCTGAACCCGAAGCACCCACGGCGAATGAGCAATTGCAGGAACTGGCCTGGATGGTCGGCGACTGGATCGACGAGAGCTCCGATTCGGTCGTCAAGTCGTCCTGTCGCTGGGACGACAGCGGTAACTACCTGTTGCACGAATTCGTCTTGCACCTTGCCGGTGGGGCCGCTTCCAGCGGTTCCATGCGCATCGGAAAGGATCCTCTGTCAGGCCAGATCAAGTCGTGGACGTTCGATGCCGACAGCGGCTATTCCGAAGGCCTATGGACCAAGGCGGGCGACGAATGGGTCGTGAAGGCGCACGGAGTGAACGGTGAGGGGAAGGTCACATCATCGACCAATGTCTATCGCTTTGTCGACGAGGACACGATGACGTGGCGATCGTACGACCGGGTCGTTGATGGAGAGCCGGCCGCCGACGTCGCCGAGTTCGTCGTCAAGCGTCAGGCCCCGCTTCCCGAGGAGTAATACGGGATCGCCTCGAAAACATTTCATCAGGCCGATTGATTGTACACAGCCATCTCTCCAGGGAGTCTTCCTCCGATGCGAGTAAAAACACTGATTGTCCTGCTCATTCCCCTCGTATGGCTCATATCCCATGAGGATATCTTGGCGCGAGGGAGGGGAGGGGGCGGCGGTGGTGGTGGACGTGCGGCACCGACGCGATCTGGCGGCGGAGGTCGCGCCGCGGCGAGTCGTCCAGGCGGCGGCGCGGGACGGCCGAACGCCGGTGCAGCCAGCCGCCCCAATATCGGCGGCGGAAGCCGACCTAATGTCGGTGGCGGCAATCGCCCCAACCTTGGCAGCGGTAATCGTCCAGGTATCGGCGACGACAATCGTCCCGGTTTGGGTGTTGGTAATCGCCCCGGCATCGGTGAGGGGAATCGCCCCGGTTTGGGTGCTGTCAATCGTCCAGGAGTTGGCGGTATCAATCGACCGGGCGTCGGCAACGGACTGGGAAATGTCAACCGGGCGGGGGCCTGGAACCGTGGTAACATCGGAAATAACGTAAACATTAATAACAACAGGAATAATTTTGCCGTCGCCAACGGGAACCGCTGGAACAATGGCTGGCACCATGGCTACTGGGGAGGAAGCCACTGGGGAGCCGGCTGGGGCGGTGCCGCGGGTTGGGGCCTTGGCTACGGAATGGGCTATCGGCGCGGGTACTGGAATGGCTTTTACAACCGGCCCTGGTTCGCGGCGAGTGCGATGTACGGAATGGGCGCCTGGGCGCTCGGTTCGGTGTTTTACGACAGCGGATACGGCGTATATGGCAACCCCTATTACACAAGCGGTGCAGGTTACTACGACTATTCACAGCCGATCCAAGTCGTCGCGCAAAACACGGCGCAGGTCGACCTTACGGCTGACGACGCCGCACCGCCTCCCGAGGTGCTGGCCAGCCAATCGCACGTCGATGTTGCGCGAGATTCCTTCGCGGCGGGCAATTATGCAATCGCCGGCAAGGAGATCGATCTGGCGATCAAGGAACTTCCGACAGACGCGGCCCTGCACGAATTCCGCGCACTGGTCTACTTCGCCACCGCGGACTATACGAAAGCGGCGGGAGCGCTCTATGCCGTGCTTTCCGCCGGTCCCGGATGGGATTGGACCACGATGAGCGGTCTCTATTCCAGTATTGCAACCTACTCAACTCAACTCCGGGCGTTGGAAAAATACGTGAAAGACGAGCCGGAAGCGGCCGACGCAAGGTTCGTTCTGGCCTACCACTACATCACGGCCAGTAATAAAAAGGCGGCGGTCCGCCAGCTTCAGGAAGTCGTCCGGCTATTTCCAGACGATCAGCTTTCGATGCAACTGCTCCAGGGACTGGGCGGGGACGATCCCGGGACCAGGCCCGCTCCGGCGGCCCAAGATCCTCAAGTCGCCGGTGACGACCAACCCCAGCCACCCGACATCGATGCGGCGGCGGTCGTAGGTCGACGGACGGCCAGGCGTGCCGACGGGACCTCCTTCACGCTCAACTTGACCGCCGACGACAAGTTTACGTGGGCCTATGAGCGCGGGGGGAAGAAGCAGGAATTCGGCGGCACCTATTCGATCGACGGAGCGGTGCTCGTTCTGGAACGTAGCGACAAGGCCACGATGCCGGGATTGGTGACGATGGACAACGACGGTTTCAACTTCAAATTATTTGGAGCGCCGGAGGATGATCCGGGATTGGATTTCAAGAGTTGACCCGGTCGTCGTCGCTCCACATTAACTCGCCGCGACGGCCAAGGCGTAGTCGGCTTTGAACCACCAACCTGCCGCGCGCTGTCGGGTCCATTCGTCTGCGCATTCACACTCTCCCAGCGCGCGTTCCAGACCGACAACGTCCTGAAAGCGGTCCTCAGGGCGCTTGGCAAGGCAGCGCAGGACGACATGCTCCAGGTCGGTCGGAACATCGGGCCGCAATCGCGAAGGGGGGACGACTTCGTCGTTGACGTGGGCCATCAGGATCTTGATCGCCTTGTCGCTCTCGAAGGGGGGCCGGCCCGTGAGCAGGAAATAAGCCACCGCGCCAACCGAATAGATGTCGCCGCGGGGGTCCGACTCCCCTTCGCCGACCACTTGTTCGGGAGACATGTACAGCGGCGAGCCGGTGATCGCGCCGTCCTGAGTGAGCTGCAGCGATTCGTGGACGCCCAGCGGCTTGACCAGGCCGAAGTCGAGCAGCTTTGCCACGTCGTAGACGCCTCCCCGCTGCGCGGCGAAAATGTTGCCGGGCTTGATGTCGCGATGGATCAGCCCGGCCGAATGCGCCTCGCGCAAAGCGTCGCAGACTTGCCGCAACAAGTGAACGACGCGCTCCGGCGGCAAGGGACCATAGCGCTCGACCAGCTCGGCCAGGCTCAATCCGGGGAGGTACTCCATGACGTAGAAGAATGTCCCGTCGTCGGCGTGGCCGTAGTCGAAAATTTCGACCGTGTTCCAGTGCGACAGCGCCGCGGTCGCGCGCACCTCGCGCTCGAACCGCGCCATGACGGTAGGATCATCGGCTTTGCCCGGGCGGATGATCTTGATTGCGCAAGGCCGCTTCAGCAGCCGGTGCTCGGCCAGGTAGACCTCGCCCATGCCCCCCGCGCCGATCAGGTGCTTCAAATGGTACTGCCCTAGCTGGCGCGCTTCATAGGCTTCTCGGCGCAGCGTCCCGATCACGTGGGTGCCGTAGACTCCCGCGCCGAAGCCCACCAGCAACATGATCGCAGTGGTGGAATAGGGCTCAGGATCCTTCAACCAGGCTTTGTGGATGGCGAATTCGTACGCGATGTCGAACGACATCCAGGCGATCGGTGCGATCGCCAGCAGTCCAAGGCAAACGGCGGCGCGGCGCCAGGTGTTGGGGATGAAAATCGCGTAGATGAATATCAGCGAAAGCCAAATCGCCGCCGGGCTCCAGAGCGTGTCGAAGTTCGCCGCGCTGAAGACCATCTGGAAGTGCTGTACGCGCAGAAAAAAGGCCGCCGTCCAGACGAAAATCACGAATTCAGCCCACCGCAAGTGCCGCATCGAAAACTGCTGAGAACGGCGCCAAAGGACGGCGTTCACGATCGCCAGCGCCACGACGTGGGCCCAATGGAACCAGTAAAGCAGGCGCCCGCTCTCTTCGACACGGGCCGTTTTCGTTTCTCCGAGCTCGATGTCGAAGGTGTTGCGCACCAAAAACGCCGCGGAACCGATCAATAGCACCAGGGCGGCGGCCCGCAGCCGCACGCGCAGCAACGACTCGGTGTCGCCGGTCAAGCCGGGACCGCTTCCCTCGACCAATTGGACCTTGGGTCCGGCCGCCACGTTCTCGTCGGCCAGGGCAACGGCCGGCGCATCGAGGGTCACGTCGTTCGGCGAAAGATGCGGAAACTCTTGGGGCGCGGCTGCCATTCGACTCGACCACCGTGGCTCCGACGAAAGGGATAATCGTCCATCATATCCGCGCTGGCCCGTTCTGGCGATGGAATTGGTGGAAGGCTCTGCGGCCGCTTCTCGGCTTAGGCACAGTCAATCAACTCTGCTGTGACTTCAGATACACAACGCGCGGCCGACGATGAGACGTTTTGTCGCGAGGTGGTGGCTGGTGGCAGAGCGTCAGCGATGCCCAGGCTGTAAAGTGAATCAGTGCCTGCATTGTAGAACGGAATTCATTCCGTTTCCCGCCTTCAAACGGAATAAATCCCGTTCTACGTGGCGTGGTTCCAGCCTGACTGCGCAACGCGCGGCCGAATCAACCTGGAAAGCCAAACCTACAACAAAGCCAAACCTACAACCTGCGCGATCATGCCATAAAGCATGCTCCATAAGCGACTTATGATATTTTTGACATAATCGGTTGCTATAATTGCGGTAATCGGTATCATTCATTAGAGAGTTCCAAGTTTGGGAACGAAGAAACAGGTGGTATCGAAGCGATGAGCACAGTAACCGAAACCTCCGACTCGACGTTACTCGATCTCCTGCGACGGCAAGGGCCGATGAGCGTGTCGGAAGTCGCTAGGGCGACGGATGTTACTGCGACTGCGGTGCGGCAACGATTGACCCGGCTGATGAGCCAGGGAATGATCGCGCGTGATGTCGACCGTTCACGTCGCGGGCGTCCGAGCCACCGCTACTCGGTAAGTGAAAAGGCCCGCCGTCAGGTAGGCACCAACTACGGCGATCTGGCGATTCTGCTCTGGGAGCAGATTCGCTCGGTGAAAGACATCGAGGTTCGCCGAGGGCTGTTGCAGAGGATTGCAGAAGCCATGGCCGGCATGTACCGTAGCCAGGTTCATGGGGCGACCACGGCCGCTCGGATGGAATCGCTCAAAGAGTTATTCGCCGAACGTCGGGTTCCGCTGAACGTTAGTGCCGATGGCGAGCTGCCCGTGCTGACGGTGCTCGATTGCCCGTACCCTGAGCTGGCCGAAAAAGACCGCGGGATTTGCGCGGTAGAGAAGATGATGTTTGCCGAATTGCTCGACGCTCCAGTGCGGCTTTCGCAATGCAGGCTCGAAGGGCATAATTGCTGTCAATTCGAAACCAATTGAACTCAGGCGACACCAACATGACCAAACCCTGGATCGAAGGTCGATTTGAAGAGAACGTCATCACCACCTCGGTCGAGCAGGCCATCAACTGGGCTCGGCAGGCGAGTATCTGGCCCATGACCTTTGGCCTGGCCTGTTGTGCCATCGAGATGATGGCCGCCGGAGCGAGCCGGTACGACATGGACCGTTTTGGTGCGGGCGCCTTCCGTGCCACGCCGCGGCAGGCCGACCTGATGATCGTGGCCGGGACAGTTACCTACAAAATGGCGAGCCGCGTTCGCCGGCTTTACAACCTGATGCCCGACCCTAAGTTCGTGATTGCCATGGGCGCCTGTACCGTCGGCGGCGGACCGTATTTCAAGTGGGGTTATCATGTTTGCAAAGGAGTCGATCTTGTGGTGCCGGTCGACGTGTACGTGCCCGGTTGCCCTCCCAGGCCGGAGGCGTTGCTCGAGGGGTTGATGCGGATTCAGGATAAAATTCGCGGACACAAGATTGCCAAGCGGCAGACCGAAAGCGGCGCTGTGCAGGTAGACGACGAACTGCCCATCCCGCACCACTCGGGTTATGTCGACGTCGAAGAACACCAACCCGTTTTCGATCACCAGAAAATCACCGGATAATGACTGATACGCTCAAAATCACCGACCTGCACGTCTCCGTCGACGGCAAACCCATCCTGCGCGGCGTCAACCTTTTGATCCGTCGTGGGGAAACGCACGCGTTGATGGGCCCCAACGGCTCGGGCAAAAGCACGCTAGGCTTCGCCATCATGGGGCATCCGGGCTACGAGGTGACGGGCGGCTCAATCGAGCTTAACGGCGCCGACGTGTTGGCGATGGAACCGAACCAGCGAGCCCGGGCCGGCATTTTCCTGGCTTTCCAGCGTCCGATGGCGATTCCCGGGGTGAAGATGGCCGACTTCCTGCGGCACGCCACGACGAATGTCCGGCGTCCCGATCGCAAGGAGGGGGAAGAGCTGATTCCAATGCGCGAATTCCGCAAGGAATTGAAGGCCAAGATGGAACAGTTGCGGATGGACACTGAGTTTGCCCGCCGTTACGTGAACGACGGTTTTTCCGGCGGGGAAATGAAGCGGGCGGAAATCTTGCAGATGGCGATGTTGCGGCCCAAGTTCGCGATCCTCGACGAGACCGACAGCGGCCTGGATGTCGACGCGGTGCGGCTTGCCAGCCAGAGCATCGCTGAAATCGGTGGCGCCGAGATGGGCATCCTGATTATCACCCACCACGACAAACTGCTGGAACACAACACGCCCGACTTTACCCACGTGATGCTGGGAGGGCGGATCGTCGAGACGGGCGGGCCCGGCCACGAGCGGAGCGGCCCCGAGCTGGCCGCCGAGCTGCACCAACAAGGCTACGACCGCATCCGCGCCGCCCATCCCGAGGCCGCGGCCGACGAGGAAGCGATGAAGCAAGCCGAACCCCTGGAACATGCGTTTTAGTTTCCACGCGATGTGGAACCAAGGAAGAAAAGGATCATGGCTACCGACCTGAAAACCGAAACCAGTGAAGTCGGTTTCGACGAAATCAACAAGTACGATTTCCGCTCCACGGAAAACTACATTTTCAAAAGCCGCAAAGGGCTCGACGCCGAGATCGTCCATCAAATCTCGGACATGAAGAGCGAGCCGGAGTGGATGCGCGACTTCCGCCTCAAGAGCCTGGAAATCTTCAACTCCAAGCCGATGCCCAATTGGGGCGGCAAGATCGACCTCAATTTCCAGGACATCTTCTACTACATCAAGCCCTCCGACCATCAGGGCCGCACTTGGGACGACGTGCCCGACGACATCAAGAACACGTTCGACCGCCTGGGCATTCCCGAGGCCGAGAAGAAGTTTCTTTCGGGCGTGAAGGCGCAGTACGAAAGCGAAGTCGTCTACGGCTCGCTTCGCGAGGAACTATCAAACCAGGGCGTGATTTTCACCGATACCGATTCGGCCATCCGTGAGTACCCCGACCTGGTGCGGAAGTACTTCGCCACGATCATCCCTCCCACCGATAATAAATTCGCCGCCTTGAACTCGGCGGTCTGGTCGGGCGGCTCGTTTATCTACGTGCCCAAGGGCGTGAAGATCGAGTTCCCGCTGCAAGCCTACTTCCGCATCAATGCCGAGAACATGGGGCAATTCGAACGGACCTTGATCATCGTCGACGAAGGGGCGCAAATCCACTACGTCGAAGGTTGCACCGCCCCGATGTACACCACCGAGAGCCTGCACTCGGCCGTGGTCGAGATCAGCGTGCATAAGCACGCGCGTTGCCGCTATACCACGATCCAGAACTGGGCGAACAACATCTTTAACCTGGTCACGAAGCGGGCCATGGCCTACGAAAACTCGGTGATGGAGTGGGTCGACGGCAACCTGGGCAGCAAGCTGACGATGAAGTACCCGGCCGTCTACATGATGGAGCCGGGTGCTCGCGGCGAGATCCTTTCGATCGCCTTCGCCTCCGCAGGTCAGCACCAGGACGCCGGCGCCAAGCTGGTGCATTGCGCTCCCCACACTTCGGGCCGCATCATCTCAAAGTCGATCTCCAAAAACGGCGGCCGGGCGAGTTACCGCGGCCTGGTCAAGGTCGAGCCGGGTGCGAGGAAGTCGAAATCGACGGTCGTCTGCGACGCGCTGATCCTCGATTCCAAGAGCCGCAGCGACACTTACCCCTACATCGAAATCGACGAGCAAGACGTCTCGATCGGCCATGAGGCGAGCGTCTCGCGGATCGGCGAGGAGCAGTTGTTCTACCTCACCAGCCGCGGGCTTTCAGAACCCGAGGCCAGCACGATGATCGTCAGCGGCTTCATCGAGCCATTGGTCAAAGAACTGCCGATGGAATACGCGGTCGAAATGAACCGGCTGATCGAGCTGCAGATGGAAGGCTCGGTGGGGTGACCCATGCCCCAAACCGCACCCGCGCTCGGATTCACACCCGCCGCTTTCGAAGCGTTTCTGGCTTCTCGCCAGGAGCCGCATTGGGTCGGCGATTTGCGGCAATCGGCCTGGAAAGCATTCGAAGAGCTTCGACTCCCTTCACGGCATGACGAGGAGTGGATGCGGACCGACATCCGCACCTTCAAGCTCGATCGCTTTGGCTTGCCCGGCGAGCCGGCCACCGGCCTGGCTGCCCCCTCGGCACTTTTGACCACCGGCGTCGACCTGGCCGGCCGAACGACGGTGCTCAACGGCGCTTACCTCGAAACACGGCTCGACGACGACCTGGCTCGGCGGGGCGTGCTGTTCGGCAGCCTCGACGCGTTGGTTGCCGAGCACGGCGACAAACTGCGTCCGCACCTGTTCCAGGTCGTCAACTCGCGGGCCGACAAATTCGCCGCCCTGCACGCCGCCTTCTGGACGGGCGGAACGCTGCTCTACGTTCCCCGCGGTGTGCGAATCGAAAAGCCGCTGCACATGTTCTCGGCGCTGGCCGGCGGCGTCGATTTGGGGCATTCGCTGATCGTGCTCGAAGAAGGTTCCGAGGCGACTTTGTTGGCGGAAACGGCGGGCGACGAGCAGCCGGCCTTGCACTGCGGCTCGATCGAGGTGGTGGTCGGCAAAGAGGCGCGGCTGCGGTACGTCAATTTGCAGAACTGGGGCGGAGGCACCTGGCACTTCGCCCACCAGCGAGGGCTGGTGCATCGCGACGGCGCGTTGCAATGGACGATCAGTGCGCTTGGCAGCAAGTTGGCCAAGGTCAACCAGCACGTGGCGCTGGTCGGCGAGGGGGCCGACGTCCAGGTGAATGGTGTGATGTTCACCGAGGCGAAACAGCACCTCTCGTACCACACGCTCCAGCACCACAAGGCGGCGAACTGCAAGAGCGATCTATTGTACAAGGGGGCCTTGCAGGACCATTCGCGGATCGTCTGGCGGGGGATGATCAAGGTGGATCCGGGGGCACAAAAGACCAACGGCTACCAGCGCGACGACAACCTGATGCTTTCAGAAGAGGCCCGCGCCGACTCGATACCAGGCTTGGAAATCGAGGCCGACGACGTGATTTGCACGCACGGCGCCACGGCCGGCCGAGTCGACGACAGCCAGGTGTTCTACGCTCGCTGTCGCGGGCTGACACGGAAAGAGGCCGTGCGAATGATCGTCGCCGGGTTCTTCCAGCAGGTTTTCGACCGGATCACGATCGACAGCGTGCGCGAGGCGCTCGGCGAGGCGATCGGGCGGCGGATTCGCGAGTATGATTAGCATGTCCGATTTCGTTCGCGTCGCCAGGCTGTCCGAAATACCCGACCCTGGGCGACAAGTGGTTGAGCTGGATGAGCGATTGATCGTATTGTTCAAGGTCGGCGGCGAGTTGTTCGCGCTCGATGACGTTTGCACGCACGACGATGGTCCGTTGGGCGAGGGGGAGCTGGTCGACCACACGATCGCCTGCCCGCGGCACGGTGCCAAATTCGACATCCGCGACGGCCGCGCCTTGACCATGCCCGCCACGCGCCCGACGGTCGCCCATCAGGTAAAGATCGAGGGCGACGACGTTTTCGTGAAGCTTAATGAGTAGATTTCACGAGGCCGAGAATGAGATATTTTGGCACGAGAAAGAAAGTGGTGGCTGGTGGCAGAGCCTAAGCGATGCCCCGGCTAAATAGCCATTGGGGTATCGGTTGAACTCGGCCCCAACCACCCTGAATGTCTCATTCTCGACCTCGTGAATCACAGATTTATTGGCCGTCACACCTGGAGGTTTTCCGCATGGCGATTGCCGAAGACACGGTCCGCGAGGCGCTCAAGCAGGTCGTGGACCCGGAGCTGTTCGTGAATATCGTCGACCTAGGCCTGATCTATACGGTGACGGTAACGGACGCGGAAGAAGGGAAATCGAACGTCTCGATCGAGATGACGATGACCAGCCCCGCCTGCCCGGCCGGCCCGCAGTTGATTCAGAACTCGAAAGACGCGATCGGCCGGATCGAGGGGGTGGGGCAGGTCGAGGTGAAGCTCGTCATGATCCCCCCCTGGACGCCCGATCGGATGACCGAGGACGCCCGCGACCAGTTGGGCATCTTTTAGCGCCCATCGTGGGGTAGGTTTCCAACCTGCCATGCACTCGGCCGGCTCCACGATTCAGCCCACTCGTTCCCACGCTCCGCGCGGGAATTCGATTTCGGCCACTCCGCGGCCACGTGGCAGACTGATGCCATCGCTGCTCAAAACTCCGTGAGCACGATCCCGACTCGCGCGATTTCCGTCGGCTCGGGCCGGACGACCTCCGACCTCTGTCTTCCGCCTTTCGGCGTGTATGATGGAATGAATGGACGCCGACCGCGCCACCAACCGCCGCCAGTTTCTCACCGGTCAGGCCGCCAGCGAGGCCCTGGCCGACCTGGCGACTCGCGGCGAAATGGGAGAATTATCACCCCCAACCGCCAATCCGGCCGCCGAACCTTACCTGGTGCAGCTTGGACGGCGCGCGATGGCCTGCCGGTTCGAAGCCTATCTCAACGCAGGCCAATACCCGCATGCGACCCAAACGGTGCTCGATGCGCTCGACCTGGTCGACCAACTCGAAGCGCAAATGACCGTCTACCGCGATTCGAGCGAGCTGGCGAACATCAACCGCCTGGCCGCCCAAGAGCCGGTTCGCGTCGAGCGGCGACTGTTCGAGTTGTTCACGTTGGCAGCTGAATTGCACCGGCAGACATGCGGCGCGTTCGATATCACTTCCGGTCCGTTGACAAAAGTCTGGGGCTTCTTCCGGCGCCAGGGAGCGTTGCCCGGCGACGCCGACCTGACCGCCGCCTTGGCCAAAGTCGGCTGCGATAAGCTCAAGCTCGACGCCGACGCCGACACCATGCACTTCTTGGCGCCGGGTATGGAGCTGAACCTGGGCGCGATCGGAAAAGGCTTCGCGCTCGATCGCGTGGCCGAGCTCATGCTGGCGGCCGGCGTCAACGATTTCCTCTGGCATGGTGGGCAGAGCAGCGTGCTGGCGCGCGGCTCGCGGGCCGGCGGCGAGGAGGGTTGGCTCGTCAGCCTGGGCCACCCGCTACGACCCGAGCGCAAATTGGCGGAAATCAGGCTCCGCGACCGGGCATTGGGCACGTCGGGTTCCGGCACGCAGTTCTTCCGCCACCGCGGCAAACGGTACGGGCATATCATCGATCCCCGCACCGGCCAGCCCGCTGAGGGAGTGTTCTCCGCCACTGTGCTGGCCCCCACCGCCGCCGAAGCCGATGCACTGGCCACGGCCTGTTATGTGCTCGGCGCGGAACAGGCACTCGCGCTCTGCGGCGGCCGAAGCGACCTGGGCCTTTTGATGCTTGTGCCAGGCAAGGGAAGCAGCGCCGTCGAAGTCGTCACCACTGGGTTAACCGAGGCCGATTGGCGGTTGACGGGCGAGGTTGGTCCCGTTCGCTGACGACCACCGTCACCTTCGGATGTACGGTCAAGCGGCTGCCATTGATTGCGGCCGGCCCAAAGTGGCGACGCCAAGCATTAGCTTGTCATGGGCACCACTTCAGACTCATGCAAATAGTTGAGATCGACCGGCTAGTTCCTCCATGCGTTAGGTATAACCATGGGCAGGTATAATTTCCCAAAAAATGCGCTCGATTTTGGCAAAAGCGCCCGGTTTTGATACACATTAGTGCAACGAGGGGCCGCTTCACGATCAAAGCTGCCAATTGGCGCCTTTGGACTTGCCTTACTGGTAACGACTTGCGCTGTGCCACCCCCGCTATAGATGGGCTTCCGGCCCTGTTTCAATACGGCTAGTTTCGCGGCGACGATGGCGCGCTGCGATTCATTGGGGCGCCGGCGGCGCAGGTTGATGGAAACGACGAATGCCACGCGATCGCTCCCCTCCCACGGTTCAAACCAAGGTTGGCGCTTCGCCATCCTGCAGGCTTTGAAACGATTCCTTCCGTCGAGGATTTGTCCCTCGAACGCGTAGATCGGTTCGCTTTGGCCGTGGGCCTCGATGTCGGCCGCCAACTCGTTGAGCTCGCCGTCCGTTCGCAAATGGATGGAACTTCATCGTTTACTTCCAGATGATTTGAAACGCAGTTGTTTCGCTCAGGGCAGTGTTCGCCGTCAGTCGCGACAGGCTGCCGGTGGGCTTGATTTCCATCCCTATTCCCAAAAGCGGGAATTTCCAGCGAAACCCTGTCGCGATGGGTTGCCTGCGCCCGCCAGCCACTTGCCGCGGGTGCATACCACGACGGGTTCTCTTGTTCGTGACGCTGCCTTATACTCGTTGAAACTTGGGAGGTGCGATGTTGCGAATCACGGGGGGCAAGGTTTACGATCCGACCAATGGCATCGATGGCGTGGTTCAGGATGTCTGTATTTCGGAAGGTCGAATCGTCGCCTCCGTCGACGGCGGACGCACGATCGACGCGGCGGGCATGCTGGTCTTTCCCGGCGGCGTCGATATCCACACCCACATCGCCGGCGCCGCGATCAACTTCGCCCGCGCCATGACACCCGAAGATCACCGCCGCGCCCACCCATTTCTGCACACGCCGTTGCTTCGCGCGGGGGTCGGCGGGGCGACGCCCAGCACTTTTGCCACCGGGTACCTGTACGCCGCAATGGGCTGGACCACGGTCTTCGAAGCCGCCGTGCCGGTGCTCACCGCCAAGCACACGCACGAAGAACTGCGCGACACTCCGATCGTCGACAAAGGTTGTTGCGTCTTGATGGCCAACAACGAAATCCTTTTCGATCAACTGGAGGCCGGCGAAATGGAGCGCGCCAAGGACCTCGTGGCCTGGCACATCTGGGCCTCGAAATGCTACGGGGTCAAGGCGGTCAACCCAGGCGGCGTCGCGTCCTGGAAGTGGGGCAAGGACGCCAAGACGCTCGCCGGTTCGGTGGAAGGCTACGACAAAGTGACCCCAGCGAAGATCATCTCCAGCCTGGCCCAGATCGTCGACGACCTCGGCTTGCCGCACCCGCTCCATTTGCACTGCAACAACCTGGGCGCGCCGGGCAACATCAGCACCACACTCGAAACCATGAAGGTCCTGGAGGGGAACCGGGCCCACATGGCGCACTTGCAGTATCACGCCTACGGTGGTGACGATTGGCACACGATCCGTTCCGAGGCGTCCGCGATCGCCGAGTACTTCAACACCCATCCGAATCTTACCGCGGACGCCGGCGCGGTGCTGTTCGGCGAAACCGTAACGATCACCGCCGACGGCCCCTGGCAGCACCTGCTTTACAAGCTCACCGGCCGGAAATGGGGAAACCTCGACATCGAGAACGAGACCGGCTGCGGGATCGTCCCCTATGCGTACAAGGCCAGCAACCTGGTCAACGCCGTGCAGTGGGCCGTGGGGCTGGAATTGTTGCTGCTCATCAACGATCCCTGGCGGATCTTCCTGACTACCGACCATCCCAACGGCGGTTCGTTCTGGCGTTACCCCGAAATCATCCGGCTGCTGATGGACCTCGATCACCGCCGCGAGCGATTGGCCAAACTACCGGCCAAAGCCCGCGAGCGGACGGTTTTGGCCGACCTCGACCGGCAATACACGTTGTCCGAAATCGCCATCATCATTTCGGCGGGGCCGGCCCGGGCGCTAGGTCTAACGCAAAAGGGACACCTCGGCGTGGGCGCCGATGCCGACGTCGTCATTTACGACCACGACCAGGACGTAGCCCGCATGTTCGGCTCCCCACGATATTGCATCAAGGCGGGCGAGATCGTGGTCGAAGACGGTGAAATTCGCGAGACGCCCCTGGGGCGCACGTTCGTCGTGCAGCCGGCATACGACGAAGGCATCGAAGAGTTCCTGCGGCCCTTGTTTCAGCAGTATTACACCGTATCGTTCGACAACTACCCGGTGGAGTTGGAACGCGTCGCGCGATCGGAGCAACGGGCCTGTCTATGATCACGCCGACCCTCAAGCGGAAACCCGCCGTTCGGCTGGAGGCCGAAGTGCTTTCGCCCGACGTGTCCGCACTTCGACGCAACGTTGAGTCGGAGCGCTAACGAAAGAGGACGAAGTTGCCGTCATTGTCTGCGATACCTGCGACACCGTTACCGGAGCTGCTGGCGGATCCGGGCGATCCCGAGGGCCGGCCTTGGACATCGTAGAGCTGCCAGCCGAGTTGCTCATCTTTCTTCCACGCCACCAGCGTGCTTCCGTCCGTGGTGCTCAAAGCGATGATTCCGGTGCGCATGCCCGATCTGCCGGGCGTCTTGATTTCCGCCGGCGGCAAGTACTTACCGTGGCTGTCGAGCCGAGCGAAATAAATCTCGTCTTTGGTGGGCCAGACGGCCGCAAAACCGTCCTGTAGACGAGAGATCGAGTAGTAACTCATGGGGCAAGCTTCGATTTTCCATGGCGTGCCGCTGACCCGCGTCCGCGAGACCTGGTTTCGATCCTGGTCCCATGAAACCAGGAACATGTCTCGTTCGTTGTTCGTTTCTTCCCGGTACAGCACTTCCAACTTGCCGTCGGCTCTGTAAATGGAGCTTGTCGTACAACAGTTGCACGGATCGAGGGAAGGATCGATTTCGACGCTGTCGGCGAATGTTTCTCCATTGTCGCGAGAGACGTTGGCATACAACTTGTCCTTCAACCAGCAAGCCGTGACCCTTCCATTTTCGTCGCAGGCCAGGGAGAAACCCTCGCTGGGCGTGTGGTTGATATTTCGCAATTTCGAAAAGGCATTCGCGCCGGGTTCGAGACGCGCGTAATAAAAGCCCCACTCTTCCTGGGGCAGTTTCAGTTTCCAGGCGTTGGTGCCGAGGGCCACGTGGACCATGCCCCCCTGACCCACTGCCATGTCCCACGCGCCAAATTCCAGACCCGGCTTGCGCGATGCTCGATCGACTACGGCGATCGTCGAGCCAAACGTCCGGCCGTTGTCGGCCGATGTTGCGTACTGGGGACCGTCCGCCGAGTCGAAGAGCAGGTGAACGGTTTCATCAGCGCCGGTCTTCGCCGCGATGGGCCGGCCACCATCAGGGACGGGCACGGTCGTCACCCGGTTATTTTCGACGATTGCGGGCGAATGCTCTGTTCGACGATGCGATGGTTGCGCTTGGGTGGAGGTCTCATGATCTGTCTTTTTAGCGTTCTGTGGACGATGATTTGTGTCGTCTCGCGCCTCGGTCGAATCTTCAAGGGCGTGAACTGCCGGAGCCGATGCCGCGCCTGTCGCCGGCTGGGTTTCCGTTTTGGGAGTCGGATGCTTGGCGACCTCATGATGTCCGCAAGTTCCCGCGATCGACAGCAGCCAAAAGGTCAGGAAAAGTTGTATCCGCCTCATGAGTTTCAGCTCCCTAAGTTTGCTTCCACCAGGCCCAGCATAAGCAATTCTTCTCGTTCAAAACAGCACTTCGCCAAGGACACAGGCTCGGCACTTCGCCGAGCCTGTGTCGCCTAACGGCATCAACGTCTTGTTGTCGTCCTTGTGCCGAGGTTGCTTAGTTCGCACACGCACAACTATTGCAATCGCAAACGTCGCAATCGCAGCTTGTGCCAATGCAGCCGCCACAACCGCAACTGGTTGCGTCGGCCTTCCCACAAGCGGCACAGGACTTGTTTTGTGCAAGCGCCACAGCGGTTGTGGTTCGTAGAGCCTCCCCGCATCCGCAACCTTCGCAGTCGCAAAGGTCGCAAGAACAGTTTTCACCGACGCAGCCTCCACAACCACAGGACGATTTGGCCTGAGCGGTCGAACTCTTGGCAGAGGCGAACGAATAGGCCACGACGATGACGACTGCCAAAAGCAGCGTCAAAATAGATAATCGCTTCATGTTCAATTCCTTATTGAAAAAGTTGAAACCAACGCAGACAGGAGAACTCCCGATCGGCGATTCATTTCAACCAAACACAATAAAGAACTGAAAGCGGCGGCGCAGAGGGAACGAGCAGCCCCGGCTGATGCTGGCGGATGCGATTCCACGCAGACGGGAAATCCGCGAGAACAAGCGCTTCGCCGATTGGTCGTCTGGAGTCAGCCGAGAACCGAACGCCTTTTGAGCCGGTGGCGGTCCAGGCAGAAGTTTGACGCAACAGCAGGGTTTATCGCCAACGGTTGGCTCGACACGATCCGAAGAGAATTTCGGAACAGTTTCCTTACAACATGAAGCTGGCTCAAGGTGCGAAGGCTGAGATTCCGCTTTGGCACAGCATTCGTGCGTTGGCTTTTTAGCCGCCCTGAGGCAACAACATGCCCTCAATGCAGCGGCGGCTGGGTTTGCGGCCACCGCTAGCAAGGTCAAAACCGTGACAACCTTGCGAAGTAAATCCATGCCCGGATTGTATGCCGTCGACGCACCGCGGTCAAATATCGCTTGACACACTCGCCTTTGGTTTTCCCTTGACCCGGACCAGAAGGAGCAGGGCGATCATAGCGAGGCCGGCGCCCCAAGCAAACGCCACGAACGCCCCGTATACCTGATACAACGCCCCGAAGATCAAGCTCGACGGCAGGGTGGCGATGCCGATGGAAAAATTGTACCAGCCATACGCCAATCCCTTGCGTTCTTCGCCGACCAGGTTTGCCACAAGCGTCTTCTCCGCGGGCTCGGTGAGTCCGTAGAACAGCGCGTAACATAGGAAGAGGGTCCAGGCTTCGTGGGCAGTCGTCGCCATGCCGAACGCAAGGTAAACGGCGGCGTACACGAACCAACCCAGGACGATGAAGGGCTTTGGGCCGAATTGGTCCACGGCGCGACCGAAGAGCAAGTTGCTCGAGCTCTTGACGACGTGGAAGGCACACCACAGCACCGGCAGCATCGCCGCAGGGACACCGAGTTGCTCCGCCCGCACCAAAAGGAATGCATCGCTCGAATTACCAAGCGTAAAAACCACCAGAGCGAGCAGGTAAAACCGGAAGTTGCGGTCGAACGGTTTGAGAGTCGTCAGGTGGAGTCGTTCCCGTTGCGGCACCGTCGTTGGCGTCTCCCGCAATCCAAGCATCAACAACACGACCACCAGCAACCCCGGCAGCAGGGTCCAGAGAAAGAGTGTCCGCAAATGGTCTGGCCACAGCCACAGGAACGCAGCCGCCAACAGGGGACCGATGGCGGCACCGAGATGATCCATTGCTCGGTGAAAGCCGAAGGCCCGGCCACGGATTGAAGGATCCGTGGAATCTGCAATCAGGGCATCTCGTGGTGAGGTACGCACGCCCTTACCGATCCGATCCCCGACCCTGATGACGAACAGTTGCCACGGAGCAACGATCACGCCGATGAGCGGGCGAGTGATCGCTGCGAGGGAGTAACCGAACAACACAAAGCCCTTTCGCTTCCCAGCCCGATCGGAACGGCCACCGGACCATAGCTTAAGGAGGCTGGCGATTGAATCCGCCGCCCCCTCGATCACACCCAGGTAGAAGCGATTCCCTCCCAGAATTCCCATCAAGAAGTGGGGCAGGAGCGGGAAAATCATCTCGCTTGCGGTGTCGTTGAGCAGGCTGGCCCCAGCCAACACCTTGACGTTGCGAGGAAGGGACGCAACGGAAGTTGAAGAAGGTTCGCCCATCGTTATCGAGAACCACGATCGCCTGGCGGATGCAAGGAGAGGCTTCCCTGCAGTGGTGCGGCCGGCCAGCCAAGCGCCCTTTGCAGGGAAAATTGTGCGGAGTCATAATCGACCAGCGTCCTCAGATATTCGCGACGCGCTTGAGCGAGAGCTTGAATCGATTGCAATACCTCCAGTGGCAGTCCTCTCGCGTCGAGGATGCGCTCCAAGTTACGTTGGTATGAGTTGGCCGCGGCCTCAACGCCCTCTCGACCGATCGCGATCTGCCGACGCCGCGCCTTGCTCTGGGCATGCGCTTCGGTGATTTCGCGCGAAATCTGATCCATCGCGGCCAGTTGCCGCACCTGGGCCTGACGCACGGCGGACTGTGCGCCATGCCGCGCCGCCGCTTCCCCGAGACCGAGATTGCGCATTTCCCAATAGGCGATGGCGTCGACATCCAACCGGCCCGTTCCCGCCGCGAGGTTGCCGTTGATCCCGGAGCTCATCGCGCCGTAGCTCCCGCCGACGAGTACGCTGGGTATCAATGGGGCGAAGCGTTCGCGGCGCAAACGTTGGACAGCCTCACCCACGAGGGATCGACACTCCGCAAGCTCCGGTCGCCGAGACAGGCCTTGGGCTACAAGCTCGCGCAGCTCGATGTTTTCAGGAACGAGATCGATCGCTACGACCGTCGGCTCGATGGGTTCCAGTAGCACGGTCGGGTCGACGTGCAGCAGTTGGGCCAGCCGAGCCGAGGCCACGAGCCGAGCTTCCTCGGCCCGCAGAACGTCATTGCGGCGAACAGCGAGTTCCGCTTGCAGCCGGTCGGCGTCAGACTGCAATCCTTCACCGGTGCGCGCATAATCGGCGGTCACATCGGCAATGCGTTGAGCATCTACTCGGATCTCAAAGGCGATCGCCAGATCCTGGTGGGCCCGAAGCAATTCGAGATAGGCCAGGGATACATCCAACAGTGCGTCATTGGTCGCGGCTTTCGCGGCACGTTGACGGCTCGCCGCGAACTGGCGCGCCGCCAGCGGCTCGAAAATCGCATCGGTCAAATGAAAGTTCGCGTATACGCCGGGCACCATTGGGCTGGCTGCGCCAAAGCCCCCTGCGCCTAAACCCGTATAGAATGCGCCTCGGTTGGTGTTGAACTGATTGCCCGCCACGGCCTGGATCGCCCCATCATGGCGGTTGTAATTGGTGCCACCCCGAATCGACGGCAACCACAACGCTTTGGCCTGCTCGACACTCGCAAGAGCCTGGCGAATCTGCTCGCGGGCCAGCGCGACTTGCAGGTTGTCGGCATTTGCGAGCCTCAGAGCCGTAGGCAGGTCGATCGGCAGGCTTTCGGGGGCTTCCACGCATCTCCCCGGCGGCGCTACCTTGGGGAAGGACGTCGCGGGTGTTGCCTGGGGGCGATGCTCATCTGGCCTGCCCGGAGGCAGCTCCTCAAATTGGACGGTCCTGACTGCCGGCGAAGCAGGGGGCCGTCGAGGGCTGGCGGCGCGTACGGTAGGCTTGGCCGTTGTCCGCCGGGCGGAATGAACGGGGGCGCGCGGGTGTGGTGTGGCACACCCGGCAACAATCGCCAAGAGAAAGGCGCATCCCACCTGGAGGAGTGCCGTTAACCGAAACATGTGTACAAACCAGGGACGGCGACGGCCAGTGGGGAGTGGCCCCCATCCGGACCAATCGGTTTACGCTCGGCGTGGAGTTTAACGAAAGGGCGGAGTTTACCGAAAAAAGAGGTTTTAACGATGTTGTCAGGCGGCTACTTTCCCTTCTCCGCCGGTATCGATTCGGCGGGCTGACCCTCGGCCATTGCCGGCGTGACTTTTTGCACGACGTTCTCTTTGCCGCCAAGCCCCGATACGATTTCAATATTGGTACCGTCGGACAGGCCCAGTTTGAGTGGCTTCTCGACAAGTTTGCTTTCTTCGACGCTGAAGCACGAGGCCTGGCTTTCTAGCCGACGGATCGCGGTGACCGGCAGGGTCAAGGCGTTTTCGCGCCGGTCCAGGACGATTGTGACGTAGGCGTACATTCCGGCCCGCAACGCGCCGTTGGGGTTGGGCACATCGATCTCCGTTCTGAGGGTACGGCTCGCACTGGTGGAATCGAGTGCCCAGGCGGTGCGTGTGACCTCGCCTGCAAACTCGCGGCCGGCGAGCGACTGAATATGGATCGAGGCCGGGTCGCCCCGATCGACCAACGTGGCCTCCATCTCAGGAACATCGACGAACACGCGTACAACGTCGGTCTGGACGACCACGAATAGCGGCCTGGCCTGTGCCTCGCCGGCCGGCTGCACGAAATGGCCTACGTCAAGGTTCCGTTCGCTGATCGTACCGTCAAAAGGCGCTTCGATCCGCCGGTATTCCGCCAGAGCACGCGTCTGGGCCAGGTCGGCCTCGGCGACTCGTTGCCGCTCGTCCGCTGCCGCCTTATCAGCTACTGCCTTCTCGACATAGGCCTCGCTTTCGGCGATGGCCGCTTTGGCAGCCTCGACCTTTGCCGCCGCGTCACGCGACGCCGCCTGCGCCGCTTGAAGGTCATTTCGGGTTTCATCCACCACCTTGGCGTTCACAGAACGATTCTGCGCCAACTTGACGACCCGTTCGTACTCCGAATCCCATTTCTCCTGTTCGTGAGTGGCGCGGTCGACCTCGGCCAGGGCCTGTTCGAGCCGGGCCTTGGCCGTTTTTACCTCAGCCTCGGCCACTTTGATCTTCGCCAGGGCCTGGTCGATTTCCGCGCGCTTCAGTCCGACGACCGCATCCTTCTCCCGAATCTGCTCGTCGAGCTCGGGAATTGATAGTTCCGCCAGGAGCTCGCCATGCTCGATCAGTTTTTCATCGTCGTCATAGCGAGGCCCACGGACGTCGTCGCCGATATCGCGGGTGAACCGTTCCACGTAGCCTGGCACCTTAGTAAACAGCGGCGCACGACGAAATGCATCGACCTGGCCTGGCTGCTGCGTGCGGCGGACGATTTCCTTGCGCTCGGGTGTGATGGTGGTCACGCGGAGCGCCGATGTTTCGACGCCGCTCTTGCCGGAGTTGCCGGCCTTGCCGCCGGGCAATTGCCCCTGGCAGCCGACAAGTACGAGTAGGAGAAGCATGGCAACTCGTTTCGTCGTCATTGCGAATCGTCTCCCTCCTTGGCGATTGCATCGTCCGACATTGCGTAATGGGCGCTATGGGGGTCATCTGGGTCGAGCGAGGCCGAGTCGGTGCTGGCCTGTCTCTGGATGATGGCGAACACGGCCGGCAACACGAACAAGGTGGCGAAGGTCGCGGCGGCCAGACCGCCGATTACCGCTCGGCCCAAGGGCGCCACTTGCTGGCCCCCTTCACCCTGTCCGAGCGCCATCGGCACCATGCCGGCGGTCATGGCCAGGCTGGTCATCAGGATGGGCCGCAAGCGGCTCGCCGCGCCCTCGACCGCCGCGGCCATGGAATCGTTTCCTTCTCGACGGTGCTGTTCGGCGAATGTCACCAGCAGGATGCCATTGGCCATCGCCACGCCGATGGCCATGATCGCCCCGATGAACGATTGGATATTAAGCGTAGTGCGCGTCAGCCAGAGCGCTAGCGCGACGCCCGCCACCACCGCCGGTGCCGTGGAAACGGTGACCAGCGCCAAACGCGGTGACTGGAAATTCGCCGACAGCAAGAGGAAGATCACCACGACCGCCAAACCGAAGCCAATCGAGAGCCCGGTGAACATATCGTACATCGGCGGGATCTGCCCACGCGTTTCCACTTTCGATCCCTTAGGCGGATCGCCGGCCCGGGCAATGGCTTGGGCCACTTGCCGCGCAACGCGCCCCAAATCGTCGCCGTGAATATTGGCAGTCAGACTGAGCTGGCGTTGCATGTTGTAGCGGTCGAATTGGCCGGGCATGGTTCCCTCGCGGACTTTGGCCACGTCGCGCAAGAGGAGTTGCTTATCGACATTGCGTTTAATGGGCACGGCCTCCAGGTCGGCGAGCGATCTTGTCCGTGCCTCGGGAATCTGCACCTGTACCAGGTAGCCGATCCCTGTCTTCGGGTCCGGCCAAAAAATCGGTACCACGAACCGCGACGAGGTGGTGGCGGCCAACAACGAGCGGGCGACTTCGGAGGGCACCACGCCGGCCAACCCCGCCTTTTGCCGGTCGAGTTGGACTTCGACGGTCGGATAATCGAGCGACTGCGAGACCTGCAAGTCGCGCAGGGTCGGGATCTTCTCCAACTCCGTGCGCATTCGTTCATTATACGCTCGGCTTTCCGCCAGGTTCTGCCCACTGATCGCCACCTCGATCGGCGTGGGCGAGCCAAAGCTCATCACTTCGTTGACGATATCGGACGGTTCGAACGAGAGTCGCAGTTGCGGCAGCCGCTGCTTCAACTGCTCGCGCAACTTCTCCTTCAGGTCCTCGATCCGAATGCCGCTGCCGGTCTTGAGCGCGACCCGCAAAAACGCCTCCTCCGGACCACGCGACCATTGGTAGACCGCGTTGATCGGGTAGGTCGAAGGGATGCTGCCAACGTAGGCCAACGTCAATTCGATTCTGTCGGCGCCGACTTCCTCCTCGATCGCCTTGAGTACCTCGAGCGTGTACTTTTCGGTCCGCTCGATATGCGTGCCGTCGGGTGCGCGAAGCCGAAGTCGGAATTCACCTGCGTCGACCAAAGGAAAGATCTCGATTCCCAACCGTTTGCCCACCAGCACGATCATGGCCGAAGCCGCCGCCAGGTAGCCGAGCACGATCGGCCAACGATAGCTGACGAACCGCTTGAGGAGCCCTTCGTAGGCTGAACGGAAACGGGCAAAGGATGCCCAAGACGCCGCGGCAGGGTCGTGCTGGCGCCCTTGATCGTGGGGCACGTGACGCAGAAGCCAGGTTGACGCCACGGGTACGAATGTGCTGGATAGCAGGTAAGAAGCGATCATCGAAAAGCCGACTGCCAAGGAAAGCGGAACGAATAGCGCACGCGCCGCCCCCTCCATGAAGAACGAGGGAATGAACACCGCCAGGACGCAGAGCATGGCCAATAGCCGCGGCACGGCGGTCTGCGCGTTACCCGCTCGGACGGCGCGGGCGATATTGGGCGTGTGCTCGAATTGCGTGTGAATGTTCTCGATCTCGACGGTCGCCTCGTCGACCAGGATACCGACGGCCAGCGCCAGCCCGCCCAGCGTCATCAGGTTGATCGTGTTTCCCGTCAGCCACAAGGCGACCACCGCGGCCATCAGTGCCAGAGGGATATTGAGCACCACGACCAGCACGCTTCGCCAATCGCGCAGAAACAAGAGCACCATCAGTCCGGTTAGCGCAGCACCTAAGGCGCCTTCCGTTGCCAGTCCCCGGATGGCTCGGGTGACGTATGGCGATTGATCGAACTCGAAGTCGACCTGGATGTCGTCGGGAAGTGCCGCCCGCATATCGGGTAGCGCGTTCTTCACCGCCTCGACCACGCTCAATGTCGAAGCGTCGGCCCGCTTGGTGGCCAAGAGATAGATTGACCGCCGCCCATTGACCAGGGCGTAGCCGGCGGGGATGTCCATGCCGTCCTGAATGGTCGCCGCGTCGCGGAGGTAAATCGTGGGCGATCCGGTTCGTAGCGGAATCGCACCCAAGTCTTCGACGTTCTTGACGATCGCGTTCATCGGCACGATCGGGTATTTGTCGCCGATATGTACGTTACCGGACGGGCTGATCGCATTGCCCGAGGCCACGGCGGCGATCACGTCGTTCGGCGAGAGCTGGTACGCCCGTAATCGATCGGGATCAGCGTTGATCAGGATCGTCCGCTGGTTGCCACCAAAAGGCGGAGGAGCGGAAACCCCCGGCAGCCTGGAGAACATCGGCCGCACGCGAAACAGCGCCAGATCCTGGATTTCAGCAAGCGAGCGGCTTTCGCTGTGAAGCACCAAATAGCCGACAGGCACGCTGCCGGAGTCGAAGCGCATCACGAAGGGCGAGACGGTGCCCGGCGGCATGAAGGCCTGCGAGCGGTTGACGTAGTTGATCGTCTCGGCCATGGCTTGGGCCATGTTGGTTCCGGGATGAAAGTAGAGCCGCATCAGGGCCAGCCCCTGAACATTGCGACTTTCGACGTGATGGATGCCAGTGATGTAGAGAAAGTGGTATTCGTAGTAGTTGGTCAACAGGCCTTCCATCTGCGCCGGGTCCATGCCGCCATAAGGCTGGGCGACGTAGATCACCGGCAGGTTGAGGCTGGGAAAGACATCCACATCCATCCGCCGCAAGGCCAGGCCGCAGGCCAGCGCCACGGCCAAGATGGCGACCATGATGGTGAAGGGCCGGCGCAGGGCGAAGACGATGGGGTTCATTGCGGACCGGGGAGAGGAAAGGACGGACGGCAATCCACTGCCCGCCCATGGGGCGCCGTTAGTCGTTTGCCTTGACGCGAGGGCTGACCACGGCAATGGTGTCGCTTATAAGGTGGTCGTCCGCCATTGGTTACGCGAACAGCACCCCTTACGTCCATTGAAACAGTGCATACTTACACTGTCAAACAAATTCCCCGCTTCGAGGCGCCAACAAAGCCAACAAAAGCGCCTTCGCCGGCGGACGGGCCGGCTTGCCGTCGCTTGAGGTTTTTCCGAGGTTCATTTATGTTGCAACACTCACACGACGTTGTCGACGGTTTGCGTGAACGGCCTCGGCACGCTGGGCTGCTCCCACTCGATCAAGGAGTCGATCCATGAAAATCAGCGCTCGCAACATGCTCAAGGCCAAAATCAAGTCGATCACGGACGGAGCGGTGAATACCGAAGTCGTGGCCGAGCTGGCAGGTGGCCAGGAGGTGGTCTCGGTTGTCACGAAGTCGTCGGTCGGCAAGCTGGGATTGGCGGTCGGAAAAGAGGTGTACGTCGTGATCAAGGCCTCGAGCGTGATGCTCGCGGTCGATTGATTCGCGCCGCTTACGCAGGGGTATGTACCGCCAATTAGCCTGGCCGATCGAGGGCGGTTATTCCTTCTTGTCGGCGGTCGGACGTGGTACCTCTCGTACAGTGATCGACGTTACGCGTCGCACCCACCGCGCGTGCCTTTTCTCGTCGGGGATCACGATCCGAAACGGTCCCTCGTTCGCATCCAGCGGCTTGCCGTCGCACTTGTCGGCCAATAGAACTACACGCTCCGTCGTGTCGCTGTCGAGCTCAGGCAGAGAGAATACCACGCGGTATCCGTCGGCGGCTTCGACTAGCGCATACCGCGCCAAGAGCGGCCCTCGAAGGGCGCCTCCCAACTCCACACCGACAAGCTTGAGCAATTCGCTGACCAGGATCCCTGCGTATTCGAGCACCGCGCCGTCACGGTCGTTGACCATGACGGATTTCCGAGGCAGCTTTTCCCAGGCGTCGTTTGTGAATTCGACTCGGCGCTCCGGGCTCGAAATCTTGAGTCCCGCCGCGTTTTCGCTCGGCGAGACAGCCGGCTCGTCACCCGAACCGTAGAGAGCGGGAATCAACCCGGCCAACCCAACCAACAAGATGATTGTCTTTGAGCGTATTGATGCACGTCGCATGATACGAGTCCAAGGATTATGAAGCTGAGCTCATCGGGCGCAAGGTCGCGTCCTCCGGCCTCACAGAGCAACTCATGGCTCCGTCAGGCCGGAAAACCCAACCTTTATCAATAATCGCCCGTGACGACGTCGTTCAGGGCGCGGCTTCCCATGTGAACCCAGGTGAGCAAATTGATCTGATCGAACGTGAAATTCACATGACCATCACAAAACAGCGCATTGACGCCGCTGGGGTGGAAGCTGTGCGCGGCGATGTTGTGTGAGAGAAATTGCCAGGTGGCGATGGAGTGGTTGCTGTGTGGCAGGCCGCCGCGGCAGTCGATGCCCAGGTCATTCGGCCCGCGAATGTGGTTGTACATCGAGTGCCCCGGGGCCCCGTAGATCCACTTGCTGCCGCGCGTCTGCTGGATCAAGTTGCCCGGTACGCAGTCGCCTGGATAGTTCAACAGCGGTGGTCCGACTGTCGTATTGTTATTGCCGGTCGTCAGCACGAAGCCCTGGGTCGGGGCTCCGGTCCAGTGCGGTGTGGCCGCCCCGTCGTCACCCATACCGGGAATGGAGAGCGTGTTCTCGCTGATGCAGACCGTCTGGCTGCTGCCGTCGCGGACGTCGGCCAATCTGACATGCGAATTCTCATAGAATACGCCCGTGATCGGCACTCCCGCGGGGTTCAATGGTGTAACCGGAAACGTCGTGCCGGTGTTCATCGGATAATTATGCACCTCGCAACCGGCCTGCAGGATATTATGGCTGTCGCTGGGGCATTGGAGCAGGGCCATGTAGGTCGCACGGGCGGCGGCGTTCGGGTCGCCGTAGATCGGGTCGGTGGTATCCGGGTTGGCGTTGAAATTGATAAGTTGCTGCACCGGGAGGGCTTCCATATAGGGCAGCAGGTGGGAGTAGGCCGAAAAGCAGCGGCCCTCGGCGGGAATCACTGTGCAGAGGAGACGGCCGGGCGGAAACGTCTTGAAGGAATCGTGATAGTTCTGCATCGCGATCCCGATCTGCTTCAGATTGTTCGTACACCCGCTGCGACGGGCCGATTCGCGCGCCGCCTGCACGGCGGGCAGCAGTAACGCGATCAGGATGCCGATGATGGCGATCACGACCAAGAGCTCGATCAAAGTGAATGCGCGCCGTTTGCCGTGGCCAGGCATGTTCCGCTCCGCCAAAGTCGAACGTTGTGTTTGTCAGGATCATGGCATAGAATGGCAGCATTATGTCAAGCGCCAGAAGGCTCGTCAACGGTCTCAAACTCTTGCGGACCCAGCGTGGCTGGACCCAGGCGCAACTGGCCGAGCGGGCGGGAATCTCCCGCACGGCGGTGACGGCAATCGAGGGAAACCAGCTCGTTCCTTCGGTGGCCGTTGCGCTGGCTTTGGCCGAAACGTTGGAGACCAGTGTCGAGGCGCTCTTCGGACGCCCGCCCACTCCGGCGAAGTCGGCGGTCTGGGCCAAGGAGCCTGCGCGCCCGAATAGCCCATACTGGCACGCGGAAGTCGCCGGACAGAGCGTGCTCTATCCCGCCGAGGTCACACCGATGAGCGCCCTCTTGCCCGACGGCGTGGCCGATGCCGGCGGCACTCTGCCCGAAGCATCCACGATTGCCGGCGAGACGCTGGTTATTGCTTGCTGCGATCCGGCCGCGGGGGTACTGGCCAGTTTGTTCGGCCGCGGCGGTGGGCTACGCCTGTTGGTATTGCCCAGGTCGGGCCGCCAGGCCCTCGATTTGCTCAAACGCGGATTGATTCACATGGCTGGTCTGCATTTCTCCACCAGCGACGAGCCGGGGCGCAATGCCAAAATGGTTCGCGAGCAGTTGGGCGATGGTTATCAACTGCTGCGGATAGCCCGCTGGCAGGAAGGGATCACCTCGACGCCGACACTCAAGTTGCGTTCCATTCGAGAGGCTTTACGGTCGAAACTGACTTGGATCGGACGGGAACCTGGTTCCGGTGCCCGCCAGTGCCTCGATCGGCTCTTCGAAACTCGCCGCTGCCCTCGTCGTGTCGCTCATCATCATCGGGGTGTCGCCGAAGCGGTGCAGGCGGGCTGGGCCGACGCCGGAGTCTGTTTGCGGATTGTCAGCGAGGAAGCCGGACTCGATTTTCTGCCTGTCCAGGAGGAAGCCTACGACGTCTGCTTCCCGACCACGATGTTGCATGAGCGGCGCATTCAGGCGTTCCTTAGCGTCGTGCGATCGCGGGCATATCGGGGCCTGCTCGGCGCTCTGCCGGGCTACGATACGTCGGACACCGGCGATCTGGAAACCGTCAATTGACGACGTGCACGACGACCATGTGCGTTGCGGATCTTCAGCAATCATCGCGCGGTGGCAAACGTGTACTTGGCACGTTTCACTCCACCGCACGGCGCAATACCTGAGCTCCCGAGCCGTCGGGGTCACGACGCCCGACGGCTCACTACCGTTACCTAATTGTCAAAGATCAAACGTCAACCGAGTGGACTACTTGGCCCCGTGGTTGGTTGTGAAATCGGAGGCCATGCCGCCAGCTGAATGTCGCTTGGCGGTGCCCGCAAATGACCTCCTCGACATGCACGACGGCAAACCGACCTCTGCAAACGGAATTTGGCGATCTGTTGTCGTACGGGTTGCGAACGACCCGTGGGTATCAACTTGGCAGAAATTCACTTGGCGCCCGACGCACGATACGAAATGCAATTTGGGGCACCTGCGAAGCCTCCGGCAATAACTGGGGTTCGGTGATCTGCGCCGGTGGGCGAATTCGCCCAACCGAGAGTCAAGGGATGGTTGCCTAGGACGTTTCCTGCTGCTTGGATAGCCTCATCTTGAGCTGCTTGTATTGCGCCGCCTGCTTGGCCAATTTCACGTGCAAGTCTATCGACGGGAACAGCTGTCGCGCCTCCTCGATTGAACCTGACTTTTGGGGCCACTCCGCACCGATGAGTCGTTCGATCCGAAAGGCGGATTTGAACAGTCCGGTCATGGTGACATCGTCGGCTGTCGCCCATGCCGCCTGGTTCCGGAAACGGCGAAATAGATGCGCGGGACTCCTGGCAACCGTGCGGCGCGCACCGTGTGCGTTGGAGTGTGAGGGATATGTTCAATCGCCCGTCAGAGTAAAGGCGGCCCAGAAAAACGGATGGGCAGCGCCGTAACGGTCGCGGCGCGCCAGAATCTGATTCCATTGTGCGTCGCGCAGCGCTTTCGCCTTATCGGCGTTGGCGGCCAGATTCGTGAAAAAGGCAGACATCAAACGGGCGCTCTCGCGGTCTGGGATCTGCCACAAAGTGGAGATGACCGACCGCGCCCCGGCCAATTGAAATGACTGCCGCAGTCCTGCCACGCCTTCGCCACTGCGTACCTCGCCGAGGCCTGTTTCGCAGGCACTGAGCACCACCAACTCGGTTCCTCGCAAATCGGTGCTCACGATCTCCAGGCCGGTCACAATGCCGTCCTCGCCATCGCCCGAGGCAACATCGACGGGCTTATTGCAGCCCGCCAGCAGCAGGCCACAGCGCAGCAACGGGTTGCCTGGGCCCGTAATTTTTACGCCAGCGTTCGGCGCGGCCGACGGCTCGTCGTCGGGCTGGAAAAAACCGTGCGTGCTGAGTACGACGACACGCGGTTGATGCACCGACTTGAACACGGCTTCGAGCGCCCAGCGATCAGTGTATAGCTGGGGCTGGCTGCCGGCGTAGGCGCCCAGCTCCAGGAGCGCTCTCTCGGCCTCGTCTCGGGTGCCGGGCAAACGAGGAGCAATGCCCAACGTGGAAGCGCCGTTGGGCGACGCGCGAAGTGAACCGACCGCGACTTTCCGGCTGGGAAAGATCGCCTGAGTCGAGCGTTCGACGTCGGCGGGCGCGAGGTCGTAGTTCGGATCGGCGAATATTACCGGTGGTTGCAATTGGAAAGTGGCCTCGCTTTTCACCAGTTCGCGGCCACTGACCAGGTACTGGATATCATAGCGCTCGATTGCGTATTCGCCCTCGTGCAACGGCAAAGCGCCCCAAGGAACCAGCCATAGTTCTGCGTCGGGGCTTAGGTACAGCCGCCGCCGGTCGCCGATGGCCGGCAACAGCGGATCGAAGATTTTCTCAGCCAGCGTTCGCAAAACCGGCCGCATTGTCGCTTCGGCGTCGGGCTCGCCCAGCTCCAGGATCTGGGCCGGGGCGCCTTCCAGAGCGCGGCGCGCATCGAGCACAGCAGCATCGATGGCCGCAGCGTCGCCCAGGTGGACAAATTGCACAGCGCCTTCATCCGCCGCGGGAATGAGCCATGCCGCATATCGCGCCGACAACTGCTCGCGTTCTTCTTTCTTCCACTTGGGCTGCGTGAAGTCGTACTCTCGAAAACGGCAAATCTCCACCAGCACGGCGCTGGGAGCGACTGCGCGGCGAACTGCCTCCAGCTCCGCCCATGTACCCTCGGCGCCCGAGCGCCCGCCTTCTCGGGCGAGCTTGTGCGTTGCTTCTTGTTCTTGTTGCGAAAGCGCGTCGAACTGCCGGCGGCGGGCTGCATTTTGTTCTGTTTTACCGCCCGAAAAGACCAACGCCGCCAATCGCTTGCGAAGTTCCAGCAGGTTTTTGGCGATGGCTGTCAAGGCGGCGTTGGCGGTGTCACGCGTCAACAGCGCCCGCTGGGCCACTGTGCTTTGCACGATGCCTTTGGCGTTCAATACCCATCCCGCACTAAGCTCGGTTAGCCGTTCACCGTCCGGCTGCTTCGTCAGGAGAGACAACGCCGAATGAAAGGAGGCTTCATCGTTCTCTCGCAAAAAAATCAACTGGTCTGCTTCCGGCAAAGCAGGCAGCACCCGATCGACGTACTGCCGCATCGTCCGCCGGCTGAGGTCGAATTTCGCGCCCGCCTCGTTCCAACGCTCCTGAGCCGCGGCGAACCAGGCCAGCATGGCATTCACTTCCGCGAACGCCTGATGTCCTTCGGGAAGGCTCGCCTGATAAATGGCAAGCGCTTGCTCGGCGAACTTCTGGGCATCAACAGGCCGCCCCTGCGCATAGAACCGCAAACGTGCCAGCGACATCAGCACGCCGCCGACTTCGGGGTGCTCGGGCCCGAGTCGCTTTTCGCGCACTTCAAATGCCCGCAGGTAGGCCGCTTCAGCCCGTTGGTAAGCTCCGGTGATCATGTAGAAATCGCCGAGATTTTGAAGCGTTCCCGCAACCTCGGGATGGTCTTTTCCCAACCGCCGTTCGCGCAGTTCCAGGGCTCGCAGATAGAGTGTTTCGGCCTGGTCATACTTTTGTTGTTGCTGATAGATGCGGGCCAGGTTCGACCACGACCGTGCCACGTCGGCATGCTCTGGCCCCAGCGTCGCTTCCAGAATGCGCAACGAGCTGAGATGATAATCGGCCGCTTTGTCCAATTGGCCCAGCATTCGGTACAGCTCGGCCAAATTGTTTTGCGTGAGCGCGACCTGATAGTGGTTCGGGCCGAACGATTGCTTCTTCAGCTCGATGCTGCGCAGGAGGAGCTTTTCAGCTTGTGGCAGCTCACCTTGGGCGAGATAGAGGTTCGCGAGGTTCATCAGCGCATCGGCCAGCTCTCGTTGGTGCGTGCGGCGGTTTCGCTCCAACACCACGATGGCTTGCTTCATCTCTTCTTCCGCCTGCGGATACTGGCCCAAGGTGATCAAGACATCTGCCCGATTCATACGGCTTACGGCGGCTTGCGGCGAATTCTGTCCGTACTGAGCGCTGAGCAGGGCGAAGCCGCGCTCGTGCATTTCCACCGCCTTGCGATACTCGCCGGCTTCGACGTAGGCCGCCGCCAGATTATTTACGGCCTCGGCCACAAGCGCTGCATGCTTGCCGGCTTGGGCAAGCTTCAGACCGCGCTCGAGGGCCTCGATGGCTTTCGTGGGTTGCTTCCATTCGCGATAAGCCGCCCCTTGCGAAAGAGCCATGGTGGCCCCGTACTGATGCGTCGGGCCAAAGAGCTGCGCCGCCAGCTTTTCAGCACGAGCATAAGCATTTACCGCCTCTTGGAAGCGGAGCTGCTTTTGAAAGGCTTGCCCATCGATAACGAGTTGTCCGAGTTGGCGCTTGGCGTCGTCTTGCGCCTGCGCGACATGGACGATGCCGACGAAGATGAGCAACAGAGCGATCGCGTTGCGGACCATAGTACCTACCGCGTTTCGATTGTGATCGTTTTCTTCACCATCGCGGCGGGATTGTGCTCGATGTCAAGATGTTTCCCGCGGCGCTCAAACTGGTAAAAGGGATGAAATACGCGGTCGGCAACGCCCGCGCCGCGAAGCAATTGCCCCGCTGGAAAGGCCTGCTCACTGGCAAGCAGAGTAATCTGCTCATGCCCGACGCCTCCTTGCACCTGCAAGGCGCCCGTCGGGGGAAAACGGAATTCTCCGCCCGCCGGCAGCACGGTCGTGGACGGCGCCAAAATCACCTTCTCGAACTTGGCGCTGCTGCCGATCAATTCGATGAATAGATCGGTCTTCGAATGGTTCTTGACGAAAACTACGAGTTCGTCCCCCGGCGCGAAGACATCGTTTTTATGGCTTGTCGAGAGCTCGACGTCGACGTCGGGAATTCCGAGTGGGTATTGTTGGCGTATCAGACCGTCGATAGGAACGATGGGCGTTCCCAGGCCGAGCTGGGCCACAATCTGGTCGTAGTATTCCTCCCACATGTCGCGGCGCACGACGCCGCCGGCCGCCAACGGTATCAGGCCCAAGTGCGTAAAATGCGGCGCTCGGAACGTTGCAGCCAAGCCAGCCGCCGACGGCAGTCCCAGTTCGGCACTGGCGGTTTGCAGTTGTAAGGGCGCGTCGAGATACCGCTGCGTGACGGGGGTCAGCGGTTCGCGCACTTGGGGTTTGCCCAGCGCGCGCTCCATGGCGCTCAGAAAGCGTTCGCTGTCTTCCTTCAATAAGCCGTCGAGCTCCTCTTGCGGCGCGTACAACTCCAGCGCGTCCTGCTTGGAAAACCCCGGGCTGCCCGGCAGCTTCTGGACCGCGGGGCGCACTGTATCGACAAAGTTTTTCATGCCTTTCTCGTGGCAGCGCATGCACGACAGGCCGTTGCGCACGGTTTTGTTCTCGGCGAACTTGTCCGTCACGATGTCGGTAGGCGCCGCATCGAGATAGCGTCCTTCACCAGTCGCCAGGTAATAGCCCTGCAAGCCGTTGGGCAGATTGAACACCATCTCGCCGCCGGTCGGATGAAGATGGAGCGGATCTTCAAAGATGTTCTCCCGGCCTTTGCTCGAACGGAAATCGAAACTTTGCCAGAATGCGCCGTGCCTCGCTGGATGCCGTTCGACCACGCGATTGTTGCGCGATACGCCCGATACGGCCATGCCGGCGCGCAGGGCGATGCCGTCGGCCACGTTGGTCGCGCTGTCGATGCCTATTTGCTTTTCAAGCTCCGTCAGCGACGTCGGCAATTGCAGGAAGTCTTCGTACAACGGCGGTTGTGTCACAGTGCTGACGAACCAGTCGATGCGCACGTAAGGCGCCGGCCGCACCAAATTCGCGGGCACAATATACTCTTCCACGAGCCGGTCGTATGTCTCCGAGTCTTCGTAAATGGCCGCGTAAGGATATTCCAACAACACCAGGTCGAATAAATTGAGCGGGCTGCGCTCACCCGTCTCTCCGTCATCGTCCTGAACGTGAAACGGCTGCTTCTGCCAACCCAACTTGCGAATATCGACGGCAAACACCGTTCGTTGCGGTTCGTCGACAGGGATAGGACGCACCAATGCCGCCTCGAGCGAGAGATGGTTGATGGCCTTAGCAAAAGCGTCGGCGTGCAGATCAAGCTCTTCGCGCGTGACGCCGCCGGCAAGCAGATGGTTGATGCTGAAATAACGGAAGTAGGGACGATCGTTGGTTCGAGTCGACCGTACATGATCGAGAATGATCTTGAGCACATGCTCAGCACCGGCCACTGTGGCGAGCGCCGCATCGGGCGACTCGCCTCGGGCCGCGTCGATATCCTCGGGAAAAGCCGGGGCGCCGGCGGCAATCCATTGCCGAATGGCGGCGATATCGTTGGCGGCCAGCCGCGGCTGACCGGCCGGCGGCATCGCAGAATCGTCGTCGGCGGTGACTAGTTGATACAGCAGCGAATCGTCGGGCTTGTCGGCAACCACGGCATCGTCCAGAAGCGCCTTGGAATCGAGGATTTTGATCCCGCCGTTGGTGCGCGTACCTCCATGACATTCAAAACAGCGCACGCGGAACAGTTCTTTTACGCGCGCGGCCAGCGCCTGATGTGTCGTGCCCGGATCGCTTGTCGGCGCGGCTTTCGATCCGTCGGCCCATGCCACACCGGTCAAGGCGAGCGCTACAAACCAGGCGCGGCGATAAATGAGGTACCCAGGCATACAACCCCCTCAGGCGGAAAACCCGACCATGTGCAGGCCGCTTGATTGCACAACGATGCCGGCTTGAAAGTCATTAGCTGTTTGGCTTCGACTTTGGCGGAGCGGGAGGAGTTGCCATGCGTTCCTTGCCATCTTTGACCTCGGGGATCAACGGCATTTTGTCCGGCTCGGGGAACGCCTCATTAGGAATGTCTTTCAGCTCGCTTTTGCGGTCTTTCTCGGCCAAGAGCGAGTAGCCCTTGGCCTTAAGATCGTAGCGGCCCCAATAGACACGGCTGTACGGATTGTAGAAATAGATGTACTGCGTCGAGTAGCTCGGGTAGTAGTAGCAGTGGTGCGAGCGATAGCCGGTATATGTCGGCCTCGGCTTGTAATAGTAGTAACAGTAGTAATAGCCGCTGGCGGGATAATAGACATAAGTTGAATAGTAATTGGCTTCCGCCTGCTGGGTATCGACGGCCATGGTCGTTGCCGTACAGAGCGCGGCCAACAAAAGGGAACGGAAGGACATCTGCATCTCCTGGAATAGGTTTTAAGGTTAGCGAGGATAATACGTAATCACCGCCGACATCACCGGCGTAGGATCGGTGACAAAGGTGACCGTGCGTGTGCCGGCTTGAACGAGCTGACCCTGCACGATCAATCCACGGCTTGCTTGCTGGCCCAACTGGGCCTTCAGGGCGGCAAGGTTGGCCGGCCTCTGCTTGGGAAAAACGCCTCGGGTGAGCACGGCGAAATCCTCTTCGTCCGGCCCGGCGTTGACAGACGGCTGACTCTTGCGCGACGCGGCCGAGGCCGGAGCTTCTGACGGCTGTGCCTTCGGAGGCGCTGGGGCATTCGCTGGCGCCGGGCCCTTTGGCGCGGCCGGAGCGTCCGGCGGCGCGGGACCGCCGGGCGGGGCTGGGCCACTGGGCGCGGCGGGAGCGTCGTTATTCGCCGCTCGTTCTCGGAACACGACCAGATTGATGGTGCCCACGTCGGTCCCGTAATCGATTTCCTTGGCTTTGGACTCGGCGCGCGAAAGTACCCTGAACTCCTCGGCGGTTTGGTTATCGACCTGGAAGCCGCGTACCGTAACCGGCGGAGCACCGGGCTCGAGAATCCATTTCCTGCAATCGGCGTCTTTTAAACGCTGCCGACCGAGCGTGTTTTCGCCGTTGACCTTGAGCACGACGCCGTAACGCACGTTGTCTTTCGCCTTGCGCTTTAGGACGAACGTCACCTGCTGGTTCTCCTGCGGCTCGACGACAAATGCCGCGCCGTCGTGGATTTCAAGCGGCACCTTTTGCTGGTCATAGAACAATTCTAATTCGACCGGCGCTTCGCCGTTCGACGGCGCTAGTGGGTGATCGCTCGGATCGGTGGAATCTTTCACTTTAGTAGCGTTTTCGACGACCTTGGCTAGCGCGAGCTGTGGTTCCGTTCCCCCGGCGCCCGTCTTGGCTACCTTGCCGCCGTCGAATAATCCGCGCACGACAAAGGTCTCGCCGGTTTCAAGCAGGTCGTCAACATCGGGGCAGACGGTAAACTGCCTCACTTTCTCCAGCCCGGAGCTCGTGCGGTCGAATGCCACAATGCCGACCACCATCGTCTTCAAATCGCTGCTGATCGATACCGCCCCGGTGAAAAATGCATCGGCTTCGACGGTTTCCGATCCCCATGCCAACGGATAACTGGCGGTGAACAGCCTTTGACGGCCATCGGCACTCAGGTGACTGGCGCCGGGAATATTGGCGGCCACCGCGCTGGCATCATGGACGATGCCGATGGGCGCCCGCACCTTGTTGGCCATAATCAAGGCGAGCTCCAGACGCATCGCCAGATTTGAGTTGAGCGTACCGGCACGATCGCTGCCCGGGTGGTCACCTTTTTTGATCCGGAATTTCAGCACGCCAATGTTCTTGTAACCTCTTTCCTGCGCGTACTTGAGAACGGCTGGAGCAGCCACCAGTAGTTCGCGTTCCAAGTCATCGGCGGCCTGAGCCCCGATCGCCAAGAGGTGCAGAAGAACGAGCGCCGCCAGCAACGTCTTGTGAGTGCGCATGAGCGTGAACAAGCTGCCCTATCTCCAATGATCAACGTTAAAAGCGATGGAAATCAGGATTTATCCCTAGGATAAGGTAGTTCTGATAGATATGATTTCAAGTCTTCTGGAAGCTTTGGCCCGATACGTGATGGGAAACCGAGCCCGACTTATGGAAGCGCCCGTCCGTTCCGCGCTGGAATCGTTTTGACCACTACGTTCACTACAATGATTGTCCGCCGTCTTGCCACAAGGAGAATTGTCGTGAGTTTGATCCCGCGCTGCCTAACGTCGCTGTGCATTCTGCTTTTTGGTTCGGCGACCATGCTCGCCGCTGAACCTGAGCCGGGGCTGTATTTGCGCACCACGTATGCCTTCGGCAACCTGGCGCTGAGTACCGTCTATATCGGCGAGGGCGGGAAAATCGCCATTGATCCTCGCGAGGGCGTCGATCCCTTCGATTTCGAGACCGCCGCCAAGAAATCGCCGAAAACGGTCGGCAAGTTTACCGTGGCGGGGAACAGCTTTCTCGTGACCTGGGCCGGCACATCAGCGCCTCAGAAGGTGCCCGTCGAGTTTCAGAACGGCAAATTCTCCGCTTATGACGGGGGGCTCGTAACCAAGGCCGATGCGTACGCGAAAGACCAAAAGCTGAATGCGACCTACGCGGGATTGGGCACGACGGCGAACGTCAGCGCGTCGCGCACCTTAACCCTGACTTCCGACGGCAAATACACCATGACGCTCGTCGGCGGTGTTCGCAGCATCCCCGGCGCTAAAGCGGGCATTGCGGAAACCACCGAAAAAGGCAAGTACCAACTCTCCGGTAACACGCTCACCCTGACCTCTGCCGACGGCAAATCGACCAAGCACACCGTCTTGCCTTTCAATACCGCGCTCGATCCCAAAAAGGCCCAACTCAGCGATGACCATCTGATCTTCGACGGCCTGAACCTGAAACGCGAGAAGTGATCGCAACTTGTGCTGCCGGTGCGGCGACAATCATCGCTATTGTGCAACTCACGTTGGTCACATCGACGACCGACACACCGAACGCGTGGCCCAAGCGCTTGCGACACCTCGGTCGATGTGACGAATGGCACTTAGTTCTTTGTAAAGCCGTTTCGTATATCGCGTTGGGTTTCCCGTCGTGGTTTTCGCAGGAAGCCATAATGTTTCGGTCTCCGTTTTCTAAGGCGTGGTTCAATACGATCAGGGCGATCGGCAACGCGGTGTATGGCAACGGCGTCAAGTAACTTCTCGTAAAGGGCCGCGCGAAGATCAACATTCCCCCTTCCGAGTCCGACAGGATCGAGCTCCGTGGCACCTTGGACGACACGGCGCCGCCCGCACCGCGCGAGGAGTCGCTTGGCATTGCCTTTTCGGCACGGCCCGACTTGAATGCTTATCGACTGGGCATACGGCGAGCCCAGGCCGACGTGGGGCTGGCGCAGAAGGAGCGGTTCTCTGACGTGTTCCTTCTCTATTCGCCCTACGAGTACCGCAACAACGCGCCGACCGGCGGACAGAGCGTTGCTTCCTGGTCGGCGGCGGCGATGGCCACCGTTCCTCTTTACAACCGCAATCAAGGCAGCATCCGCAGGGCCGAATTGAACGTCCAGCAGACCCAAATGGAAATGCAAGCCCTCCGACTTCAGATTGCGTCGGATGTCGTACAAGCTGAGCGCGAGTACACGGCAAGCCGGGCAGTCTTTGAACGGATGCAACGCGACATCCTGCCCCGCTGCATCCGTATTCGCGACGCCTTGCAAGAGCTCATCGAGGGCAATGAAGTCAGCGCGCTGGAGTTTCTCAACGCCCAGCGAGCGTACAACGACGACGTTCGGATCTCATGAAGCGTGCAAAGAATTGGCAGTGTTTTAGCTAGATCGGCGAGGTTCCACCGGCCGATGGGGGCGTCATGAGGTGGTGTTCTTGGTGTAATACTCGGCCGAGCCGGTGAACCCTGCGATGACGTCCTCGTTGGTAGCGCCGGAAGCGAATTGTCCGAGCCAGAAGGCAAGGCCGCCCGAGTCGGCGGCACGGACCAGGTAATGAAAATAATCGTCATTGATAAGCTGCGTATTATTCTCTTGACTTCCGGCGATGCCTTGTGCCACCTGGTTGCGAGTCTGGCCGGCGGCCAACTGCCCGCTCCAGTAACTCATGCCGCCGGAGTCGGGCGTACGGCCCAGGAGCAATTCATAGACCGAGCCGATCCAACGGGAATCCGTGCCGCCGGCCCCCGCATAAAATTCGTCCGACGCGACGAGGTCGGCCTGTAGTTGCTGGTCGGTCGTGCCGGCGTCCATTTGGCCGGTCCAGTAGGTCACGCCGCCCGCGTCGGCGGCACGGCCCAAAAGCTTGAGGTAGTTGGGCCTGATCACGAGGTTCGCGTAATACTCGTCACTCTTGCCGATGGCCTGCGCCACGCCACTGGCCGGCGCCCCGGCGTCGATCTGGCCGCTCCAGTAGGCCAGGCCGGCGGCGTCGGACGCGCGGCCCAACACGTCGCGGTAGACCGCCGTCACGTACCGCTGGCTCGCGGTCAACGGCGAGCCGATCGTCAGATTGAGACCCTGGGGATTGGTGATTCCGTTCAACCGATTGGTCGCCGTGATCACGATGTTGGCGTTGGCCGTTCCGGCTTGGGGCATACCGCTGATCGTCGCCGTTCCGTCGCCGTTGTCAGTCAAGGTCAAGCCCGCCGGGAGCGGGTCGAGCAGTCTGAACGACGTTGACGAGGGGAAACCAATCGGGGTGTTCGGGTAGCCGGGTGTGGTCGTGATCTTGAATTGCCCGTTCACGCCCGGCGTGAACGTCGCCGTGGCGCCGCTGGTGAACGTGGGTCCCTCGTTGACGATCAGGTTGAAGGCCTGGCTGGCGGCGGGGTTCGTGCCGTTGGCGACGCTGATCGTGAACGTGTGGACGCCGCCCGAACCGGCTGGCGGGTTGACGGTCAAGTTCGCGTTGGTGCCGTTCTGCGAGAGGCTCGCGTAGCTTGGCAGATCGCTGCTGGAGGTGATCGTCGGCGTGCCGATTCCATACGTCGTCACATTGAAGGAGCCGTTCTTGCCGACGGTCATTGTCGTGGTGTTGGTGCTGGTGATGATCGGCGCCAGCCCGCCGGCGCCGTTGAGAATCCACATGCCCCGCCCATGCGTGCCGACGGCGATCAGGTTCTGGCTCGGCACGACTTCGATATCCTCGACCCGGACGTTGGGCAGCCCGGGGGCCGGGCTGGTCCATTGGACTGATCCCGGCGTCGACGGCATGTTGGGCCCTCCGGCATCGCTGGTGGAGTAGACCCCGACGTCGGTGCCGATAAAGATCGTGGCGCCGTTGCCCGACAGAGCGATCGAATCGACCGGGATGTCGGGCAGATTGGTGCTGATGTCGGTCCAACTCGCGCCGGAATTGATCGACTTGAAGACGTGGTTTCCCTTCGTCCCAGCGAAATGGCTGTAGACGGCGTAGACGACGTTGGGATGCGAGGGATCGACGGCGATTCCTTCTCGCGAGTCGACTTTGGGCGAATTGGCCGGTGCCGACCAGGTCAAGCCGTTCGTGCCGCTGGACGAGCGCTGGCTGACCCAAATCTGTTGAGCGACGGCGAGGTAGATCACCTTGCTGTCGCTCGACAGGGCGATATCGTCGATCGGCGTGATCGGGGGAGGGCTGAACCCGTCTTGCCCCGGCGCCGCAAGTTGCTTCCAGGAGAGCAAGCTCCCCTGGTTGTTCGAATAGTTGAGGTAATCGGTGCCGTAATAGATGGCGCCGCTGGAATCCAGCACGTAGGGCGGATAAAAATCGGCGGTCGGTTGCGTTTGCCCGTTGTTGGTCTGATCGGTCTCCTTCATCCCGCGGATTTTTCCCAGGTTGGAGTTGGGAAAGCTCGATCCGCCGTTGGTCGACTCCAACAGCGTCAGGCCCCCCAAGAGGCCGCCCGAATAAGAAAAGTATGGTTCACTGGCGATGCTGGCGTACACGTTTTGGCTATTCGTGGGATCCACCCTCGTGACGCCGCCGTCGCCGGGCAGGACATTCGTCCAACCGGTGGCGGCGGTATAGGCTTCGGTGCCGTTGTCTTGGCTGCCGCCGAAATAGACGTTTGGCGTTTTCGGATCGACGGCGATGCTTTCGAATTGCGTGATCTGCAAGTTCGTGTTCAGGCTGGTCCAGTTCGAGTTACTCCTTGGGTTGCTCAACCGGTACACGCCGCCGTCGTCCCCTTCGATCAGGTTTCCCTTCAGGTCGAACGCCGCGGCGTGCGTATCGCTGTGGGGACCTTGGGGTGAGAGCGTGTTGGAGGAGATGTCGTGCCAGGTCGTTCCCCCGTCGAAGCTCGCCAGCGGACTGCCACTGCCGAACAGCACGTAGAACTGCGCTGGGTTCTGGTTGCTCTGATCTCCCGCCGCGTAGATGAAATTGGGGTCGTTCGGTGAAATCGCCAGCGTGTTGTCGTACTGGCCCTGCGTGCCAAGGTAGTTGGGTACATTCTTGGTCAGGTCGGTAAGCGTGGCTTCGCCGCCGACGACGGTGAGCTTGAACATCTTCGACAGGGCTTTGGTGTTCGGATCGGCGGTGGCGGCGACGAGTTCCTGAGTCGTGCCGTCGTCGTAGATGGCCAGTGAAATCCTTCCGACGCTGTTTCCAAATGGGATGCCGGCGGCGAGGTTCGAGATCGGCTGCCAATTCTGGCCGCCCGCCGGAGAGAAGTAGATCCCATTTCCACCTCCCCCGTTTCCGTTGCCGACGGCGGCGAAAAGCTCGGAATTCTTGGGATCGATCACCAGATCCGACCAGGTGTCGAACACACCCACGCCCGGCAAGGAGGTGGTCGTGGGTTTCCAGAGCCACTTGTTCTGAGTGTCGTCGTAGTGGCCTTGATAGATACCGGTACTCACGAATTTGTTGGGGCTATTCTGTCCATTGTCGTCGATGGCCGCGTAAATCGTCCGGCCCGTGGGGTCGGACGGATCGATGACGATCTTCGCCACGGCGGCGCCGCGGAACGTTCCATTGTCATCCTGGAGCGACCAGGTCGAGCCGCCGTCGAGCGAGATCAGGATGCCTTTGCCATAGTACGAATCGCTCGTGTTGTCGGGCTCCCCGGTTCCCGCGTAGACGATTTCGTTGCCGTTCTGGTCCCTGGTCTCGGCGATCGCCCCCATGAACATGGGAACGGGAGCGCCGTTGGGCGTTCCATCCACAGTGACGTGATCGGTCAATGGGGTCCAGGTGGGCGTCGCGTCGTAGGCGTTGGTGGTTCTCCAGACGCCGCCGCCCGCCGTGGCGATGAAGATCGTGTTCGTGTCCTTGGGATCGGTCGCCACGCCGGTTACCCTTCCGCTCACCGGCAGGAGGCCGCTGGTCTGGCCGCCGGCGATCGGCGCGGGGCCGACCGGAATCCAATTGCCTTGGGGGTTGGCGACCGCGGGCGCGACGTTGAAATGCGCGATTTCACTGCGCGCGACGCCGCTGGCGTCGAGTAGATAATTGGTGGCCCAGAAGCTGCCGTCGATGCCGGTGCTGATTCCGCTGTACGTTCCCTGGGGTGTCGTGGACGGCGGGTTGCCCGCCCCGGCGGCGACTTCCACGGGGACCTGCAACGCGCCTTTGGGATCGAGCGCGCCCCGGCCGGTCACGTACATCGAAAGGTACTGGTTCGCGCCGGTGCCGGACTGAACGTAGGTCAAACCCAGGTCGCCTTGGGAGTTGATGTCGATGCTTGGATACATGTCGTAGACGCCCGCCTGGCCGGCGCCGCTGGTCGCGTCGTCGACCTCACCTTGATCGAAGAGTGACGGGGCGGCGCCGCTGAGGTCGATCTCGTACCATCGCACCAGGCTCCTGTCGTCCGCCGCGTTGGTCACCGCGCCGGTGGCGACCAGTTTTCCCCCGTTTACGGCGGCGGAGAGGATCGTGCCGTCGTCGCCGCCGTCGATGGCCTTGCCGCCAGGCCCCTGGGGTTGCACGTTGCCGCCACCGGGGTCCTGATAGGCTTTCACGCCCACTGTCGTGGTGGTGATGTTGGGGGATACCCCCAGCAGATTCAACGCCTGGGTCACGTCGACGGCCGTGCCGCTTGCGTCGGTGGAGACGAACCACATCGGGTCGCCCGGGTTCGAGTCGTGCATCACGGCGGGACGCAGTCGCCCGGTGCCGTCGACGTCGGTGTTCGTGAACCGCAGACTGGCCTGGTTGACGGCGTTTTCGAGGTCGTTCTGGTTGATGGCGACCACCAGCCGATGGACCGGGGTGGTCGTGGTGCCGTCGGTCGTCTCGTCGATGCTCTCGGTGTACACCACCTCGTCGGCGTTGTAGCCCCAATTTCCCGTGTCGGCATCGTATTCGCCGGGGAAATTCGTGAGGTTGCTGGGGTTGATCTCCTTGTTCTTGATCTGGTAGAAGGCCCAGTCGGCGGTGGTGAGGGTCTGGGGGGTGTCGCTTTTCGAGACGGCGATGTCCTCCACCTCGACCGCTCCCATGGCCGTGGCGTCGGCGAGATCGCTTTCGCCGATGATGAACCGCTGAATCTGAGCGTCCCAGAGCACGGTGGGATGGTAATAACTACCGCCGGTGGGGTTGTTCGGATCGGCCCGCTGTAGGCCGCCGTTTGTGGTCCAGAAGTTCACCATGGTGCTGGTCACCGCACCGGCGCTGGAGTTCTGGTCGGGGAAGATGGCGATGCCCGGATCGGGGTCTTGATCGTTGGAATAGATGGTGGTGACCAGGCAGATTGGCCCGACGGCGCCCTGTGGATCGGGCGGATCGGCCCCGCCGTCTTTCGACAGATTCAGTCCCGTAGCGAAGCTATTGACGACGCTCACCGCCGGCGCGTAGCGCGCTTCGAGAAGCTCCAATAGCGGTTTACGCCAGCGCGCCCAGGAAAGCGCTCGCCGGCGCGCGTGAGGTTTCGATCGGGTCAGTCGTGACGATGGCATGCAGTACCTCTTTGTCGTTCGAGGGTCGAATTGCCAAAACGTTGCTCCCATGAGTAACTCAACGTTCCACCTCCAAACCCGACATCGGAACTGAAAAAATCAGACCGGTTGCGTGACCAAGATAAGCCGGCTGCGTAGTCTTTTCAAGAAAAAAAGAGTCTTTAGCATCAAAGGGTGGCCTATCGACCTGGGACAAAATCGACAAGACCACGATCGAGAAATACGGCGTCTGGCTCGACAAGAAATCTTACGCCGACCGCACCATCTTCCTTGAACTGACGCTGTTGAAATCCGTCGTTGCCTGGCTCGTGGGGGAAGGCCATCTGCCGAAAAGCCACACGATTGAGCTGCCATTAACCAAGCCTGACGGTACCGACACCTACTGCTATTCGCAAGCCGAGGTGGCGACGATGATCGAGCACTGCCGCCAGCGGCCGAAACTGAACTGGCTCGCAAACGTGATTGTTGCCATGGCTTGCACGGGCTTGCGGATCAGCGAGCTTTCTAGCCTTCGATGGACGGATTTCGAATTTCGTTCGTTGACCATCCGTATCGCCGATGAACGGAGGCCGGCGATGGCCGGGTGAGCGGCACCGCGTAGTTTGTGTTGTTGTTCGTTACCTTTTCACCGCGCGTCTGTGTCCTTCCGGGAACCTTGCGTGAGTACCTGCGTGGTTGGGTGCTAGCATACCGTCAGGGGCGAAGCTCTGGGAGGACGGTCGGTGGGTGGCACACGAGACGACGGGGTGCGAGGTGGCTTGGCTC
>Ga0265325_10000104_pt1 | contig 59692 bp, 49 predicted proteins | sample 41420metaG_FD_202090 | JGI IMG/M metagenome (GOLD analysis project Ga0265325, IMG submission 202090) | Rhizosphere microbial communities from Carex aquatilis grown in University of Washington, Seatle, WA, United States - 4-14-20 metaG | ecosystem: Host-associated > Plants > Roots > Rhizosphere...
GATACCCGGGCTCAAGGCCTCCTTGCGCTCCCGGCGGATGGTTTTGCGCTTGCGTGATGCGAGCGCCATGAGAAAGTCATCGAAAGAACCGTACCCACCGTTCTCCCAGTGAAATTGCTGGTCTGTTCTCTGCAAAAAATTGCGCGAGCCGAGTGTGCGCCACTCCGGCTCCGTGAGAAAAGTGACGTGCGCGGACGACAACTCGTTGGAAGAAGTCAGTTCGACCAGCGCGTCGGCGAGCCCGTCCCGTACGGCGCCGGCCGCCGGGCCAGGACGGGCGAGCAGGCGCGGACCCGTCACCGGCGTGAACGGCACTGCGACCTGGAGCTTGGGGTAGTAGTCGCCCCCGGCGCGTTCAAAGGCTTCAGCCCAGCCATGGTCGAAGACGTACTCGCCGCGAGAATGGGTCTTCACATAACAAGGCGCCGCGCCGAGCAGGGCGCCGTCGGCGTCCTCCGCCAGCAGGTGGCGGGGCTGCCAACCGGTGCGGCCGCCGACCGATCCGGACGCCTCTAAGGACGAAAGAAATTCATGGGAAACAAATGGGTTATGGACTTGTCCTCCTGTGAATAAATCCGGGGGCAAATTGTCCTCAGATGTTAGTTTAATCTCATGTTTTGCTTTAACTGGATCCCCGCCCATGCTGGCTGCGCAGGCGTTCCACGCCGCGGCCGGAACCGCGGACAGTGATGGGGCAATGCGGATGCGGAGTTCGATTTCTGTCATCGGGATTGCGGCTCTACCCGGACTTTATGCCCGAAATCGTTCGAAATTCCTCGGACCTTTCGCCCCATTCTAGGGCCGCCAGCCCTCGAAAATCATCTGATCGGCCCAACGCGCCGCGCGCTGGCGATCGTCGTCATGACGTACGGTCCAGGTCAGCAGCGGCAGCCCGAACAACGTGCGGGCGACCAACGCCGGCGCTGCCGGCAAGTCGCGCACCGAATAGGCGAGAAACTGGGGCCGGCTGCGGCGCGCATGCAGAAGCCAGGCCAGGCTTTGCTTGCGCGAGAAGGACAACGGGTCCCATTCCGGCTCGGAATAATGACGCTCGGCCACGATACCGCGCGTCAGGTTCGGATTGGCCGTCCGGACCGCCGCGATCAGGTCCGGATCGAATGACATGATCGCGACGCGTCCCGGATAGCGCGCGATCAGCTCCGCGGCGCGCTTTGCCAGCCGCAGATCGTTGTCAAAGCGGCTTTTGAGCTCCAGTAGCAATGTCGAGCGCCCGGCAACGAGCTCAAGCAATTCGCCAAGGGCCAGGATACGCGCGCTACTGCCCTTGAAGCGGACGGCCTTGATTTCCGCGGCGCTCAGGTCGGCCAGGCGGGAGCTGCCTTCGGTCAGGCGGCCGAGCGCATCGTCGTGATGCACCATGGCCTCGCCATCGGCGCTGATTTGCAGGTCGGTTTCGATGCCGTATCCGGCCGTCATCGCCGCCGCGAAGGCCGGGGCGGTGTTCTCGATCACGCCAGCCGAGGCGTCGTGCAGGCCGCGATGGGCGAACGGTCGCGCTGTGAGCCAATCGAGGTCAGGCATCGGTCCTTCATGCGCCGGAAATTTCGAACAATCCTTCGACTTCGACGGCCGCGTCCGCCGGCAGCGCCGCAACGCCGACCGTGCTGCGCGCATGACGTCCCTTGTCGCCGAAGGCTTCGACCATCAGATCCGATGCGCCGTTCATGACCTTGGGGCCATCGGTAAAGCCGGGCGCCGAATTGATGAAGCCGCCGAGACGCACGACGCGCACAACTTTGTCGAGGTCTCCAAGCGCGGCCTTGAGTTGCGCCAGCAAGTTGATTGCACAAGCGCGCGCGGCTTTTTGACCATCTTCAATGGAAACGCCGCCGCCAAGTTGGCCTTTCGCGACAAGTTTGCCGTCGGCCCCGAAGCAAAGCTGTCCGGAGATGACGAGGGTATTACCGCTGCGAACGAAGGGCACATAATTGGCAACGGGACTGGCGGGGGTCGGCAGGCTGACACCCAGACTCGCGAGCTTTTTTTCGACCGAACCGGCCATGTTTTTCCTCCGGCGCGTGACAATTGGCGCGATCCAAGTGCTAGGTTTTTGGCCGATTGGCCACTGTGGCGCAAGCAGGGTTCCGGCCATAGTTGCTGGAATCTGCTGCGGCCTCTATCTTGCCCAGATCTTGCATCTTTCTGCTGCGGCGCGTCGCATTTATGGGGCGACGGAGAGGCCCGGATTCATGAACATTACGACTGGCGCCAGACTGTGGATTCCATCCATTCTCGCCATGGGTATAGCCGCCGCGGTCATCGACTGGCCGGCTTTGGCAGCACCTCCCGCGGATCAGGTGCTTCTTGCGCCGCATCGGGCGATCTACGATCTCAAGCTATCCAAAGCGCGCGGCAGCCGCGGCATTGAGGGGGTGCGCGGACGCATCCTCTATGATTTTTCCGGAAATGCCTGCGAGGGCTACGAGCTGCAATTCCGTCAGGTCTCCGAACTCGACTCCGGCGAAGGGAAAGCGGCGCTGAGCGACTTGCGGTCCACGACCTGGGAAGACGGCGAAGCCACGAAATTTCGGTTCAACTCTGAAAACCTGTTCAATGAGCGGCAGACCGACGCCGTGGATGGTCATGCCGAACGCAGCACAAAAACAGTCGCGGTAAGCCTCAGCAAGCCGAAAGCAAAAAGCTTCTCGGTGCCCGTTGGAGCCGTATTTCCGACCGAACACATGCGCCGGATTATAGCGGCTGCGCGCGAGGGAAAATCAGTTCTGGAGTTTCCGGTCTACGACGGCTCGGAAACCGGCGAGAAGCTTTACAACACGCTCACGGTCATTGGCCGGGCTATCCCTCCCGGAGAAAAAATGCCGAGCGACGCAACGGCAAAAATGCCTGCGCTGGCAAAGCTGACGCGCTGGCCGGTGACCATCAGCTACTTCGACAAAAAGGGCGACGAGGCAGAACAAAGTGGCGAGCAAACGCCGGTCTATTCGATCGGCTTTGAGCTATACGAAAACGGCATCTCGCGTGCGCTCGTCCTCGACTACACCGATTTCACCATCAGCGGCGAGATGACCTCGCTCGAGCTGAAAGCTGCGAAGCCTTGTCCGTAGGTCCTGACTGGTCCTCGTCAAGTGCCAGACCTTTGACGACGGCGTCGCGGCCGAACTTCGAACGCAGCCTGTCGACGGCGTGTTCAGCTTCCGCTGCGCGGCGATCAATGAGATCAGCAAAGTCGTTGCCCTCGACTTCTTCCAGATTGCTCACGCCTATGCCGATCAGGCGATAGCGCGTCGTCCCCACCTCATGGGTGAGCAGGTCGCGGCCGGCGGCGAAAATGCGGGCTGCGAGCTGCGTTGGACTGCCCAGTGAGCGCGCGCGCGTTCGCGTCTTGAAATCGGCACTCTTGAGCTTGAGCGTCACGGTCGCGCCCGCAAGTGCGCTGGCCTTGAGCCGCATCGAAACGCGCTCGGTCAGATCCCACAGATGCTGTTCAAGGGGGCGGAACGCGCCGATGTCCTGCTCGAAGGTTGTTTCCGCTGAAACGCTTTTCGTGTCACGTTCAGGATCAACCCTGCGGGAATCAACGCCGCGGGCGAGCCGCCAGAGCCGCGCACCTTCCTCACCGTAGCGCCGCATGAGGTCGCGCTCATCCGCGCGTTGCAAATCGGCGATCGTGCGAAAACCGTCGGCGGCGAGTTTGGCCGCGCTGATCGCACCCACGCCATAGATAAAACCGACCGGCTTCCCGGCGAGAAACGCGGGAGCTTCTTCCTGTCCAAGCGCCGCAAAGCCGCGCGGCTTGTCGAGGTCCGATGCGATCTTTGCCAGGAACTTGTTGGCGGACAGGCCAATCGACACCGTGATGCCGAGGTCGCGTTCGACGGTGCCGGCAAAGCGTGCCAGTGCCTTCGCCGGGCTCATGCCGTGCAGGCGTTCGGTACCCGAAAGGTCGAGAAATGCTTCATCAATGGATAGCGGTTCGACCAGCGGCGTGAGCGCAAACATGGCCTTGCGGACTTCACGGCCGACCTGAACATATTTTGCCATCGTCGGCTTGACGACGACGGCGTGCGGGCAGCGGCGCTTGGCCTCGAACATCGGCATCGCGGAACGAATTCCATAGGTGCGCGCGACATAACATGCGGCGGCGACCACGCCGCGCTTGCCGCCGCCGACGATCACGGGCTTGTCGACCAGCGAAGGATCGTCACGTTTTTCGATGGTTGCGTAAAAGGCGTCGCAGTCGACGTGAGCGATGGTCAACGTATCAAGCTCCGGATGGCGTGCCAGCCGCGGCGAACTGCAAGCCGGACAGCGCGAAGCGGTCTCCTGCGTGTCGGCCAGGCAATCGCGGCAAAAGCTCATGGCAGCTCGCGCTCCCAAGGCGTGCCGGCAAGCGCGGCACGGGCCTTGCCGACGTCGCCCGGATCGAGGCCGTTTTCGTCCGCGAAGGCGGCAATCAGTCGTTCGTCTGACGCCATGTATTCGAGCACGCCCGCCAGAAACCCTGGTTCACCCGCGGCGGCGCGAATCTCGGCCGGGCCGATCCCGGTGATTGCGAGGAAACGCCCAAGCCGCTCACCATCGCTGGCGATGAAGGTAAGCGCCTGAATCGCAAGCGCTTCTGCTCGATCTCGCGTGAGCTGAGGGGCCTGCTTCATCGGTCAAATTTGCCTTTCCGTAACATATCCGCACTACCGTCCATCATGCCCGAGCGCGCATGGCCTGGCGACGCCACAAGCGCGCTTTATGCGCAGCATTGGGGACAATTGGGCGGGGAGGGGTATGCCGAAGACCGTCCTGATCGTGGAAGACAATGAGCTCAACATGAAGCTCTTTCACGACCTCCTCGAAGCTCATGGTTACCAAACCGTCGGTACGCGTAACGGGATCGAAGCGCTCGATCTCGCCCGCAAGCACCGGCCGGATCTGATTTTGATGGACATCCAGTTGCCGGAAGTGTCGGGGCTCGAAGTGACCAAGTGGCTCAAAGACGATCCCGAACTCAAAGCCATTCCGGTCGTGGCCGTGACGGCTTTCGCCATGAAGGGCGACGAGGAGCGCATCCGCGAAGGTGGTTGCGAGGCCTATCTGTCCAAGCCGATCTCGGTGGGAAAATTCATCGAGACCATCCGTCATTTTCTTGGGCCGGCGTGATGGTGCAGCAATGACCGCCCGTGTCCTGGTTGTCGACGACGTTCCTGCGAATGTGAAGCTGCTCGAGGCGCGGCTGTCGGCCGAGTATTTCGACGTGACGACGGCGAGCAACGGCATCGAGGCGCTGGCGTTGTGCGAGCGAGCCGAGTGCGACATCATTTTGCTCGACGTGATGATGCCGGAACTGGACGGCTTCGAGGTCTGCCGCAAAATTAAATCCAATCCGCTCACGCATCATATCCCGGTGGTGATGGTCACCGCGCTTGATCAGCCCTCCGACCGTGTGCGCGGGCTCGAAGCCGGTGCCGACGATTTCCTCACCAAGCCCGTAACGGACATCGCGCTGATCTCGCGCGTGCGCTCGCTCGCGCGTTTGAAAATGGTGACCGACGAATTGCGCATGCGCGCCGTCACCTCCAAGGAGATTGGCCTGCAGAGCCCCGAACGCGAGGCGGTGCTGGATACCGGCCGCGGCGGCCGCGTTCTTATCGTCGACGATCGTCCAAGCTCCTATGAGCGCATCGTGACGACGCTGTCGGCTGAACATACCGTCGATCTCGAGTCCAATCCGAATGAGGCCCTGTTCCGCTCGGCCGAGGGCAACTACGACCTGGTGGTCGTCTCGCTCAATCTGCACGAATTCGATGGGCTGCGGCTGTGCAGCCAGATCCGCTCGCTTGAACGGACGCGCAATCTCCCAATTCTCGCGCTTGCCGAATCCGACAGCACGGCGAAGCTCGCGCGCGGTCTGGAGATCGGCGTGAACGATTATCTTGTGCGGCCGATCGATAAAAATGAAATGCTTGCGCGCGTTCGAACGCAGATAAAGAAAAAGCGGTACACCGAGCGGCTGCGCGACAACATGCAAATGTCGATCGAGCTGGCGATCACCGACGGCCTTACCGGCCTGTTCAACCGCCGTTACATGGAAACGCATCTCGGCACATTGGTCGATCAGTCGGCCGCTCGCAGCAAGCCGATTACGGTGCTGGTGCTCGACATCGATTATTTCAAGGCCATCAATGACAGCTACGGCCACGATGCCGGCGACGACGTGCTGCGCGAATTTGCGCTGCGGATCCGCAAGGCAACGCGCAATATCGATCTGGCCTGCCGCTATGGTGGTGAGGAATTTGTCATCGTCATGCCGGAGACGGACATGGCAGTTGCCACCGCGGTGGCCGAGCGGCTGCGCCGGCGCATTGCGACTGAGCCGTTTGCCATCCAGAAAGGCGCGCGTCATCTCGAGGTGACAATTTCAATCGGAATTGCGGCGCTGTCGGGCGTCGGCGACGATGCCGCAACCATTCTCAAGCGCGCCGATCAGGCGCTCTATCGCGCCAAACGCGACGGCCGCAATCGCGTGGTGCCGGACGCGGCCTGAGGTCGCGTCGATGGGCGGACGACAGAGCCAGTGCCCGCTAACAACCGGTCATTTCAGTGCTTTGGCGAGCCGATTGGTCGGCGAGGCCGCCTGGTCTACTTTACCCATGACCCAATTGATTCGGCGCAAACGCGAGGCAGCGCCGGTTTCAGCGCGCCTTAAGCGCGTTCACGCGCGTCTCGACGCGGTGTGAAATACCCTACGGAGTGCTCAGGTCCGCCGCATCTCCTGGGTCCGTGGGGTTCGGCCGGCCGGGGAGTGGTGCGGGTGGCCTCACGCCGCCGCTTTTCCGGCCGGCCACCTACGTCATCACCGGGCAACCGGGTCCGGCCGCTGGCCGGCCCGGCTGTAAACTTGTCCCGGTGATCTCGCTTAGGAAAGCAATGCCGTGCCCGCCACGCGGGATGGCCGGGACAAGCCCGGCCATGACAGTTGAGATCTCAAAACAATCAACTCATTACGGCCGGACGATCGTCCAGCCCTGCTCACCGAGTTCGATCAGAGTGACGACGCCGGCCTTCACGCGCTCGGCGTTCTCGACCAGCGGCGGCTCTTTGCCTTCCTTGCGGGTCATGGCTTCGAGCGTGTTCTCGCAAGCCTTGAACGAAACATTGGGCATGCCCTGCTTGAAGGAGGTCAGCCGGGCCAACACCGGCGACTTGTCCTGGCGCAGCATGTTGAGGCCAGCGTTGAAAGCGACGACCTGGATTTCGATCTCTTCGCCCTTGTCGGAATAAAACTTCGACACGTTGGCAGCGACGTTGAGCACCGCATTCATCTTCGCGGCATCATCGTCGCTGATCTGCAACGCAAGCCGATGCTTTTCGAGGGCGTTCGCGGGCGTCAGCGCGAGCGACAGCAGCGACACCAGCGCGATAAACAATGTGCGAAGCATCGTTGATGCCATCCGCGGCTACTTGATCTTGGATTCCGAATATTCGACGTGCTTCTTGGCGATCGGATCGTATTTCCGCTTCTTCATCTTGTCGGTCTGCGTGCGCGAATTCTTCCGGGTCACGTAGTAGTGGCCGGTACCGGCGCTGGAGACGAGTTTGATCTTGAGGCTGACGGCTTTGGCCATGGAATTTGTCCTTAAAGCTCAATTTTCGGCGGCTGGGGTGCCTTTGGCGCGGAAACTAGCGCCGAAGCCGCAAATGTCAAGAAATGCACCATTTTGCGGTATTTACAGCAGTTCCCGACGGAATTTCTGGTCGATCATGAAGTAGAAGGGCACCGGCAGGTCGTGTCCCATGCCGGCCGCGACGCGTGCCAGCAACTCTTCGAGTATCACGCCTGTAATAGTCGGCATGTCCAGCTGGGTTGCGTCGTCGATCGGAATCCAGGTGAGCTCCACCAGCTCGGAATCCGGCCCCACGACGCCTTCGATTGTGTGGGCGATTGCCGATGCATCGGCAGTGAAGAAACGCGTATCGAAACGGCGCGGCCGCCGCGGCGGCGTAATGGCGCGCGCGATGAAATGGATTTGGCCGAGGTCAGGATGAACGTTGGCTTTGGCAAACTCGGTCCAGATTTCACCCGGCACCTGCGGCGGCTGATCGCGCTTCACCCCCAGCAAGAGCCCGGTTTCTTCCGCCGTCTCGCGCACCGCCGCGAGCGGAAACGCGCGCGCAAACTCCACGCCGGGCTTTGCCACCCGTTCCATCAGCTTGCCGAGCGCGGCGGGGTGCAGTTCGCTCACCGATGTCATTTGACGATCGAGCGGTTCGATGCGCCCGCCAGGAAAGACAAACTTGCCCGGCATGAACTTGTGACTGGCGTGGCGGCGACCGAGCAGAACCTTCGGCCTGGGTCCGGACCTGTCAATCAGCATCAAGGTCGCTGCATCGCGCGGCTCACTGTCGGGAAATGTCGTGTCGCGCTCTGCGGTCGTCATACGCTCGGACATAAGTTTTCCGAAGTCTTTCGTCATCATGTCTTCCGTTGCTTGCGGCGATGCCGGTTTGGAACATAGCGATCATTTGGCCTGCTTTCACGCCGCACGCCGCGGTTGGGCCGGCCGGACCGCCCCTCGGACAAGATCTCGAAGCGGAGTGCGCCGGCAACCGGCGCCGCTTCCACCAGCTTGACGGTCACCGGGTCGCCGAGCCGGTAGCTCTCGCCGGAGCGGGAGCCGACCATCGCGTGGCCTTTCTCGTCGTAGCGGAAATACTCGTCACCGAGGGTGCGTGCCGGCACGAAGCCATCGGCACCGGTATCGCGCAGCTTCACGAACAGCCCGGCGCGGTGAACGCCCGAAATGCGGCCATCGAAGGTCGCGCCGATACGGTCCGACAGGAAATGCGCAATGAGCCGGTCGTTCGTTTCCCGCTCTGCGAGCATCGCGCGCCGTTCGGTGGCCGATATTTGCGCGGACACTTCCGCCAATGCCTTGACGTCGGTTGCCTCAGGCAATCCGTCGCCGCCCAGTTTGAGCGCACGGATAAGACCGCGGTGCACGATCAAATCGGCGTAACGGCGGATCGGTGAAGTGAAGTGTGCATAGCGGCGCAGGTTCAGCCCAAAGTGGCCGTAATTCTCCGCGGCATATTCCGCCTGCGCTTGGGTTCGCAGCACGACATCGTTGACAAGCTGTTCGGCGTCGCGGCCTTTGACGCGTGCGAGGACGCGATTGAAGGCCTCCGGCTTGAGCACGCCACCCTTGGCGAAGGGGATATCGAGCGTCGCCAGGAATTCGCGCAGTGCGTTGACTTTTTCGATTCCCGGCTCATCGTGCACACGATAGATCAGCGGGATGCGCGCCTTCTCGAGGGTTTCGGCGGCGGCAACGTTGGCCGTGATCATGAATTCCTCGATCAGCCGGTGCGCCTCCAGCCGCTCAGGTGTGACCACGCGGTCGACCGTCCCGTCGCCTTTCAGCAGGATCTTGCGCTCGGGAAGATCGAGATCGAGCGGCTGGCGTTCGGTCCGTGCGCGCACCATCGTTTCGTAGGCGGCATAGAGCGGCGCGAGCACCGGCGTGACCAACGTGTCGGTGTCCTCGTCGGTGCGCCCGCCGATTGCGAGCTGCGCCTGCTGGTAAGAGAGCTTTGCCGCCGACCGCATCATGATGCGATGAAAAGTGTGTGAGCGTTTGCGGCCATCGGCGCCGATGACCATGCGGACCGCGATCGCGGCGCGGTCCTCGCGCGGGCGCAGCGAGCACAGGTCATTGGAAATTCGTTCAGGCAGCATCGGTACGACGCGATCGGGAAAGTAGACCGAATTTCCGCGTACCAGCGCTTCGCGATCGAGCGCCGAACCTGTTTTCACATAATGTGCAACGTCGGCAATGGCGACGTTGACGATAAATCCACCCTGGTTGTTCGAAGCGGAATCACGCTCGGCCTGGACCGCATCGTCATGGTCTTTGGCGTCGGGCGGATCGATAGTGACGAACGGCACGTGCCGCCAGTCCTCGCGGCCTTGCAAGGTGGCGGGCGTCGCGGCATCCGCTTCCTGTTGCGTGTCGCGGCGGAATACGGACGGAATGCCGTGAGTGTGGATCGCGATCAGGCTGACCGCGCGTTCGGATCGCAGTGAACCGAGACGCTCGACCACGCGGGCCGTAGGCAGTCCAAGCCGCGGCGCACGCGAGGTTTCGACCGCAATCAGGTCGCCATCTTCAGCATCAGCTGTTGCGCCGGCGGGGATGGCGAGCTGCTTGCCCAGCATCTTCTTGTCGACCGATTCCAGCCGGCCGCCGCCCTGCGGATTTCCGCGGAATATTCCGAGTACGCGGTGCTTGGGATGATCGATGATCCTGATGACGCGGCCGCGGTGACGGATGCCGTCTTCGTCTTCGGTCTCCTCGACGCGCAGGAGAACGCGGTCGCCGATGCCGGCGGCTTCACCGGGCCGCGTCTTGCGCGGCACGTGAATCCGGATTTTCGGCGCGGGCCCATGGGCGTCTTCGTCCCACTCGTCGGGAGTAGCAATAAGGTCGCCATCGCTGTCGCGCGACGTTACATCGGCGAGCACGGTTGAAGGCAAGATGCCGGGATGATGCAGCTTCTTGCGCCGCTTCTCGATCGAGCCTTCGTCGGCGAGCTCGCGCAGCAAACGTTTAAGGTCGGCGCGCAGGGCGTTTTTCAGGCCGAAAGCGCGGGCGATTTCGCGCGTACCAACTTTGCCCGGCTTGTTGCCGATAAAAGTGAGGATGTCGGCCTTGGAGGGAAGGGAGGGTGTTTTCTTAGATTGGGTTTTCAAAATAATAGTCCTGCGCCGTGCGCATGATCCTGAAAACCGGCAGGCGGTTTTTGGCCAAGGTCATGCGCCCATAATGGGGCGCGATTGAATGAAATGTAATGGTTGAAACTCAGCTTCGCCAGTTATTCGGCGGCGGTGATTTTGCTGGCCTTTTTTGCCGGCTTCTTGCGGGGCTTGGTGCTTTTCTCGGCCGTATCCTTAGTTTCGGCGGCCTTCTTCTTCCGACCCTTCGGCGCTTCCGACGGCGCACCGGCTTTCTTGCGGCCGGCCGCGCGGCGCGGCTGTGAGCCGAGCTGTTCGGCACGCGCATCGAGCAGCACGACCGCCTCGGTCAACGTGATTGTCTCCGGGGTCTTGTCGCCGGTGATGGTGGCGTTGATGCCATTGTGGCTCACGTAGGGACCATAGCGTCCGTTCTTGACGACAACCGGACCACCTTTGTCCGGATGCTCTCCCAATTCCTTGCCAGGATCGGCGCCGAAGCGCCGTCCCTTCTTCGGATTGGCTTTCTTCTCGGCGATCAAGGTGACCGCGCGATTGAGACCAACGGTGAGGACATCATCGCCGTCTTCGAGACTAGCGTAAGTCTTCCCGTGTTTGACGTAGGGACCAAAGCGCCCCATGCCCGCGAGGATCGGTTCGCCGTCTTCGGGCGACAATCCGACTTCACGCGGCAGCGCCAGCAAGCCGAGCGCCTTTTCGAGATCAATGTCGTCGGGCGTAACGCCTTTCGGAACGCTGGCGCGTTTCGGCTTCTCGACTTCCTGTTTCTTTTCGCCCTTCTTGGGCTTCGGCGGCTTGATCTGTTCGCCGAGCTGCAAATAGGGTCCAAAGCGGCCCCCACGCAGCGTCACCTCAAGACCGGAGACCGGGTCTTCACCCAGCACCTTCTTGCCCTGGACGCCATCGGCACTGGGCGTGATCTGCCGCGTGAAATTGCAATCGGGATAGTTCGAGCAACCGACGAAAGCTCCAAAGCGTCCCGTCTTCAACGAAAGCTGCCCGGTGTTGCATTGCGGGCACTGACGACGCGGCGTGCCGTCGGCGTGCTCCGGAAAGATATGCGGCTCGAGCAGATCGTTGAGCGCGTCGAGCACGACGCGGTTGCGGACTTCCTTGATCTCGTTGACGGCGCCGATGAACTGACCCCAGAACTCGGCGAGCACGGCGCGCCAGTCCATCGTACCGGCGGAAATTTCGTCGAGTTTTTCCTCGAGGCCGGCGGTGAAATCGTATTCGACGTAGCGCGTGAAGAAACTTTCCAGGAAGGCAACGACGACGCGGCCTTTGTCTTCCGGAATGAGGCGCTTCTTGTCGATGCGGACATAGCCGCGGTCCTGTAGCACCTGCAGGATGGAGGCGTAGGTTGAAGGACGGCCGATGCCCAGCTCTTCCATGCGCTTAACCAGCGCGGCCTCAGAAAAGCGCGGTGGCGGCTCGGTGAAATGCTGCGACGACGTGATCGCCTGCTTGGTGAGCGTTTCGCCCTCCGACATTACAGGTAGGAGGCGCGATTCATCGTCTTCGGACGTTTCGTCCTGCCCTTCCTGATAGAGCGTCAGAAAGCCGTCGAACTTCACCACCTGGCCGGATGCGCGCAGTTCGATATTGCGCGAGCCGGCCTTGGCAACGATGTCGACCGTGGTGCGCTCAAGCTCGGCGGATTCCATCTGGCTCGCGATCGCGCGTTTCCAGATCAGTTCGTAAAGCCGCGCCTGGTCGCGGTCGACATATTTTGCGACCTCCTCAGGTGTGCGGCTCGCGCCTGTCGGGCGCACCGCTTCGTGGGCCTCCTGCGCGTTCTTCGACTTGTTGTGATACTCGCGCGGCGCCGCCGGGACGTATTCCTTGCCGTAGTTGCGTCCAAGCATTGTGCGGATGTCGGCAATCGCCTCCGGCGCCATGTCGATGCCGTCGGTACGCATATAGGTGATCAAGCCGGTGGTTTCGCCGTCAAGCTCCACGCCTTCATAGAGCCGCTGCGCAAGGCGCATGGTGATCGCCGGGGCGAAGCCAAGCTTGCGGCTTGCCTCTTGCTGCATCGTGGATGTGGTGAAGGGCGGCGGCGGATTGCGGCGGGCCGGCTTTGCCTCGACGCTGGCAATCTTGAAGTTTGCGTTTTCGAGGTCGCGCGTGAAGGCCTCGGCCTCGGCGCCCGAGCCGATGTCGAGACGCTGGATCTTTTGCCCGTCGGCGCCGACCAGGCGCGCCTCGAAGACTTCGTTGCGCGGAGTCGCCAGTTTGGCAACGATCGACCAATATTCCTTCGCGATGAATTTTTCGATTTCGAGCTCGCGGTCGCAGACCAGCCGCAGCGCGACCGACTGCACACGGCCGGCGGAGCGTGCGCCCGGCAGCTTGCGCCAGAGCACCGGCGAGAGCGTGAAGCCGACGAGATAATCAAGCGCGCGGCGGGCGAGATAGGCATCAACCAGCGCGCCATCGATTTCGCGCGGATGCTGCATCGCCTCGGTCACCGCCTGCTTGGTGATGGCGTTGAAGACCACGCGCTCGATCTTGTGGTCCTTGAGCGCCTTCTTTTCCTTCAGCACCTCGAGCACGTGCCAGGAGATGGCTTCGCCCTCGCGATCCGGGTCGGTCGCGAGGATCAGCTTGTCGGCGCCTTTGAGCGCGCGGGCGATGTCGTTCATGCGCTGGTTCGACCGGGCGTCGACTTCCCAGAGCATGTGGAAATTGTTGTCCGGATCGACCGAGCCATCCTTTGGGGGGAGGTCGCGGATATGGCCGAAAGAGGCCAGCACCTCGTAGCCGGAGCCGAGGTATTTATTGATCGTCTTCGCCTTGGACGGCGACTCGACTACGACAATATTCATTGAAATCCAGTGGGTTATCCGCCTGCAGTCGTAAGAATCAGGGCGGAATCGGCCGCATGATTGGCCCGGAACATGGGGAAGGCGACCCCTAGTGTCAAATGAGCGGGTTAAGAACCCGTGTCAGATCAGCCAAATGGGGCACGAAAGAGACCGCCATTTATGCACTCATAGCGTGTATAGCCTGTTTTCACTATCAAAAAGTTGGCGCCAGCCGTGGGCTAGCGACTGCTGACCCCGAGCTTTTCCAAAAGCGCGGCCGTCGGGTTGCCGTCCGGCAACATGCCCAATTTTTTTTGCTCGCTTCGGATGTTGTCGCGGAGATCGAAATCGATGTGACCTTCGAAGTCCGTCACCTTGTAACCGAGGGCCGCCAGTTTTTTCTGCAAGGCGATACGCGCGTCGCGTGACAACGGGCGGTCGTCTTTCGGCCAGACGGCCTTAATCAATCCGCCGCCGTGTATCCGATCGGCAAGATGGCCGACCGCGATCGCATAGGCGTCCGAGTTGTTGTATTCCTTCAGGACCGCGAAGTTTTCGGTGACGATGAAGCCTGGGCCATTTGCGCCGCTCGGGAAAAACAGGATTCCCAAACCGGAATCCGGAAACGGCTTCCCGTCGGCGCGGTGCACACCGAGTTTTTGCCATTCCGCGAATGTGGCGCGGCTGCGCATGTAGTCGAAGTCCTTCGGCACCGTGACCTCGAAACCCCAGGGGAGTGCCGGGTTCCATTTCCATTTCTGCAGGTAATTTGCCGTGGAGCCGAGCACGTCCGGCACGTTGGTCCAGATGTCTGCGCGGCCGTCGCCGGAGAAATCGACGGCGTAGTCGACGAAATTTGACGGCATGAACTGGGTTTGGCCCATGGCGCCGGCCCACGAGCTCACCATCTTGTCGCGGGCAAAATGATTGTCCTGCATGACGCGCATTGCGACGATAAGTTCGTTGCGGAAATAGGGGTCGCGATATTTCACGTAAGCCAGCGTGGCGAGCGAGCGGAACACGTCCCAGCGGTCCTTCTCGGTGCCGAAATCGGATTCCATGCCCCACAGAGCAAGCAGCACCCAGCGCTCGACCTGATATTTCTTTTCCACAGCGTCGAACGTCTTCGCCCATTCGCGCGCTTTGAGTTGCGCATCGGCGATGCGGCGGTTCGAGACGATCGCATTCACGTAGTCGCCGACCGGCTTTCCATATTCCGGCTGCCGTTTGGTGGCGGCGATCACGCGCTGGTCCGGCGTGACGCCCTTCATGGCGGCATCAAAAATAACGCGGGTCACGCCCTTGGCTTGCGCATCGGGCCACAGCGCATTCACAAATGCCGAAAACGACTGATCCTGCGCGCGCGTTGGCGCGGCCGGGAACGCCAGGAGGAGTACAAGGACAAAAAAGAGAGAGCGGCTGATCATGGAAATATCCGCGAGAATCCGGCGGAGAAGTCATATCGCACGTTACAGTAGCGATACCAACCCTGCGCCGTGGCGCGAGAGCCGACCTGCGATCTCGAGTTCCAGCAGCACGGTACGCACAGTCGCCGGCGACGCGCGGGACAATCGCACCAAATCGTCGATCAAGACCGGCGTCGGCCCGAGCAGGGAAATGAGACGAGTGCGCTCATCGTCACGCGGTGCGGTATCTGCTGGTGCAAGCGGTTCCTGTGGCGACTCCCGCGCCGACGGCAGCTCGGGTCCACGGCCAAGGATCGGTGTGATCGCCGCAATGACATCAGCGGCCTCGGTGACTGGGATAGCGCCTTGCTTGAGCAGCCCGTTGGTTCCGTCGTTGCGGGGATCGAGCGGAGAGCCAGGCACGGCAAAGACCTCGCGCCCTTGCTCACCGGCGAGCCGCGCCGTGATGAGCGAACCCGAGCGGCGTGCGGCTTCCACGACAATGACGCCGACTGAAAGTCCCGAGATGATGCGATTGCGGCGGGGAAAGTCATGTGCGCGCGGCTCCCATGCGAATGGCATCTCCGATATGGCCGCGCCTTCGATCAGAAGTGTTTCCAGCAGGCCAATGTGGTCCGCTGGATAGATCCGGTCGTGCCCGCCGGCGAGCACGGCCACGGTTCCAGTGGCGAGACTTGCCCGATGGGCCGCGGCATCGATCCCGCGGGCGAGCCCGGATACAATCACATAACCTGCTTCGCCAAGATCGCGCGCCATGCGTTCGGCGAATTTCACGCCGGCCGCCGAAGCATTGCGCGACCCGACAATGGCAACGAGCGGCCGTGCGAGCGCTTCGCGCTTGCCGCGCACTGCAATGACGGGCGGCGGATCGTCGATCATTTGCAATCGCGACGGATATTCCTGTTCGCCGAGCGTAAAAAATTCAACGCCGGCTCCACGCGCTGTCGTCAACTCCGCTTCAGCCTGTTCGCGTGAACAGATGCGGAGTGGCCGTGCGGTGCCACCGCGCCGCGCCAGGTCGGGCAAAGCGGTGAGAGCCGCGCGAACGCTGCCGAAATGTTCGACGAGATCGTGGAACGTGCGCGGTCCGATATTGTCGCTGCGAATGAGGCGCAGCCAATCGAGCCGTTGCTCGTCGCTGACTATCGTCCGGCTGCTCAACGTACCACTCGCTCCGCGTGCCTCGGCGCCGAGCACTACAACCGATTTATGAGAAATACAACCCTGAGTTTAGTCCGGTTCGGCGGATTTTGCGCCAATCTTGCCTTCGCTGCCATTGAGCAGGCGCGCGATGTTGGCCCCGTGCATCACCCAGAGCAAAACGGTCAGCAGTACGAACAAGGCTGCGACCTCGGGTTGGCTCAGCAGCCACAGGCTGAAGGGGGTGAGGGCGCTCGCGATCAGGGCGGCGAGCGACGAGTACCGGCTTGCCGCCGCCACCGCGAGCCAGATCGCACAGAAGATGACCGCTGCCGGCCAATATAGGCCGATCAGCAGACCGATATAGGTGGCCACCCCTTTGCCACCCTTGAATCTCAGCCAGACCGGAAACAGGTGGCCGAAGAAGGCGCCGAGACCGGCCGCGAGCGCCGCATCCGGGCCGTAACGCATCGCCGCGAGCACGGCGACCGTCCCCTTGAGCATGTCACAGAGCAATGTCGCTGCCGCGAGTCCCTTGCGACCCGTCCGCAACACGTTTGTCGCGCCGATATTGCCGGAGCCGATCGTACGCAAATCAGGGCCGCCGGTCGCCCGCGTGAGCAGCACACCGAACGGAATCGAGCCCAGCAAATAGCCAAAGGCGAAAGCGAGGAGGAGGATCATACGTATTCGTAGACGGTGCGCCCGGAAACGATCGTGCGCACGACGCGACCGGTGAGCCGGGCTTCATCGAACGGGGTATTCTTGCATTTCGACTTTAATTCGTTCGGGTCGAGGACCCAGGGCAAGTCCATATCGAATACAATCACGTCGGCTGGAGCGCCGCTCTTGAGCGTGCCGCCCGGCAGTCCAAGCAACTCCGCAGGCCGCGTCGACATCGCGCGCAGCATGGTTGAGAGGTCCATCTCGCCACTGTGGACAAGACGCAGACCGGCGGTCAGCATTGTTTCAAGGCCGATCGCACCCGGCGCCGCCTCGGCGAACGGCAAGCGCTTGGTTTCAACGTCCTGCGGATTGTGATCCGACATGATCACGTCGACGAGGCCGGCACTCACCGCTTCGACGAGCGCCTTGCGGTCGTCCTCCGCGCGCAGGGGAGGCGTCACCTTCAAAAAGGTGCGGTAGGGCCCGATGTCAATTTCATTGAGCGTGACGTGATTGATCGATGCTGACGCTGTGACATCCAGTCCGGCATCTTTTGCGCGGCGCAAAACATCGAGCGACTCGGCGCACGTTACGGAAGCGGCATGATAGCGGCCACCTGATAAAGCGACGAGACGGATGTCCCGTTCGAGCATCACCGTTTCGGCCGCCTTTGGGATACCCAGCAGCCCGAGACGCGTGGCGAATTCACCTTCATTCATCACACCGTCGCCGATCAAATTCGGGTCCTCGGTGTGATGGACGATCATCGCGTCGAAATCGCCGGCGTAAGTCAGCGCGCGCCGCATGACCTGCGCGTTGACAACGCTCTTGGCCCCGTCGGTGAAGGCAACGGCGCCGGCGGCCTTGAGCAAGCCGATCTCCGTCATCTCCTTGCCTTCCAGGCCTTTGGTGATCGCAGCCATCGGATGCACGTGCACGATCGCGTTGTCGCGTGCGCGGCGCAGGACGAAATCGACGGTTGCGGCATTGTCGATGGTGGGTGAGGTGTCGGGCTGGCAGATAATGGTGGTGACGCCGCCGGCGGCTGCCGCCTGGCTTGCGGAGCCGAGTGTCTCGCGGCTGGCTTCGCCTGGTTCGCCAATGAAGGCGCGCATGTCGATAAGGCCTGGCGCGATCACCTTGCCACGGCAATCGATGACGTCGGTGCCTTCCGGTACGCCGGCCGCGCCAATGCCTTTCTTGGCCTCGCGGATGACGCCTTCCGCGATCAACAAATCGCCGACAATATCGAGGTCGCGTGACGGATCGACGATCCGGGCGTTGGCGAGCAGGATCGGGCGGCGGTCGGACAACATCACATCACGCGTTTGGCAAATTTCGGGAGAGCGCTTCGAGCACGGCCATGCGCACCGCGACACCCATTTCGACCTGTTCGCGGATTAGGGATTGCGCGCCATCCGCAACGATGGAGTCAATCTCAACGCCGCGGTTCATCGGTCCGGGGTGCATCACCATTGCGCCGGGCTTGGCATAGGCGAGTTTTTTCTCGTCGAGGCCGTAGTAGTGGAAATATTCGGACATCGAGGGCACGTAGGAGCCGTTCATGCGCTCGCGTTGCAGCCGCAGCATCATGACGATGTCGGCATCGGCGAGCCCCTCGCGCATGTCGCGTGCAACCTCGACGCCGAAGCGTTCGATGCCGGGCGGCAGGAGCGTGGAGGGGGCAACAACACGCACCCGCGCGCCCATGGCGTTTAGCAAGATGATGTTCGAGCGCGCGACGCGCGAATGCAGGATGTCGCCGCAGATCGCGACCAGCAGGCCGTCGATGTGGCCCTTGTTGCGGCGGATCGTGAGTGCATCGAGCAGCGCCTGGGTCGGATGCTCATGCGCGCCGTCGCCGGCATTGACCACCGAGCAATCGACCTTGCGCGCCAGCAACTCGACGGCGCCGGAGGCGTGGTGGCGCACGACAATGATGTCGGGATGCATCGCGTTCAGGGTGATCGCGGTATCGATCAGGGTCTCGCCCTTGCGCATCGAGGACGAGCTTGTCGACATGTTCATCACGTCGGCGCCAAGGCGCTTGCCGGCAAGCTCAAAGGAGGCCTGGGTTCGGGTCGAGACTTCAAAGAAGAGGTTGATTTGCGTGCGGCCGCGCAGCGAAGTCCGCTTTTTCTCGACCTGGCGATTGAGTTCGACGAATTCTTCGGAGAGGTCGAGGAGCCCGGTGATGTCCTCGTGGGAAAGCCCTTCGATCCCCAACAGATGCCGCCTGCTGAGTACGAACGAGGGTTTCGGCGCAATGGTCATTAAAGCCAGTCGTATAGGCGCAACCGGCTTGCCCGGCAAGAGTTTTACCGGTTGATCCACAAGGCCATGATTTTGATCGTTAATGGCGGATGCAGGTAAGGGCGTCCCCGATTTGTGTTGGGTTCAAGTCAAATTTAGCGACAGCGCACCGGCAAGGGCCCGCGCTTCCTTAACTACATAACCGCAATCGTGGTTTCCCGGATTGCGGGTGGCGGCCGGAAAGTTCAGCTTTTGCCTGCCACGGTGCGCCCGCCATCGCGGCAAACAAAAATACGATGCGAGCGTTCGGGCTGGGCAATATGGAGAGTACCAATGCAGCGGAAGAAATCGTTCTTCGTGTACGCATCGGCGATCAGCATTGTCGGCGTCCTTGTGCCTCTCTCAGCCACGCCCGGCTTCGCGCGCCAAGCCAAAAATGCAACTCAAAACAGCAGCTATCAGCTGCAATCGGCATCATCCTCTTATGCCTATGAGCCCCAGACCGTCGCCATGACGACCCGGCGCGGCCAATGCTGGATCTCGACGGATGCAAGCCGCCCGTATGGCTACACGGGTTCATGCGCCAACCCGTTGGCGTATGATCCGGCGCTCAGCCCGACCTACAACGGCGAGCTACACGGGGAATGACGAATCATCGTCGTATTGCGCGACAAAGGGCGGACTTCGGTCCGCCCTTTTTCGTATGCGGCCATGGTTCCCGCCGCCACGTGTTCGTGATGGCTTCCAGAGTGCGCAACTGTATTTCAGCGGAACCGTCCCGCCTGTTCCCGTGTTGACCACCGATAACTTGAAAGCCGGCACGTAAAAGGAGACTAAAAATGAAGACGTTCATAAAATATGCCGCAACTGTGGCACTGACTGGCGCACTTGCGCTGGCCGCGGCTGCGCCGAGCGAGGCGCGCAACGGTCGTAACGCCGCTGCCGCCATCGGATTTGGCGTTGGTGCTGTAGCCGGGGCGGCGATCGCCAGCTCCGCCTATAACAACGGATATGGCTATAACGGATATGGCTATAGCAACGGATATTACGCGGAACCGGGCTATGCGTATGCGCCGGGCTACGTCGACTCGGGTTATGCCTACGCGCCTGACTATGCGTATGAGCCCGGTCCGGTTGACGGGTCTTATGCCTATGCGCCGGCGCCAAGGTACCGCAACTACGGTAACCGTTGGTCGAGCCAGCACAACACGAACAATTTCTCAATCGACTCGCAGCGCTAAATTTGGATGACACGTAATGAAAGAAGCCGCTCTCACGAGCGGCTTCTTTTTACAGGTTTGCCAGCCGGTCGAGCGCGCCTTGCAGGATAAAAATTGCGGCGTGCTGATCGATGATGGCGGCGCGTTTGGCGCGGCTGACATCGGCGGCGATCAGCTCGCGCTCGACCGCAACCGTCGAGAGCCGCTCGTCCCACAATGCAATCGGCAGTTCGGTCAATTTCGCAAGATTGCGAGCGAACGCGCGCGTGGATTGCGCGCGTGGTCCCTCGCTGCCGTCCATGTTCAGCGGCAGTCCAAGCACGAAACCAACAACCGATCGCTCGGCCGCGAGCGCCAGCACCCGTTGCGCATCGGCCGTGAATGCGGTGCGAGCGATCGTCTCGACTGCCGTCGCCAGTTTCCGGTCAGGGTCGCTGACAGCAACGCCAATCGTCTTGGTGCCGAGATCGAAGCCCATAAGCGCCCCGCGTGCGGGCCAGTGCGCGGCGGCTTCGACGAGGGGCAGGATAACGGGCATGCTCAGGCCCTACCATATTTCAAGGCACGGTCCCTGGTGGCAGCGCGCCGGCGCACGCTGCGATGTCCCCGGCGGTTGCAAGCCATACGCGCTCATCCGCGCGATGCACGATGTGCTTGAGCGCGCGTGCCAGGTGTTTAAAGCGGTGCGGCCAGCCGACAATGTAAGCATGAAGCGCGATGCCCATCACCAGCGGGCGTTTAGTGCACTCGTCATGCATCACGTCGAAAGCATCGACAATCATATCCGCGAATTCGGAGCCCTCGCGCTTGCGGGCGATGATCTGCGGAATGTCATTGAGTTCCTGCGGATACGGCAGTGACATGATGCGGCCCTTGCGGGTCTTCATCCAGACCGGTTGGTCGTCATGGCACCAGTCGAGCAAATAGGTGTAGCCGGTTTCCTGCAGGAGATCGGGCGTGAGGTGAGATTGCGAGATCCAGGGGCCGAGCCATCCGCGCGGGCGCTTGCCGGAATGCTTCTCGATCGCATCGGTCGTTTCCTCGATCAGCAATTGCTCCTTGTACTCGGTGAGTTCGCCCTGGCGCTCGGAATTGCTGCGGCCGTGCCCGATAATTTCGGCGCCGGGAAATGCCGCGACGGCTTGCGGCGCATGGTCATACATCTGCGCATTCACGAGCAGCGATACCGGCAGCTTTAATTCCGCAAACAAGTCGGCGAGGCGGAATACCCCGACACGGTTGCCATAATCGCGCCAGGCGTAGTTGAGCACGTCAGGTTGCGGCCCTCCGGGCGCCAGTTCGGCTCCCAGGCCTTCCCCAAACGAGAACCATTCGAGATTAAGCGCAACGTAAATTGCCAAACGCTTGCCGCCTGGCCAGTCGTAGATCGGACGGGCGGCGATGGGAGAGTAGGGGTAGCGGTTGTGGCTGCGGGCCGGCATGGGCAAATGTTAGCCGGTTCCGCGCCCGCCTGCCTGCATTTTCGTCGCCGGGTGTGGCCTTCGCCGCGACGGCGACGCTCGGTAAAGCCATTGCGAATGTATCGGCGATGCGGGACGAGATAGGCTGACCCACTCGAAGCTGGGATTATGCGGATGTGGCCGGACCGCCGATTGCTCGACCTTTTCAAAATCGATCATCCGATCCTGCTGGCGCCTATGGCCGGCGCCATGGACGCCGAGCTTGCGATCGCAGTCGCCAAGGCCGGTGGTCTGGGCGCGCTCCCGTCCGGCATGCTCAACGCAGAGCAGGTGCGTGCCCAAGTCGCGCAATTTCGCGCCGCGACCGGCAACAAACCGATCAATCTTAATTTCTTCGCGCACAAAATGCCGGTGCCGAACAATGCGCGCGAGCATGCGTGGCGAGAAAGGCTCAGGCCTTACTATGTCGAGTTCGGAGTTGATCCGGCTGCGCCCGTAACGACAGCCAGCCGCACGCCCTTCGATGCGGCGATGTGTGCGGTTGTTGAAGATCTCAAGCCCGAGGTCGTGAGCTTTCACTACGGTCTGCCGGAGCCGGCATTGGTCGCCCGCATGAAGGCCGCGGGCTGCAAGGTCATTTGTTCGGCCACGACCGTTGCCGAGGCGCGTTTTCTGGAGGCGCATGGCTGCGACGCCGTGGTTGCGCAGGGGCTCGAAGCAGGCGGGCACCGTGGCATGTTTCTCAGGGACGATCTCGCCACGCAGGTGGGACTGTTCGCGCTATTGCCGCAAATTGCGGATGCGCTGCAGGTGCCAGTGATCGCCAGCGGCGGGATCGGGGATGCCCGCGCCATTGTGGCGGCGCTCGCGCTCGGAGGTGCCGGCGTGCAGATCGGTACTGCGTTCCTGTTCTGCCCGGAGGCGAAGACGCTGCCGCCCCATCGTGCGGCGCTGCGGGCCGCGCAAGACGACAGCACCGTTGTGACCAATGTGCTGAGCGGGCGGCCAGCCCGCGGCTTGATCAACCGGGCAATCCGCGAACTTGGCCCGATCAGCGAGGTCGTCCCGGAATTTCCGCTCGCCAGTGGCGCGCTGGCGCCCTTGCACGTCAAGGCGCAGGCGCAAGGGTCGGGAGACTTTTCGCCCATGCTTGCGGGGCAGGCCGCGCCGCTGGGCCGCGAGCTGCCGGCCGGCGAACTGGTGGCAAAACTGGTCGCCGAAACCCAAAATGTGCTGCGCCGGATTGAGGCGTAAGGCGTTTCGGAGGAGCCGGTTGTCGCCGTGAAAGCGCCTCTGCTATAGGCTGACACCAAGAGACCCCGGTTTGGAAAATCAATGTCCGTTGACGCCGATACCGTCCGCCGCATCGCGCATCTTGCCCGCATCGCCGTGGCAGAGAACGAAGTCGAGCACCTCAAGGGTGAACTCAACACCATGCTCGCTTTCGTCGAGCAGCTTGCGGAGGTCAACGTCGACAACGTCGAGCCGATGACCTCGGTGACACCGATGGCCATGAAAAAACGCGTGGACGCGGTGACAGACGGCGGCCTCGCCGGGGACATCGTCAAGAATGCGCCCATGAGCGAAGACAATTATTTCCTCGTTCCGAAAGTGATTGAGTGATGTGCATCGCCTGTGAGCTCGGCTACTTGTCCATCATCGATGCGCTTGAGGCAGAGCGAAACGCGTTGCGCGAGCAGGAAAAGGCGGCGCCCACGGCGGCGCGATTTGCGTGCGAACCAAGCGCCGAACCGGACGCGCGCGAACAGCCGCCGCAATCGGCGGATGAGCCCGCACCGTGACTGAACTGACTTCGCTTAGTTTGACCGAGGCGCGCGACGGGCTGAAGACAAAATCCTTCTCCGCGTCCGAATTGACAGCGGCGCACCTGAGCGCAATCGAGAAAGCGCGCGCACTCAATGCCTTCGTGTTGGAAACGCCGGATCGCGCCGCCGACATGGCCAAGGCGTCTGATGGACGCATTGCAGCCGGAAAGGCCGGACCGCTGGAGGGCATACCGCTCGCCATCAAGGACATGTTCTGCACAGCGGGTGTGCGCTCGACCGCGTGTTCCCACATCCTCGACAACTTCGTGCCGACTTACGAATCGACGGTGACATCGCATCTTTGGCGCGACGGCGCGGTGTTGCTCGGCAAGACCAATTGCGATGAATTTGCCATGGGCTCGTCCAACGAGACGTCGCACTTTGGGCCGGTTCATTCGCCCTGGCGGCGGAAAGGCTCCAATACGCCGCTGACGCCGGGTGGCTCATCGGGTGGCTCGGCTGCCGCGGTGGCTGCACGGCTCTGTCTTGGCGCGACCGGCACCGACACCGGCGGCTCGATCCGCCAGCCTGCTGCGTTTACCGGCACGGTCGGTATCAAGCCAACATACGGCCGTTGTTCGCGTTGGGGCATCGTCGCCTTTGCCTCGTCGCTCGACCAGGCAGGGCCATTTGCGCGCAGTGTGCGTGACGCAGCCATTCTCTTGCGCTCGATGGCGGGGCCGGATGCGAAAGACACGACCTGCGCCGATCGTCCCGTTCCGGACTACGAAGCGGCGGTCGGGAAATCGGTGAAAGGCCTGCGCATCGGCATTCCAAAAGAGTACCGGCTCGACGGAATGCCGGCCGAAATCGAAAAAATGTGGGAGCAGGGACGCGCCTGGCTGAAAGCCGCCGGCGCCGAACTGGTCGAGGTCTCGCTGCCGCACACGAAATATGCGCTGCCGGCTTATTACATCGTGGCGCCGGCAGAGGCCTCTTCCAATCTCGCGCGCTATGACGGTGTTCGCTACGGCCTGCGCGTGCCGGGCGACGACATCATCGACATGTACGAAAAGACCCGCAGCGAGGGTTTTGGCGAAGAGGTGCGGCGGCGCGTGATGATCGGCACTTATGTTTTGTCGGCTGGCTACTATGACGCCTATTATCTGCGCGCTCAGAAAGTGCGCACGCTGATCAAGAAGGATTTCGAGGACTGCTTCAAGGCCGGCGTGCACGCGATGCTGACGCCCGCGACGCCGTCGGCAGCGTTTGGGTTGGGCGAAAAGGGTGGCGCCGATCCGGTCGAGATGTATTTGAACGACGTGTTCACCGTGACGGTGAACATGGCGGGTCTTCCCGGCATCGCCGTGCCCGCAGGCCTCGACGGGCAGGGCCTACCGCTGGGCCTGCAGCTGATCGGGCGGCCATTCGATGAGGAAACGCTCTGTTCGCTTGGGGCCGTCATCGAGCAGGCGGCCGGGACGTTTCGCCCGCAAGCCTGGTGGTGAGGCTGGCCTTACTCGGTCGATGAAGAGACCGGAGGCAGATCCTGATCACCCTGGATCGTCTTTTTGCCGCCGAGTTCGCCGCCGCTCAGGATGAAGATCGCAGCCATGACGGCGACGACGCCGCCAATGATGATGCCGAATGTGCCGTTGCTGTTTCTGTTCATGACAATATTCCAACGTCCGTTACGCGACCGCGTTCCGACTGCGCGCGGAAATGCGCCGCGAATTCGGCAAAAGTCGTCGCGGAATTGGGGCCATTTCGTGGAAATGCACATGTCTGCACGTGCAGTGCAGGCAAGGCAGCGTTGCGTGAGAGTCCGGGCTGCGATTTATCGTGGCAGTGTCAGCCGGGCCACCTCTCCGGGCGCGTTAGCATTGCCGGCTCCGGCGTTTGGATATCCGTACACAAAGAATGTGCCGATCAGGGCGGTGACGACGAGGGTTTCGAGCAGCAGCGCTAAGACTGGACGGTCTTGGTGGTCACCCATGGTGATGACTCCCCGGCTGGAGCGATTGTTTGATATTGTTGGCCGCGAATGCTGCAGGCTCATGACGGCTTGCAGCGGACAGGTGCGAGCCGCTACGAAATACCAAACGGCGGCCATCGGCAGCCTCAAACATGAAACAGGGTGATATGGCTGTTCACGCTAACGCTAAAAAGCTCCTAAAAGGCGCGACCGGCGACTGGGAGGTTGTCATCGGCATGGAAGTCCATGCGCAGGTGACATCGCAGTCGAAGCTGTTCTCGGGCGCGTCAACGGAGTTCGGCGGCGCGCCGAACAGCCACGTTTCGCTGGTCGATGCAGCCATGCCAGGCATGTTGCCGGTGATCAACGAGGAATGCGTGCGCCAGGCGATCCGCACCGGCCTCGGCCTGAAAGCTAAAATCAATCTCAAATCTGTGTTCGACCGGAAGAATTATTTCTATCCCGACCTGCCGCAGGGCTACCAGATCAGCCAGTACAAATCGCCGGTGGTCGGCGAGGGGGTGGTCACGGTTGATCTCGACGGCGGCGAGAGCGTCGACGTGGGCATCGAGCGCCTGCATCTCGAGCAGGATGCCGGCAAGAGCCTGCACGAACGTCATCCCGCGTATTCCTATGTCGATCTCAACCGCTCCGGCGTCGCTTTGATGGAAATCGTGTCGAAGCCGGATCTGCGCTCGGCCGAAGAGGCCAAGGCGTTTGTGTCCAAGTTGCGCTCGGTTCTGCGCTACCTCGGCACCTGCGACGGCGACATGGAGAAGGGGAGCCTGCGCGCCGATGTCAACGTGTCGGTGCGCCGGCCAGGAGAACCGCTCGGCACGCGTTGCGAAATCAAGAACATGAATTCGGTCAGTTTTATTGGCGACGCCATTGAACATGAAGCGCGCCGCCAGATTGAAATCCTGGAAGAAGGCGGTGTCATCGAACAGGAAACGCGCCTCTACGACCCAGGCAAGAAAGAGACACGGCCGATGCGCACCAAGGAAGAGGCGCACGACTACCGTTATTTCCCTGACCCGGATCTGCTGCCGCTGGAATTTGATCAAGCCTATGTCGATGCGCTCGCGGCCAAACTTCCCGAACTCCCCGACGAGAAAAAAGCACGGTTCATGCGCGATTTCTCCCTGTCGGCATATGACGCCGACGTGCTGGTGGCGGAGCGGGAAACCGCGATCTACTTCGATGCCGTTGCCAAAGGCCGTGATGGCAAAACGGCCGCAAACTGGGTGATCAATGAATTGTTCGGCCGGCTGAACAAGGAGGGCGGATCCATCGCGTCCTCTCCGGTCTCGGCCGATCAGCTTGGAGCGATGCTCGATATGCTCGCCGACGGCACAATTTCAGGAAAGATCGCCAAGGATCTGTTCGAGGTCTTATGGAAAGAAGGCGGCGACCCGCGCGTCATCGTGGAACAGCGGGGGATGAAGCAGGTCACCGACCTTGGTGCCATCGAGAAAGTCGTCGACGACATCATCGCCAGGAATCCCGACAAGGTCGCCGATGCCAAGACCAATCCAAAGGCAATCGGCTGGTTTGTCGGTCAGGTGATGAAGTCATCCGGCGGCAAGGCAAGCCCGCAGGCGGTCAATGACCTTCTGAAAAAGAAGCTTGGGCTTTGACGCGCGCGTCTCGCGCTGATGCCGCACATCGATCCGCTCAATCCGATTGACCGAGCGTCACCCGCGTACGGCTTCGACACGCGGCGCGTCGGAGGGCGTTGTCATCCTGCGTGGTCCTACGTTCAGGTGACGAGCTTGGTGCGCTGGCATGACGAATCACTGCGAATCACCCGGCACTGATTCGCTCGATTTTGATCGATTCAGGCGGTCAGTGAGCCTGACATAACGTCATCTGTGCAAAAAATTTTCAGCGCAACGACGCGCTTGCAGCAAACAGAGTTAACGCGCAACACATTGCGCGCGGCGCGAAAAACTTGCTGCAAAAACACGCGCGCGAAAAATTACCGTCGTCGCAAAAAGCCTTATTTCATCGGATGTTTTTAAATTTTTCAGACACGCACACGAATGAATGTCATGCGTCGCGCTTGCGCGTAATCAACTTCGATTTTGGTCGCGTGATGATGCAAATTCGTGTCGCGTCGTGCGCGCATACACGTTTCGTTAAGCGGTAACGTTCTTTTTTCCATCGCGCTGTAGTAAATGGAATGCAGTGCGTGTCGATTCGCGACGCGTGCTGATGCGACACCCGCCATGACTTCATGGCTAGGAGGGCAGCAATGGCTAAACGTAGGAAGAAGGCAGCGGCGAAAGCAGCGAAGAAGACGAAGCGCCGGAAGCGGAAGCTCTAGTCTGACGCCGCTTCCCGATCTTCGGCCTTACGTGTCGGAGATTGAGTCATACGGGCCGGTGTGCGTCATGGGGTGATCTGCGCAACGCGGTTGTTCCGCGGCGCCCCGGTTCCGGATGACAATCGAGGGCGTCGGCGAGACCTCGAGTCTCGCCGACGCCCTCAATCTTTTTGCATTCCGGTTTTTTGCCGGAGCGATTTGAGTTTTTGATGCGTGCTATTTCGCGGCCGCCTTCAGGCGCTTGTTGCAGGCGCTCCAATATTTTGGCCAGGTCGCATCCTTTTCAACTTTGCCGGCGGCTTTTGTTTCCTTCCATTCCGCGGCGCATTTCTTCTGCCGTTCGCGTGCGGCGAGCTGTCCTGCGCTCGGTTCTTTTTTTGGTTTGGCATTCTTGTCTGGCGCGCTTGTCTGCTGTTGCGCGGCGGCGGCCGGAATGAGATGCGGCATTGGCGCCGTGATCATTGCGACGGCGAGCGCGGCAGAAAACACAACTTTGTACATGACGTCATTTCCCTCGTGGCTTGCAAAGGCGCGGGTAACATCGGCCGGCAATCGGCCGCCGTCCGCAACCTGTGGGCTACGATAACGCGCATAGGTTGTAGTCTCCATCCTGCGATCGCATGAGGCCGGGTCCCAGCTTTGTGGCGGTTGCAGATTAATGTCGTGAGGCCTAGGTCTGGCGGGTTGTCCGCAAAAACATTTGGGAATGGAGCAGGGCATGGCGCGCGCGAAGAAACGATCGGCCGCGAAGGCCGCTAAAACGAAACCAAGCAAGAAAAAATCGGCCAAAGCCGCAAAGCCGATCGAGCTTTATTACTGGCCCACGCCGAACGGTTTCAAAATCTCGATCATGCTGGAAGAATGCGGCCTGCCGTATGTTCTGAAGCCGGTGAATATCTCGAAGGGCGAGCAGTTTAATCCCGACTTCCTGAAAATCGCCCCGAACAACCGTATGCCGGCGATCGTCGACCCGCAGGGACCGGGCGGACGGCCCATTTCAATCTTTGAGTCCGGCGCGATCCTCCAATACCTCGGCCGCAAGACCGGAAAGTTCTATCCGGCGGACGAGCGTGCGCGCGTTGAGGTGGATCAGTGGCTGTTCTGGCAAATGGGCGGCGTCGGCCCGATGGCCGGCCAGGTCCATCATTTCAGAAACTACGCAGTGGAGACGCTGACCTACGCGATCAACCGCTACATCAATGAAGTGAACCGGCTCTATGGCGTGATGAACATTCGCCTCAAGGACCGGCCATTTATCGCCGGCAAATATTCGATCGCCGACATGGCGCTGGTGGGTTGGGTGAACGGCTGGGAGCGGCAGGGGCAGGACATGAATGAATTTCCGAACCTGAAGCGCTGGCTCGAGGCCGTGAAGGCTCGACCTGCCGTCAAACGCGGCATGGCGCTCGGACTCGAGCTACGTCAGGGCATCGATATGAAGGATCCGAAGGTGCAGTCAGTGCTGTTTAACCAGCGGGCGCGCGCAAGCTAAAGCATAAGCCGAGCTGCTTGCTCCGCTCGTTCCCGCTTTCGCGGGGATGGGCGGAAAAGATTTAATTCGCTGCACGCGTCCAGGTGTGCGTCTTGCACAGCACGGCAAGAACGCAGCCTTTGACCTTCGCGACGCCTTCGGTTTCGACCCGCAGGTTTGCTTTATAGGTGTGGCCATCGTCGGCGTTATAGATGAGGCCGGACCAGGTGTTGGGGCCGCTCGGCGCCAGCGCGTGCACGACCTCGAGACCGATGAGCGGACGGTCGCGCTTGGCCGGATCCGGGTTGAGCTTGTCGGTCTTCGGCTTGCCGGTCGCGGGATCAACCGGGTGATTAAGCCAAACCAACTTGGCGCACAGCTTGTTGCCGGCACAGCTGGAGATATGGACTTTCGTACCGCCGTCCTCGGACACCCAGTTGCCTTCGGGTGAGGCCGCCAAGGCAACATTCGGCAAAAGAAAAAGTCCGCTCGCGGCTAAAATCGCAAACTTCATGTCGACATCCATCCATTTAACGCACGCGCAGAACCAGGAAACGCAGGCGAAGCGTGGCTAGATCATGGCGAGATCGTTTGGTGGTTATTTACCGCTGAACGAGCGCGGTTACCGATCCCTCAATGGGGACCGAAACAGCCCGTTTGCGGCGGTAATGCGACGTTCCAGCGAGAAAAGCCGCGCCGGCCGCCGCGCGTTCATGTTCGATTCATCGCATCATTTAAACTGCCATTCAAATTTTCTCCCGATGATCGCCCCGCTCGGACGAAGAGTCCGCGCAAGGGACGTAACGACCGGTCGCTTGGGGCGCACCGGCCGGAAAAATAACGGGGAGCAAAATGACGAGCATGGAGTTTGCTGCAGGGGGCGCAGAGCCTGCGAACGCCGAAGACTGTTTCGGCCTTGGCATGGTTTTCTCCGCCGGCGCGGGTGTGGCTGTTGACCTGGTGCAGGCGCACAAGTGGTTCAACATCGCGGCCATGCGTGGGCACGCGGATGCAGCGCAGCTGCGCCGTGAGATCGCTGAACAGATGAGTGATGCCGAGATCGGCTGCGCACAACGCGCGGCGCGCGATTGGCTCAAGGCTCATCCGCAGGCGCCGGCTCCGGTGCGGGCGATCCGCGTCGCGGCCTGATCGATCGGATTATTCTGGTTTGGCGATGCGCAACAGCGCGTCGCGCGTCGCCGCAATCACGCTTGGCCAGTCGCCGGGTGCGGGCTGACGAAACAGCCGCGCCTGCGGGTACCAGGGGCTGTGCGTGCCGGTGAGAGTCCATCGCCAGTCGGGAAAGAAGGGCAGCAAGACCCACACGTCGCGACCCATGGCGCCGGCGAGGTGAACCACCGATGTATCGACCGCGATGGTCAGATCGGCGAGCGCCGCGACCGCGGCGGTATCGGCCATGTCCGCAAGTCCGGCGCCAAGGTGAGTGACGTTTGCATGTTGCGCAAGCAACGCAGCATCGTCGTCGCGCAGTTCGCGCTGGATGCTGATGAAGGACACGCCTTCGATCCCGAACAGCGGCTCCAGCAATTTCAGAGCGAGCGAGCGATTGCGGTCATTGGGATGCCGCGCGTGACCAGCCCAGGCGAGCGCGACGCGCTTTCCGGGCAGTGCCTCAACAGCCGTCCGCCATTTTGCAAGATGCGCATCATCCGCACGCAGATAAGGGATGTCTGCCGGGATTGTCGCCGGCTCTGTCTTGAGCGCGAGCGGCAGGCTGCCGAGCGGGCAATAGACGTCATAAGCCGGCAACGTTTCGCCGCGCGCGTGGCATGAGGCGATGCCATCGACGGCGCCGAGCAAGGTCTTGAGTTCGGGCTGCACCTCCAGCACGACCGTTGCGCCGCCGCGCGCAAGCAGCGGCGCGTAACGGACGAACTGGATCGTATCGCCCAAGCCTTGTTCGGCCGACAGCAGGATCGTGCGTTGGCCAAGAGGAAATTCGCCCAACCATAGCCGGCCGCGGTAGCCGCGCCGCGCGTCGGGCATGCCGGCGCGTTTCCAGCGCCATTCGTATTCCGCAAAACCGCGCCGCAGGTCGCCGAGTGTGAGCAGCGAAAGCGCGAGGTTAGAGTGCGCGTCGGCATAATCCTTGTCGAACGCGATCGCCTTCTCGAAACTTGCGACCGCATCGTCGTGCCGGTTCAGCGATTGCAGCGCGCGGCCGCGATTGTTCCATGCGCGCATATGTTTTGGCGCTTGCGACAGCGCATGATCGAAGGCGGTCAGGGCTTCCGCCTGTCGGTTGAGTTCGAGCAGCGCCGTTGCGCGATTGTAGAGAGCCTCGATATGGTTCGGCGCCTGCGCGAGCACGGCCTCGAAATCGCTGAGTGCTTGCGCGTGGCGTCCCATGGTCGCAAGCACGGAGCCGCGATTGAGACGAGCCTCGGCGCGGCGAGGGTCACGCGCCAGCACCGCGTCGAAGCACGCAAGCGCTTCCTGCGGGCGATTGAGCGCGCTCAACGCATTGGCGCGGTAGAGCAGGGCCTCCAGATCGCCCGGCCGCATCGCAAGCGCCTTGTCGAGGCACTCAAGGGCCTCGGTGTCGCGCTTGAGCCCGTGCAGGACGTTGGCGATATTGATCAGCGCGTCAGGCGCGCCCGGGTTGACCTTCAGCGCCGCCGACATCAGGCGATAGGCTTCGCCCATCTGACCGCTTTGTGCCTTGATCAGCCCGAGCAGATGCAGCGCGTCAAAATTGCCAGGCGCGGCCTTGAGCGCGCGCGTGTAGAGCTTCTCGGCATCGCGCAGACGTCCCTGCTGATGCAGCCCCACCGCTTCCTGCAAGGTCTGCGCAATATTGAAAGGCTTTGACTGCACGGCGGCGCAATTGCGCACGACCGCAAAAAGCAGTCAATGCGGGCAGTCTATCCCTGCGACTTGTGCTTGCGGGCGCGCGTCGCCGGCCGCGGATTGTAGAATTGATTGGGCTCGCACGAACCGCCGATCCCGCTCACTGTCGCCCGGCACTGGTCGATCGTGAGAAATCCGCAATTCGATGCGCCGCCGGCATCGCCGCTATACACGGCGCACCAGGGGTATGGGTCGTAAGGCATGTCGTAGGCGCGGGCGGGCGAAGTCGACAGGAGGGCCGGCACCGCCAGGGCCGCAAAAGCCAAGCTTGTCAGTTTCATCGCACTATCTCCTTATACTCACCTGGATAACCCCCCGCGCATCGCTTTAGTTCACGTGCCCGTGTCGCGTTTTAGCCGGCTTCAGGGCTTTTGAATCCAGAACTGGTACATGCCCGAGAATGTGTCGGGGTTTTCCGTTTCGAATTCATGCCAACGGTCGAGGTCGGTGAACGACCAGCCGGACGCCCGGAAACGATTTTGCAACTGATGCAAGACCGGCAAGTCGAATTCAAAACCGAGAAATTTCAAACGATATTCGCGAATAAATGCGTTGATAGCGGGAATTGTCATGCGCGCTTCATGAACATGAAACAAAAGGTCACGGCATTCACTCGTGGTGAAAAAATCAGTGAAGCGGGTCACGCTGGCCAAAGGTGTCTTCAGGAGTTCCTGCCGGCAACGGCGGATCTCGACCGGCGTCGAGCCAAAGTCGCGCTCGGCGATGAATGCACGCGCCGCGGCCACATCTTTGCGGCCGGCGTCGCTGTAAAATCCTAAATGCATGAGGCCGCCGGGCCGTAGCAGCGTCAGCAGGATGCGCCAACCCTCGAGCGGCTCCGCCATGTGATGCAACACGCCGCTGCAATCGATGACGTCGAAGCTGCGTCCGATCGCTGCAAGCTTGAGGATATCGGCCTGCGCGTACTCGATTTGGTCGGCCAGTGGCGTCGGCGTACTGCGTTTGGCGTAGCAGAGGCTGCTCAGGCTTAGATCGACAGCAAGCACGCGCGCGCCGAGATATTTTTGCGCAGCAGCAACGGCAATCTGGCCCGTGCCGCAGCCGGCGACCAGGATGTCGAGCGCATCGGTTTTCCCGAGCGGGGCATAGGCGCCGGCGGGACATTGCTCACGGACGTACTGGTCAATCGGGACGGGCGTCACTTGGCCGGCGGCGTGGATCCAGCGCGGGTAGGGGTTCTCCTCGTATTGCTGCTGCACCTTTTTTGAAACGTCATCCTCGACCGTGGTGAGGCGCAAGATTGAATCGCGCAGTTCGAACTCACGCGCGGGCTCGCGCACTTGTTGCGTTAGCACATTGTCGAGAGCGGGAATCCACTTTCGTTCGAGCAATTCGGCTGCAAACGGCTGCATATGCAATGGCTCGTACATGGCGAGTGCCGCTATCGGCAATCCATCGACCGCACCGTCCGACGCGAGCGCGTCACCAAGTGCGCGCCTGAGCTCTTCAATCCGGGAGTCCTCTTCCGGCGTGGTCGCAAAAACATATTCATTGATGAAGCATTGTTGAGCGAGGGCGCAGGCGAAACCGTGCACTGTGTCGGAGACAGCGTTCCGGGCGTGCGCGGCGTTCAGGAGCAGCCGACGCAACGACGTGAGGAGGCGTTCGAACGCGATGTCCTGCACCGGGATCGATTGCAGCACCTGCAGCAGCAGCGGATTGTCCGCGATCGTGGCTACGCCGCCGCCAAACAGCTCGCTTTCGGTCAATCGCTTTGGCCAGGCGTGCACCTGTTTGCGCAGTGCGTCTCCCAACGGCGGCAACAAGGCGACCAGCGTCGCGCAGATGCCGGCATATTGCTTCAGGAGCTGCGGCATCAGCACGAGTGATCGCGCGAAATATGCGGAGGCATCCTTTGGCTTGCCTTGCGTGAGCAACACGCGGCCGAGATTGTTGCAAACTTCGGCGTGATCCGGCTGCAACTGCAACACGCGCTTGTATGTACGCACGGCGTCGTCGAACTTGCGCAGGCGCTCGCACGCGGTCGCGTCGACGAGAAGCTGCTGAATTTGTTCGCCGGCTGAAGCAGCGGGGAGGGAACCGGCCGGCCGCGCACGCTTGTGCGTGGCACGCCGTTGTTTTCGATTCATCGGCCGCGAGGTCCTCGGAAGTCGTTCTCGGAAAATTGGCTGCGCCGCAAGTTTTCAAATCCGCTGTTTGACCACAGTTTGTGGATTCTATACGCCTTCCAGCTTGCGGAGCTGTGGCCGAGTGGCTGAAGGCGGCGGTTTGCTAAACCGTTATACGCTCCAAAGGCGTATCGAGGGTTCGAATCCCTCCGGCTCCGCCAGCTTTCCATCCGCAAAGTGTCCCGAATCGGTATTCGGCGGCTGCCTGAAAATTAAGCCGATCGCGCTCACGTTAAGGACTTGCGCGCCGTAGGCACCCTCGAAAGGGTTGGTAAGTACACACCGAAAAGAAGAAATTTCGTCGAATTATCGTCGCCCGGTTGTGGCGCCATCTTCGGTGTAACTAATTGTAATTACGAGATTATAGCCTGATGATATGGGTGGAGAGCGGGACACTTAGAGGGTGCGTGTTTTTTGCGCAACACCTTGTCGAAAAGCGCTCTCGAGGGCTGTGAAAAGGCCCCTTCTTCATTGCTTGGAGGGGCTCATCCGTTAAGGTGATCAAGCGACGGAGGGGGGCATCCCCCTGTTGTGCTGCTCGGGTTTCGGCCCGGCCAGCGGGGAGCAAGGGGAAGTTCCAACAGGTGCTGTCGCACTGGGCGGATACGGAACCCTCTCAAGAAACAATGTTTTGGAGGTTCAAGATGAAGATGGTGAAAAGTCTTCTCCTTGGTTCGGCGGCGGGTCTCGTTGCTGTAGCTGGGGCGCAGGCAGCCGATCTTCCCGTCAAGGCCAAACCGGTCCAGTACGTGAAGATCTGTAGCCTGTACGGCGTCGGGTTCTATTACATCCCCGGCACCGACATGTGCTTGAAGATTGGCGGATGGGTCCGCGCCGAATACGCCTATGGCGATAACGGCAACATGACCTGGGGTCCGTTCAACGCGAACAGTAATGACCGTGGCACCAACAACAGCACCTGGCGCGCGCGCGGCTACATCACGGCCGATGCCCGTAACCAGACTGAATACGGCACGGTCCGCGGCTACATTGCTGTTGGTCTGTCCACCAGCAACGTCGGCACCGACAGCGCATCGAACACGTTCAGTGCAAACCGCGCCTTCATTCAGTGGGCGGGCTTCACGTTCGGTCTGGCGCAGTCGTTCTTTGACTTCTACAGCGTGCCAGCGACGTCATACTGGGGTTCGTTCCCGGCCTCCGACACCGGTGATCCGGGCTGGATGGTTCTCGGTTACACCGCTCAGTTCGGCAACGGTTTCTCGGCAACTCTCGCCGCGGAAATGCGCCGTATGACCAGCATCAACAACAGCACTTCAACTGGTGGCACCACCGGTACCGCTTACGGCGGCTTCCAGGCACCCGACGTCGTCGCCAACTTGCGCGTCGATCAGGCTTGGGGTTCTGCCCAGATCATGGGCGCGTTGCACGAGGTCAATCCGCTGTACTACAGCATCAGCCCCGCCAATATCGCGCATGCCGATGATGAGTTGGGCTTCGCGGTCGGCGCAGGCATCAAGCTGAATGCTCCGATGATCGGCCAGGGCGACTACTTGCAAGCCCAGGTGACCTACACGGAAGGTGCCTTGAAGTACGTCTTCCAGACGCCGACCTCGAACTGGTTCAAGCAAGATGGAGCTCAGCTCGGTTTCGGAGCTCTTAGCGATGGCGTCTACGGCGGTACGATCCTCGGCACGAACACGACCAATGTCGAGCTGACCACCGCTTGGGGTGTCAACGCAGCCTACGAGCACTTCTGGAACCCGCGCTGGCGCACGTCACTCTACGGCGGCTATGCTGCTGTGAGCTATGGCGATCGTGCCAATTCGATCCTGTGTTCGGCTCAAGGAACAGCCAACGGCAGCGGCGTCGGTTCGCTGGCCGTCGCTACCCCGGGCTGCGACAACGATTGGTCGACCTGGTGGATCGGTTCGCGCACCCAGTGGAACGTGACGAAAGACTTCTACATGGGCGTCGACGTGCTGTACTCGAACCTCCAGTCGGCAAACCTCAATCCGGTTAGGGCCGGTTTCACGTCCAGCCTCGCGGCCGGCGTGACGACAGCCGACCAGGACAACTGGATGTTCCGGTTCCGTGTCCATCGCGACTTCTATCCCTGATCGGTTGATCGTGGATATTTGATCAAGAGCCCCCGGCAGGCGACTGCCGGGGGCTTCTTCTTTTTGAGAAGCAATGCTTCTTCTCTCAACCGCACCGCCCGGAGTGACGCGGCCGCCGCTTTTCAGGATATTCCTGGGGGACGGCCGATCTGGTATGAGGCCCGGTGCGAGCGAGACGCCAGTCAACATGAATACACGGCCACTACCGCCGGCGACGATGGAAATGTTGCGTCAGGCGATGGCAGCGCATCAGGCCGGAAAATTTGACGAGGCCGAAGCTCTCTACTGCAGCGTCCTTAAGGCCGATGAGGCGCAGTATCCGGTCCTGCAAATGCTCGGCGTTCTTCATGCGCAACGCGGTAATTACCCGGAAGCCGAGCGCAGGCTGAAGGCTGCCTTGGCGCTGAATCCGAACGATGCGGGGGGCCAGTTCAATTACGGCAATCTGCTGCTTGGCCTGCAGCGCTTCGATGAAGCCTTTGCGGCTTTTGGCCAGGCCCTCGCACTGAACCCCGGGCTGGCGGCGGCGGAGCTCAACCGCGGCGGCATCCTGATGTCGCGCAAGCGTTTCGGAGAGGCGATTGTATGTTTTGATGCCGCCATCCGTATCAACCGACATTACGCGGAGGCCCACTGCAATCGCGGCCATGCGCTCCAGGAGATCAAGCGCTACGGCGAAGCGCTGGCAAGCTGCGACGCGGCGCTGGCGATCAATCCGCAAAATGCTGAATTTCACGCAAGCCGCGCCAGCGTTTTGCATCACCTGAAGCGCTTCGAGGAAGCGCTCGGCGAACTTTCCGTTGCGCTGTCGCTGCAGCCCGCCAACGCGGGCTTTCAATACAATCGCGGAAATATTCTGTTCGAGCTCAAGCGCTTTGCTGAAGCGGTTGCCGCCTACGACGAAGCTTTCCGCCGCGACCCCGAACTCGAATACGTGGAGGGTGATCGCTTTTTCGCAAAGCTGATGATCTGCGATTGGACAAATCATGCTGCTGAAAACGAGCACCTTGTCGCTGGCGTCGCAGCGGGGCGGCCAGTCGCACGCCCGTTCGTTTTCCAGGCCGTCGATTCGGCCCAGGCCATGCAAACCCGCTGCGCGAACGTGTTTGCCGATCACGAATTTCCCGCGGCGCCGTACCTGTCGACCGGGCGGCGCTATCGGCACGACCGTATTCGCGTTGCCTACCTTTCGGCCGATTTTCGCGCCCATCCAGTGTCCCACATGGTCGCAGGCATGTTCAAATGCCACGACAAATCCCGTTTCGATATTACGGGTGTGTCCTTCAGCCCGTCCGACTCCTCGGCGGTGCGGCAGCGGATCGAAAAGGCATGCGATCGCTTCATTGACGTGGGCGACATGAGCGACGCCGAAATCGCAGAGATGCTCCTGGAAACCGAAGTTGATATCGCAGTGGATTTAATGGGGCCGACGCAAGGCGCGCGTCCCGCTGTCTTTTCCTGCCGGCCGGCGCCGATTCAGCTGATCTACCTCGGCTATTCCGGGAGCAGTGGTGCTCCTTATATCGACTACGTCCTCGCCGATCGCATCGTTGTTCCGGAGTCCGAGCAGAAGTTGTATCGGGAAAACGTCGTCTATCTGCCTGACAGCTTCATGGGCCCGGACTCGAAACGTGCCATCAGTCCCGATACGCCGTCACGGACAGAGGAGGGGCTTCCCGAATCCGGATTCGTGTGGAGTGCCTTCAGCAATAGCTACAAGGTTTCACCGCAAGTCTTCGATGTTTGGATGAACCTCCTGCGCAAGATCGACGGCAGCGTGCTTTGGCTTTCCCAATACGACGCCCAGGCCATGGACAATCTGCGTCGCGAGGCGCACGTGCGCGGTGTCGGTCCGGAGCGGCTCGTTTTCGCCCGTCGTGTCACGCACAACCACGATCATTTGGCACGGCTTCGATTGGCCGATTTGTTTCTCGATACCGCGCCCCTTGGGGCTCATTCAACGGTCTGCGACTCCTTATGGGCCGGCACGCCGGTGCTGACATGTACCGGAGCAACATTCGGAGGACGTGTCGCGACAAGTCTTCTTTCAGCGATTGGCCTTACCGAGCTGATTGCCGATGGGTTGCCGGAATACGAAGAACGCGCCCTCGGACTTGCCCGAAACCCGCAATTGCTCGCCACGCTCCGGGCCAAGCTTGTGGACCATCGCGACAGCTTTCCTCTTTTCGATACGAAGCGATTCACCCGGCACGTTGAGGCGGCTTACACAGCGATGTGGGAGCGTTTTATGCAAGGACAGGCGCCGGCGCCGATCTCGGTCCCCGCTATGCCGCGCTCGTGAGACAGCACGTAACGGGCCGCCCCGCCGAAAACGGTCCTATGTTCGCTCGAAATCGCATGCGATAGATTGCGAGATCAAGTTGGCAGGCGTGCAACAGCAAACCAGGATCAATCTCGCGTGACGCACGAAGACGCCCAGACGCTCACGTTCCGCTGCGCGCCCGAACTGGTTTCGGTCCTGCCGCCGCCGTTTCCGGCGGTCGAGGGGTTACCGGACTGGTTCAAGGCGCTGCCGCAGAAGTCCTTCAACGCCATGGCCCAGGAGGACAGCCAGACGGTCAAGCGTTGCCCGCCTTTTATCGACGCAATGACGTACGGCTTTCTGATGCCGCTGCCCTGCGACCTTAAAGTCGAGAATGGCGAATTTTCATGGGACAGCGATTTCCCGGTCAATATTGCCAATACGGTAATGCGCTCGCCGATCTCTTTCCATGATCCCAGCCAGGTGCTGGGCACGCCTTATCACCGGGACGATCGTTTCATCATCAAGTTCAATAATTTCTGGACGATTGAATCGCCCCTGGGCTATTCGCTCCTGTTCACACATCCGGTGAACCGGCCGGAGCTTCCGTTCACCACTTTGACCGGCCTGGTCGATACCGACGCCTACCGCGACGTGCAAATTCATTTCCCCGCGCACTGGCACGATGACAGTTTCACTGGTGTTCTGAAGAAAGGAACGCCGGTGGCGCAATGCATCCCGGTCAAGCGCGAAAGCTGGGTTGCGCGCATCGACACGCTCTCGATCGAGCAAGCCGCGCGAATGCGGGAACTTATGAATTCAATTGAAAAACAGACCGGAATTTACCGGCGCGACTATCGGGCCAACAAGCGATAGGGCGGCACCTAGGCGCTCGTGCCCGTCAGCATGCGCTTTGCTGTGCTCGGCCTGAGCCAGAAACGGCCTTTCCCCGCCGAGGAAATCGCAGAGACGGCCTGGCCAAACATTTTTGCATTCGACTTGCTCGCCGCGGAGAGGTTTTCAAAACCGAGTTCGCCTTGGCCGCTTTCGACCAGGCATATTCCAAGAGCGAGCCGCGCCATGCTGTCCGTCGGATCGATCGCGAGCACCCGCCGGAACAGCTCCGCGGCCTGCTGGAAGCAGCAGCTGTTCTTCATCAGGCACGCGTAGTCAAAGATCATTGCGGGGTCATTCGGCAGCCCCGCGATTGCGCGTGCAAAGAATTCGGTTGCCTTCGCGCGTTCGCCGCGCCCGGCATAGGCGCTGCCGAGGTGCACAAGAATTTCCGAAAAATTCGGCACGAGCGCTAGTCCGCGCTCCAGCACAGCAATGGCTTCGTCGTGGCGGTTGAGTTGCAGAAGCAGGCTGCCATATTCAAGAAATGCCGGCGGAAATGGCGGTTGCGAAGCGGTGGCGTCATTGAGCCATTTCAGAGCGTCGTCCCGACGCCCCGCATGCCGCAGGATCATGCCGAGCTGGGTCTCCAGGATTGGGCTTCGGTGTTTGTGCAGCGCGCGTTCGATCTGCTCAACAGCCGCCGGGCCGCGCCCCTGCAAAAAGAGCGCGTGGCAGTAAAGATAGGTTGCGCGCGGATCATCGGGGTTTTGGCGTAGTACTTCGGCAGCGATGCGCTCGGTTTCCTCGGCGCGGCCATTCTGCAGAGCATGCGCGGCTTTCTGCAGCGCGGCTTCGCTCCCGTTCGAATTTTCCTGAGGCGCAGATTGATGAGGCATATCGGCGATTGTCGATGTTGCAGCGGTTTTTCGCAGGCGAGCCAGGACGCTATCATTAGTTCCCGGTGCTGACCAACAACGCAACGGCGGCACAATAGAGCCGGCCTTGCAAAGATATTTGCCAGTTCGTGACGAAGGTCCTATACGGGTTTGCGTCTTTGCAATGCGAGTCTTCTCGATGTCCGCACGGATCTACAAGCCGTCAAAGTCAGCGATGCAGTCGGGCTTTGCCAATACCAAAGCCTGGGTGCTCGACTTTGAACCCGAGGTACCGCGTCAGGTCGAGCCGCTCATGGGCTGGACATCGTCGGGCGACATGCGCCAGCAGCTGCGTTTGCGCTTTGACAGCAAGGACGAGGCGATCGCTTACTGCGAGCGCCACGGGATTGCCTATCACGTGTTCGAGACGGCGCCGCAGAAACGGCGCACAATGTCGTACTCCGATAATTTTTCCTTCAAGCGCCGCGACGCCTGGACCCACTAACGCCCTTGCGCGCGAATGCGCTGCAGGTCAGCTGGGCTGCTTCTCGGTTTGGGCGGCAGGCGCGTCGAGGTTGCGCCCTTGCGTCGCCGCGCGCTGGCGCAGCAACGAGATAAAGCGCTCTTCGGGCATGGGCTGGCCAAGCAGGTAACCCTGGCCGTAGTCGCAGCCCATGCTCACAAGGGCGAGGGCGTCGGCGGCTTTTTCAATGCCGACCGCGACCACGCTGCGGCCGAAATTGTGGGCGAGGTCGATCACCGTCTTGCAGAGCGGCGCGTTCACCTTGTCGGTCCCGCAGTCGGCGACGAATGTACGGTCGAGCTTGAGCTCCTCGAACGGCAATTCCTCGACCTTCGCCATTGCCGAATAGGCGCGGCCGAAATTGTCGATCGCGATGCGCACATTGAGCGGTTCCAGTTTCTTGCACTGCTCGGTCGCAAGCGCGAGGTCGGTGACGATCTGCTCTTCCGGGACGTCGATGATCAGCCCGGGCCACTTGTCGTCGGCGGGGTGGTGGGCCTTGATAATGTCTTCCATCGGAAGCTTGACGAGCGCCGGCATCGGAATGTTCACCGCCAGCCGCAGATTGACGCCGAGCTTTGAAAAATGGGCGCCGGTCTTGAGCGCGCTCTCAAGCGCTAGTTCCGATAACTTTAGTGTTGCGGTGTCGGAGGCGTCGGCGGTGAATGCGCCCGCAAGGACGAGCCCGTGTTGCGGGTGACGCACCCGGGCATAGGCTTCGGCACCCGCCAGCTGCTTCTTACGAAGCGCGATTTTCGGCTGATACCAGAATTCAATCCACTTGTTCTTGATGCAGTCGTCGAGCACAAGGCGCGCCGCTACCGCGGGCGGCATTCCCAGTTTGAGCTCCTGGATGATCTTGATGATCGTGTCTGTTTCAAACGGCTTCTTGAGCACCGGCATCATGTTGAGCTTGTGCTGCGCCCCGATACTTTTGACGTGCTCGAGGACCGCCGCGCCGCGCGCGCTCATCAACTGCACAGCACCGCGATACTTCAGCCTGCCGAGCGCGACCACCGATTCGATTGCGTCGGTGGATTCGAGCGAGATGTTGTGAAACACCAATGCGGGAGGCCGCGCCTCGACCGCCTTGCGCAGCGTGCCACCGTCGGGGAATTCGACGGTGTCGACACCCGCGCCGTGCAGGATCAACGACAGGAAATGCCGGATGCTGGGCTCTTCGTCCACGACATAGCAGATCGGAGCGCCGTCCGGAGCAAGCGGCGGCGCCTCAACGGCGGGCGTGTCGCCGGCTGTGGTCGACGATTTGGCAGGTGGCTCGGTCATGCGGTACGGGCGCGCTCAAACCGAGGGAATTGAAGCAGTCCCCCAACGCCTATTCGTGTGCCAAACTTGTTAATTATGCGTTTTCCATCGTCGATTGTGTTTCAGAATGGTGCAATTAAAGAAAATTCAGCGCCGAATTGCCGCTCGCTTCAAAAAATGAAATTGTTCACATTAAATCAATGGTTTAAGTCGTGTTGCACCCTTGTTACACACTCTGGGAATAGATGACGTTTTACACAGAGTGCATGTCATCTAAAGCCGACCGCTGCTACGTTAACTACTCAGTTTCGACTGGAGCGCCAATAAATGGCGGTCCCAAATCAATGTCTTGGGGGCACAAGATGAAATCGGTGAAAAGTTTGCTTTTAGGTGCGGCAGCGGGGCTTTTTGCGGTTGCTGGCGCGCAGGCCGCCGATCTCCCGGTCAAGGCCAAGCCGGTCCAGTACGTCAAGATCTGCAGCCTCTACGGCGTGGGATTTTATTACATCCCCGGCACCGACATGTGCATCAAGGTCGGTGGCTACGCGCGGATGCAGGCCGAGTGGGGCTCCGTCAACGGCGTGTCCCCCGGTACCAACGGTCCGCAAGGCTTTGCCACTGCGGCGACGTCTTCACCGTTCGGCACGATTACAAACGGCCAGTTTGACCGCGCATCTAATAACTTCAACATGACCGGCCGCGGCGTGCTCACGGTTGATGCGCGCAACCAGTCGGAATACGGAACGGTGCGTGGCTATATCCGTTTAGGAGGCCAGAGCATCTCGAACGGTGTGGCGACGCCGACATTTTTCTTCGAGCGCGCGTTCATCCAGTTTGCCGGATTTACTTTCGGCCGCACGCAATCCTTTTTCGACGTTTTCTCAACCACCGAACGTTACAACTATAACGAGTCGAAGACCTCCGGCGACACGTACAACTATGGCGTCGATCTGATGGGCTACACGGCCCAATTCGGCAACGGCTTCTCAGCGTCGGTCTCTGCGGAATCTCCGCACTACCTGGCCACATCGGCAGTTGTCGATGGAACTAATGCTCCGTTTTTTGCCGGTGGAACGACGACCGACGTTGCCGGACACAATATGCCGGACATCGTCGGCCAACTGCGGATTGACCAGAACTGGGGTTACCTCGGCATCAGCGGTGCTATCCATCAAGTCGCCGGCAGGTACTTCACAGCATCGAACGCGCCGCCGATTACTCATCCCGATGACAAAATGGGCTGGGCTGCGCAGATCGGCGGCGAGCTCAACCTTCCGTGGAACGACACGGTTGGAGCGGGCTTCACCTGGACGAAGGGCGCAGTCGGCTACGCAACCAAGGCCGGCAGCTGGCAGATTCAAAACGGCAGCACAGCGGGCTTTGGCTGGCTGACGGATGGGATTTTCGATGGCCCGGGGATTCCTGCCTCGGCCAACACCGAAATCCACCTGACCAACGCCTGGAGCGCCAATGCTGCCTATGAGCATTTCTGGAATCAGCGTTGGCGGACCAGCCTCTATGGCGGCTACACCAAGGTTTGGTATGACGGCGCCACTACCAACCTCATCAATAGCCACTTGCCGGGTGCCGCGGGAACCACCCCGTGCGGCGTGCCGGTCGCCGGCTCGGTGTGGCCACCGATGTCTGCCAGCTTCGCGGGCGGTAACAGCTGCAGCCCCGACTTCTCGTTTTATCAGGTTGGCTCCCGCACGCAGTGGAATGTCACTAAGGACTTCTATATGGGCGTGGACGTCACCTACACCCACCTGAACACCGCGTTTAAAGGTGGTTTCAACGGCAACTTGACCCTGGCTAGTGGCCGGGTCATCACCTCGAACGATGACCAGAACACCTGGTCGGGCGTCTTCCGCACCCAGTATAACTTCAACGCAAGCAATGAAGGCTCGAGCGTCGTCTTCGGACGCTAAGCCCAAGGCTGCTTGATCGAGACGCCTCAGTACAAATTTCGGAGAGACCGCCGCAAGGCGGTCTCTCTGCTCGCTCTACGTCCAATGCGATACCTGCACGTGCAATAGTCTGCAAATACCTCGGAGGCTTTCCATGCGCCCATTGTCAGTCGTGATCGCTGCTCTCACCAGCACCGCTTTCGCGCAGTTTGCGTTCGCGGCGGATCTGCCCGTCAAAGCTCCGGCACGCGTCATTGCTCCAGTAGCTTACAACTGGACCGGATTTTATGCCGGTCTCAACATTGGCGGCAGCTGGGGCAGGCAGGACAATTCGCTCGTCAGCACCACCGGGTTGGTCGAATTTACGAACAGCGACCACATCGATGGTGTGATCGGCGGCGGCCAGATTGGTTACAATTGGCAAGCCAACCAATGGGTCTTCGGTATCGAGGCTGACTTTCAGGGGTCCGGCCAAAAAGGCAACGGAAGTTTCTTCATCCCGGCTGTTGGCGGCAACCTTGCGCTCGTGATTCCGTCCTCGTCGATTCCCTATGAAGACAAGCTCAACTGGTTTGGCACCGTTCGCGGCCGTGTCGGCTACGCATTCGATCGCTGGCTGCCTTACGTGACCGGCGGCTGGGCGTTCGGCCACGGCGAGATCAGCGGGACGCGGACCACCGCCGGCGTGACCACCGCGTTCAGCGGATCGGAAAATTACAGCGGCTGGACGGTTGGCGGCGGTGTGGAATGGGCGTTCGCGAACAATTGGAGCGCGAAGGTTGAATACCTCTACATCGCTTTTGGCGATGGACCGACCGTGCCGGTCGCGACCGGCGTGAACCTGGTCAGCGGCAAGATGACGGACAACATTGTGCGCCTCGGCGTGAACTATAAATTTTACTAGCGCCCGACGCGCACGACTTCTTGAAAGAAGAAAATCCCGGGCCAGTTTCCCGGGGTTTTTGTCGGCTTCCGCCGTCGCGGCGCGGCAGAACGGCCATTCCCAACCGGGGGCTGTACACGGCAGGGGCAAGAGGCTGAAAACCCTTGTTTTTAAGCCCGGGCGGGGCGGAATAGGCTAGGGAACTTCTTGTTGTTTTAGGGTCACAGTCCCGAAAAAAAGCAAGAAAGGCCTGTGGGTCAACAATAACCTGCATTGTGCCCAGATGCGTCGCTCTGACATACTCCGATTGGCTGACACCCATTCGGGTGAGGCTGTGCGTTGGGGTTTTCGTCAAAACGCTCAAATCATTGATGGGGGCAACAAATGATCCGGTTGAAAAGTTTTCTCGCGGGCTGTGCAGGCGCTTTCATCGCGCTAGGCGCAGCGCAGGCAGCCGATCTCCCCGTCAAGGCCAAGCCGGTCCAATACGTCAAGATCTGTAGCCTGTACGGCGTCGGGTTCTATTACATCCCGGGCACCGACATGTGTATCAAGGTTGGCGGCTACGTGCGCGAGCAGAGCGAATGGGGATCCAACAGCGGCCAGACCCCTGGCAGCACGAACTCCGCTTGGGGTCCCAACACGATCGCAAACGGAGCCTTCGACCGGGGATCCAGCAATTTCAACTTTAGCACCCGCGCGATGCTCAGCGTGGATGCGCGTAACCAGACTGAATATGGAACGGTGCGCGGATATATCCGTCTGGGCATGCGCCTCACCGATCAGACGGGCGGTACCTTTTACTTTGATCGGGCCGTGATCCAGTGGGCGGGTTTCACCGTGGGCCGCACGCTTTCTTTCTTCGACATCTTCACCAATACGGAGCAGTACAGCTATTTCGACACCAAGACCTCGGGCGACACCGTCAACAACGCCGTCGACGTGCTTGCCTACACGGCTCAGTTCGGAAACGGCATGTCGGCTTCGATTTCCGCCGAGTCGCCCCATTATGAGGCCGGAGTACTTAACGGCGAGGCGGGCGGCTTTGCTGTAAACGGTGGGACGGGCACGTTGGCGGCTGGTACCGCCGGACGGAATATGCCGGACATCGTCGGCCAGCTGCGTATCGACCAGAACTGGGGCTACCTCGGCGTCAGCGGCGCGCTTCACCAGGTGGGCGGCAAATATTTCGCGGCGGCGAGCGTGCCGGCCAGCGGTCATCCCGACGACAAATTAGGCTGGGCTGCGCAGATCGGCGGCATGCTCAACTTGCCTTGGAACGATACGTTCGGTGCGAGCTTCGCAGCAACGCAGGGCGCGATCGGTTACATCACCAAGGCCGGCAGCTGGCAGATCGCAAATGGTAGTTCGGTCGGTGTCGGCTGGGTCGCCGACGGGATTTATGACAGTATTTTCCCCTCGGGCACCACAGCCAATACCCCCATCCAGCTGACCAACGCCTGGAACGTCAACGCCGGCTATGAACATTTCTGGAATCAGCGGTGGCGGACCAGCCTGTACGGCGGCTACACGAGAATTTGGTACAACGAAACGGCAAAAGACATCGCCGCCGGACATCTCCCGACACCGAGTGCTGGCGGACCCGCGTGCGGTTTCCCGGTCTTCGGCGCAGTATGGCCGCCGGTCGCGGTTGGGAGTGGCGCCAACAACAGCTGTAGCCCGAACTTTTCCTTCTATCAGATCGGCACCCGTACCCAGTGGAACGTCAGCAAGGACTTCTACCTGGGCGTGGACGTCGCCTATACGCACCTGAATACGGCGTACAAAGGCACGACGACAAATACGAACAGCCCGACCGTGTATGCCATAAGCGGCCGCAACTTTACGTCCGTCGATGATCAAAACACATGGTCGGGAATTTTCCGGGCCCAATACAACTTCACGGCCGGTAATGAAGGAGCGAGTTATGCCTTCGCACGCTGAGCGCGGAGCTGTTTGATCGGCGCATCCGGGTTCGGAATTCGGAGAGACCGCCGCGAGGCGGTCTTTCCTTTTTAAGGCAAAGATTAAAGCCGACCCAACTGAAGTCCGATCCTGTTCGCGTGCATAAACGCGATGGTCTTTGACGTCATAGCGCCCCCTTTTCCCGTGATAGTTTGAATTGGTACTATGGTCCGCATCTGGCGTTGGGGGCGGATATGATGCGATACGATTTCATCAAGCTCATTGTGGGTTCTTTAATTGGCGCCGTTTTTTTAGGATTTATCGCAGCCCCGACCGCGCACGCCGATAACGACGCGACCTGGGCCTTGCTGAAAAAGCCGGGTCACGTCGTGTTGTTACGGCATTCGAACGCGCCGGAGTCTCCGCCTGACGGCGACGTGAAATTCAACGACTGTTCAACGCAGCGGAACCTGGACGAGGCCGGGCGCGCGCAGGCGCGGCGGCTTGGCGATGAGTTTCGCAAGCACGGCATCAAGGCTGCGAGTCTGGTCTCCAGCCAATATTGCCGCGCGATGGAAACCGGGAAGCTCATGAAGCTCGGCGCGGTGCGCGGCTTGCCGGCGCTCAATCAGGTCTTTTTGGCGGATGTGAGCGGGATGCGCGACGCAGGCGAAAAGGGCCGGCAATTCATAAAGACCATTTCGGCCCACCAGCTCACCGTCCTGGTGACGCACGTCACGAATATACAGTCGATCGCGGGCGCCAATTTGTCATCGGGCGAACTCGCGGTTGTCCATTTCGACCCGTCCGGTTCAGTTGTCGTCGACGGGAGTATTAAGGTCCCTTAGTCGCGGATTTCCATGCAATCGCAAATGCCGCAAAGTGCCGCTGCGCGCAATTCTTCAATCCGGAACGACAATATGGTCAGGCGTCAATCCAGCCCGCCGGCGCTCGTACATTTTTGTGTAAGCTGCTTCAATGTGCTTGGTATAAAGATTCGTATCGAACAAAGGTGTCGTCAGAAGATTTTCGGCCAGCTTGTTTTTGATCTTGGCAAGTCTTTCAGGGTGTTTCGCGAGATCAATCGCAATCTGTTCATACGCTTCCCGCGTTGTCGTTATCAGTTCGGGTAGTTTGATTGCATTCAGTAAACTCGCGGCCATCCGTCCCACGAAAGTATCGCCAATTCGCGTCAAAATCGGCACGCCGGCCCAGAGCGTATCACTGGCAGTGGCGCCAGCGTTGTAGGGCAAAGTGTCAAGAAATAAATCGGCCATCCGAATGCGCGCCTGATGTTCGGGCAACGGCACGCGCGGCGCAAAAATCAAGCGATCTGCATTGACTCCTCTTGCCGCGGCTTCGTTCCTCAAATTGCGCTCAAATGTCGGGCTTCCGGCGGCGACCCATAACACGCTGCCATCCACCTGCTTGAGGATACGCATCCAAATTTCGAACACATCCGGGGTGACTTTGTAACTCGCATTGAAGCTGCAAAAAACGAAACCCTCATTGGGAAGCCCGGCGTCAGCGCGGGTAGACGGCCTACCGGATATCAGGCGCTGCCGGTCGGTACATTGGAAGCTGTCCGGTAGAAAGACGATTTTCTCCGTGTAGAAATCGCGTTGGGTCTCCGGGATCACAATTTTGTCTGCGATGATATAGTCGAGATAATCGGCGCCGGCCGTTCCGAGGTAGCCGAGATAGCTCACCTGGGTTGGCGCGGGGCGACGCGCAAAAATGCCCATCCGCGCATCCGCGGTAAATCCGGTCAGATCGACCAAGATGTCCACTTCCGACGACCTTATGAGACCGGCAGTCCGATCGTCGCTGAAGGAACTGGCGTCAATAAAATGGTCAAATGATACGTCTAGCCGCCGGCGGACTTCTGAATCATCGCGGGGCCCAATTGAAATGCCCGTAATATCAAAACGGGACTTGTCATGGCGTTCAAACATTCCAGCAATCAGAAAAGTCACGGGATGTTCGCGAAATTCGGCTGAAATATAGGCGACCCGAATTTTGTCGTGATCGTATTGCTCGCCGTGCCAAAGAGGCTTTTGGCGCGGAGCGGATGCAGTCCACAACCTGGCGCATTGTAGTTGGTCGTCGGACGATGAAGGGACTGCAAGAAATTGAAACGGTTCGGTAACGAGTTTCCCCGCCCGGACAGAAGAAATCAGGTGCGCACACTCGACATCAAAATGTTTCCAATCACAAGAATACATTTTTGCATGCAGGCGATAACCCTCCAGGCCGGTCAGGTCAGGTTTTAGTGCAATGGCCTTGTCATAGGCCGCGAAGGCTTCGTCATAGCGCTTGAGGGCGGTGAATACATTGCCTCGACCGAGCCACGCCTCGGCCAGATCGGGCCTGAGCGAAAGCGCCCTGTCATGTGCCGTGAAGGCTTCGTCATAGCGTTTGAGGTCATTGTATGCATTTCCCCGGCCGAGCCATGCCTCGGCCAATTCAGGCTTCAGTGACAGAGCCTTGTCATAGGCTGCAAAAGCTTCGTCATAACGCTTGAGAGCGGTGAAGACATTGCCTCGGCCTAGCCACGCCTCGGCCAGATCGGGCCTGAGCGAAAGCGCCCTGCCATGTGCCGTGAAGGCTTCGTCATAGCGTTTGAGGTCGCTGTATGCGTTTCCTTGGCCGAGCCATGCCTCGGCCAATTCAGGCTTCAATGATAGAGCTTTGTCATAAGCCGCAAAAGCTTCGTCATAACGCTTGAGAGCGGTAAAGACATTGCCTCGACCGAGCCACGCTTCGGCCATGCCAGGCCTGAGTGCGAGGGCTCTGTCATAAGCTGCCAAGGCGTCGCCATGATGCCTGAGTTGCGCCAGAGATTTTCCTTTGTTGCAAAACGCATCAGAATAATTGGGTTGAATTTCAATGGCCTTGTTGAAATCAGCAACCGCGTTATCATAGCGCCCGAGATCGTTTTGGATTGTGCCGCGATTATTCCAGGTTTCCGCAACGCTGGCGTTGATCGACAATGCCTGGTTGAAGCATTCGAGTGCTTCGCTTGGTCGATTCAATGCTTTCAGGATTAGTCCGTAGTTGTATAAAGTCGCGTCCGAGCGTGGGTTCAGTTTAATTGCCGACTTGATATAGGTCTCAGCTTCGGCCCATCGTGCAAGCTGCGTCAGTAGGACGCTCAGTAAATTCAAAGCTGCGACATGCGTTGGCTGATGGCGTAGCACCTCTTTGAAGTGGCGCTCAGCATCATTCAGTTTTCCTGTCTGAAACGCCGTCATTGCTTGTGTGAAACTATTGTCGCTTGAGGCGGTCATATCATGCGTCTGTGGTGCGGGTCGGGTACGCTCTGGTCAGGGTATTCACGGCGCCGCTGTTTGTATTGTTCTTAAAGAACGACCGGAACGGTGCGTAAACATTGATCCGTTGATCCGATTGCGATTTGCCGTCCCATTATCTCTTCACGGATGCCGCAGCACAATGCCCGGAATCGATCGGAAATGTCCGGCCGATAGTGCTGACATGAAGCGTACCCCTAGAGCGGGCGGAAAAATTCTAATATCATTAATGCCGCAGTTTGGAGCGGGGGATCGAAAATGGAATTGACCAACAAGCAGGCGGTTATGCTTTTTCCGACGCCGATTTTCGCGGGAAAAGTATCCGACATCACCGCGTGCGACCGCATCGAGAAGAAACTGCGGGAGATGCAAAGGGCAGGGCAGGGCGTCCCGCACAAGTGGGGAAAGTCAGCGTTTTTCACCAAAGACGACATTCACACGCTTCCTGAGATGAAGGAACTGGTCGATCTTGTTATGGCGGAGTCGAAGGGAATTCTTGATGAGTACAAGGTCAAGAGAGATTCCCATTACATCACCTGCATGTGGGCGAATATCACGCCGCCCAACAACTGGCATCACATGCATATCCATGCGAATTCCCTGTTCAGCGGGATATTGAATATTAAAACGCCGGCAAATTGCGGCGCGACGGTTTTCCAGGACCCGAGGCTTCACATGAGAATGATTGAGCCGACATATACCGAAAGCAATGTCCTCAATTCCACGGAATTTCACATTCCACCGCAGAAAGGCCTCATGATCATGTGGCCGAGCTACCTTTCGCACGCGGTTCAATACGGCACCGCCAATGAAGACGAAGACCGGATTGTCGTGTCATTCAATATTATGATCCGTGGCTTGATAGACCGTCGCACCGCGGTTTGGGACCTGAGATAGCGCGCGCCGGAAAGGCGGTCCGAGGCTCCCATGACGGACTGAAGCAGGTGGCGACCCCGGCTGGATTTGAACCAGCGGCCCTCAGCTTAGAAGTTTGGTTTTGGCTCAGGAATGTAAAAATGCCGCTAAAAAATAATCTTACGCAACATTATATTAATCTGCTCAAACGATCACTCGTTGGCCAACTCTATATCGAAAATGAATATCACATCACGCGTGCCATAGCATCTTTGGTATATGGCAAGGTCACTTATCAGGACTTCTATGCAATAGATCGTACCGACTTCATGTTTCAAGGTCTCAAAGAGCAGAAAGAAAACGGGAACACATTTGTCTTTCGCAAGCCCGGATCGGGGACGCCTATCTTTGAATTGCGCAACTTAACTGAACTAGCACACACAATGATTGGGATGAAGCGGATGGATAACATCCAGTACTGCGTCGAGACAGTTTTAAAAGAAAACGTCGCGGGAGATCTGATTGAAACTGGGGTTTGGCGTGGTGGTGCTGCAATTTTCATGCGAGGACTTCTAGCGGCATATGGAATAAACGATCGCGTTGTTTGGGTTGCAGATTCATTCCAGGGTGTTCCGCCGCCGACTCATCCGCAAGATGCCAATCTTGACCTCAGCGCCAAAGTGTATCCCTTCTTAACTGTGAGTCGGAAAGAAGTTGAGGGGCTTTTCGAAAGATATGGATTGCTTGATGATAAAGTAGAATTCTTGGAGGGCTGGTTCAAAGATACGCTCGCGAGTGCGCCGATTGAAACTCTCTCGATTCTACGTCTTGATGGCGATCTGTATGAGTCAACAATGGATGCTCTAAATCCCTTGTACGCCAAAGTAACTACAGGCGGGTTCATAATCGTCGACGACTACTACTCGTGCCCGCCCTGCAAATGCGCTGTCGACGACTTTAGGGCGACCAAAGGTATTTCTGATGAGATGTTCAAAATTGATGATCAAAGTGTGTTCTGGAAAAAATGCGAGACGTAAGCGATTATCGGGAACGAGCTGAGACGCGGTACAGAAGGCTACTGTGGTCTCTTCCGTATGGGCGACCTCGAGGACGCCGAGCAGGATCTTGTGGCTGACAACGCTTGGACAGGCTCGTGGCGGATCAAAATAGCAACAGCCGGTGACTAACCCGTTTGGAAAAGGCGACTAACCTTTGCAAAAACGCCTAAGAATATTGATCGGACGAAAGGTAGTGGCGACCCCGGCTGGATTCGAACCAGCGACCCTCAGCTTAGAAGGCTGATGCTCTATCCGGCTGAGCTACGGGGTCCGCGCGCCCTTGGTTTAGCGTCCCGCACTATGGGCGCAAAGTCGTAAGACAGGCTTACACAGGCTTGGCGCCCCCCCCGCGGCCACCGCGAGCAGGGGATGTAGCAGGGCTTTTCCCAGTTAAATTAAAGTCTTGAAGCTGTTTCTTAGCCCGTCTCACGTGAATTCTGAGGATATTGCGTGAGGTTTTTGATCGGTAGCCCTATTCCGGCCTAGTCTTGAGGCGCCAAAACGATCTCGCCGGCCTGTTGAACCTGCAAGGTCATGGCCTCGACACCATCAAGGACTGAACTGACTATCGTCCAAGCCTGCTGCCTCCGGAGGTCTCGCCCCATGCGTTGCGTCGTTCGCGCCGGCCTTATTGCCGCGCTCATTGCTCTCGTTTTTTTTCCGGCCCTGAACGTCGCATTGGCAGCCGACAAGGCATTCAAGCAAGGCGAACTCGACGACTCTGCGATCAAGCTCGAGGCCCAGATCAAAAGTGACGCTGGCGCCGTCACCAAACCTGCGGCGACCCTGCGGCGCGACGCCGATGCGGCCTTCCAGAAAAACGATTTCCGCACCGGCATGCTGGTTCTCGGCCAGCTGGTCACGGTTGCCCCCACGGATGCTGCGAGCTGGCTGCGCCTTGCGCGCACGGTCCAGCAGATCAAGCCGCGCGACGACCGCGAAAAGGCCTTGCTGCTCGATCGCGCCTCGACTGCCGCCTATATCGCTTTCCAACGCGCGGGCGACCGCTCTCTCGAGGCGGACAGCCTGTCCGTGCTCGGCAAATCGCTGGCCGACCGCCAGCAATGGCGCGCGGCACTTGATTCGTTGCGGCTGTCGCTTGAATTGCGCGAAACCGCTGATCTCCGCGGGCAATATGAAAAGCTGAGGGCCGAACACGGTTTCCGCTTGCTCGACTACACGATCGATTCCGACTCGATTTCGCCCCGCGTCTGTTTCCAGTTTTCCGAGGAACTGCCGGGGCGGCGCACCGATTTTTCGCCGTTTGTTTCGGTTGCCGGCATGGACCGGCCGGCGACGTCGGCGAACGAAAAACAGCTTTGCGTCGAAGGTCTCAAGCACGGCGAACGTTACTCGGTCACGCTGCGGGCCGGCCTGCCGTCTGTGGTCAAGGAGACGCTGGCGAAGTCGGCCGACTTCACCGTATTTGTGCGTGATCGCAAGCCGTTCGCGCGCTTTTCCGGCAAGGCCTATGTATTGCCGCGCACCGGTCAGCGCGGCATTCCGGTCCTGAGTGTCAATACCAAAGCCGTGGCGCTGTCGATCTACCGGGTCGGAGATCGGAATCTCGTCGACACGCTTCTGGGCTACGACTTTCAACGCAACCTGAGCCGCTATCAGGCTGAGCAGCTCGCGAATGAGCGCGGCGCCAAGATTTGGAGCGGCGAGCTTGCCGTCGAGTCAAAACTCAATGCCGAAGTGACAACCGCGTTTCCACTCGATCAGGCGGTCAAGGATCTCGGACCCGGCGTCTACGCCATGACGGCGGAAGCCAAGGATGCCGTCTCCAATGAATATGGGCAGCAGGCGACACAATGGTTCATCGTTTCCGACCTGGGTTTGACCGCCTACTCTGCGCATGACGGGATCGATGTTTTCGTCAATTCGTTGGCAAGCGCCGAGCCGCGCGGCAGCGTCGACGTCCGCCTGATGGCGCGTAATAACGAAGTGCTTGCGGTCCGCCAGACGGATCGCAACGGCTTCATTCATTTCGAGGCCGGGCTTGCACGCGGCGAGGGAGGTATGGCGCCCGCTGCCATCGTGGCCAGCGAGAAGGCCGACTATGCGTTCCTCAGCCTGAAATCCCCGGCCTTCGACTTGTCGGACCGCGGGGTTGCGGGGCGTGCCGTTCCGGCCGGCCTTGATGCGTTTGTCTATACCGAGCGCGGCGTCTACCGCAGCGGGGAAACGGTTGCCGTAACCGCTCTGCTGCGCGATGCGCGCGGAGTGGCAGCGCCCAATGCGCCGCTCACGGTGGTGGTCGAGCGACCCGATGGGGTCGAATATCGCCGGACGGTGGTTGCCGACCAGGGTCTCGGCGGCCACGCGTTGAGTGTCCCGCTCGTTGCCTCGGCGGCAACCGGCACGTGGCGCGTGGTGGCCTATACCGATCCCAAGCGCCCGCCGGTCGGCGAGACGACATTCATGGTCGAGGACTATGTGCCCGACCGCATCGAGTTTGATCTCACCGCGGCGGCCAGGGAAATTTCGCGCAGCGCGCCCGCGCAATTCAGCGTCGATGGTCATTTTCTCTATGGCGCGCCGGCCTCCAATCTTGAGCTTTCCGGCACGGCGACAATTGCCGCCGCCAAGGAACGTGCCGGATTTTCCGGCTACGCGTTCGGCCTGTTCGACGACGAGGTGACAGCGGTCCGGCAAACACTTGATGACCTTCCGAACACGGATGCGTCCGGGAAGGCGACGTTCCCACTGAAGCTCGACAACGTGCCCGCAAGCAGCGGATTGCTGGAAGCGCAGGTGACCGTGAGCATGGCGGAATCAGGCGGCCGCGCCGTCGAGCGCAAGATCACTTTGCCGCTGACGCCCGATGCTGCGATGATTGGGGTCAAGCCGATGTTCTCCGGCCGCTCGCTGAGCGATGGCGCCAACGCCGAATTTGACGTGGTTCTGGCCGCGCCCGACGGCAAGACGCTGGCCAGGCCCGGCCTGCGCTACGACCTGCTCAAGATCGAGAGCAGTTACCAGTGGTACCGGCAGAACGGGCAGTGGCAGTACGAACCAATCAAGCGAACGGAGCGTGTTGCCAATGGTGCGCTTGATGTGACCGCCGACAAGCCGGCGCGCCTGTCGTTGCCGGTCAAATGGGGCCGCTACCGCCTCGAAGTCTCAACCGGAGAGCCGAACGGTCCCGTCACGTCGCTGGGCTTTGATGCCGGCTTCTACGCGGAATCGAGCGCCGACACACCGGACTTGCTGGAAGTCGCGCTCGACAAGCCGGATTACAAATCCGGCGAGACCATGAATGTTGCGGTGACAGCGCGCGCCGCCGGCCGGCTCACGGTGAATGTCTTCACCGATCGCCTCGTTGCCAGTCAGGCGCAAGATGTCAAAGCGGGCGCGGCGCGCGTCAGCATTACCGTCGGCAGGGACTGGGGCACCGGTGCGTATATGGTTGCCACCCTGCGACGCCCGCTCGATGCGCCGGCGCAACGGATGCCGGGACGAGCCATCGGCGTGCAATGGTTCTCGATCGACAAGTCGGCGCACACGCTTGCGCTGGATATGAAATTGCCGGCGGCGATACGGCCGAGTTCGCGACTGACAGTGCCGATCAAGCTGGCAGGGCTTGCTTCAGGAGACGAAGCGCGCGTCGTTGTGGCCGCCGTCGATGTCGGCATTCTCAATCTCACAAACTACAAACCGCCGGCGCCGGATGACTACTATCTCGGTCAGCGCCGCCTGACCGCGGAAATCCGCGATCTCTATGGGCAATTGATCGACGGCATGCAGGGCGCGCGCGGCCAGATCCGTTCGGGTGGCGATTCTGGTGGCGGTGAGTTGTCCGGATCGCCTCCGACGCAAGCGCCGCTCGCGCTCTATTCCGGCATTGTCACCGTTGGTCGCGATGGCACGGCACAAGTGGAATTCGATATCCCGGCCTTCGCCGGCGCCGTTCGCGTGATGGCAGTGGCGTGGAGCAAGGACAAAGTCGGCAAGGCGTCCGGCGACGTGGTGGTGCGGGACCCTGTCGTGCTGACGGCAACGCTTCCGCGTTTCCTGCGCACCGGAGACAAGAGCGCGGTGCAGCTGGAGCTCGATAACGTGGAAGGCGCCGCCGGCGACTACGCTGTTTCCGTTGTCGCAGACGGTTCGATCAAGCTCGACAGTGACAAGCCGTCGACAATAAAACTCGCCGCCAAACAGCGCGACCGCGTTTCGTTGGCTGTGGCAGCCGCCGGAGCCGGACCAAGCACTGTCACCGTAAAAGTCAGCGGGCCCGATAACTTTGCGCTCGAGCGGAGTTATCCGCTGGATGTGCGGCCGGCCACGCAAATTCTGACGCGTCGCACGGTGCGGGCCTTAGCGAAAGGCGAGACACTCACACTCTCGAACGACCTGTTCGCTGATTTCGTGCCGGGCACGGGACGCGTGGGCCTTTCGATCGCGGTGTCGACATCGCTTGATGCCGCGACCTTGCTCAATGCGCTTGATCGCTATCCGTTCGGTTGTTCCGAGCAGATCGCAAGCCGTGCGATGGCAATGCTCTATGTCAACGAACTGGCTGCGCAGGCCCGGCTTGCGCCCGATGGCGAGATCGACCAGCGCATCAAGGACGCCATTCCGCGATTACTGGCGCGGCAGGGATCGAACGGCTCGTTCGGCCTTTGGTCGGTCGGCGGCGAAGATGCCTGGCTCGATTCCTACATCACCGACTTCCTGACGCGCGCGCGTGAGCGGGGCTTCGAGGTCCCGGCTGTGGCCTATACGCTCGCGGTCGATCGCCTGCGCAACTATGTCGCCGCCGCGCCCGAACCCGGCAAGGACGGCGGCCGCGAACTGGCCTATGCGCTTTATGTGCTGGCACGAAATGGCGCCGCGCCGATCGGTGATCTGCGTTACATCGCCGACGTGAAGCTGTCCGATGTGGCGACGCCGATCGCGAAAGCGCAGATTGCCGCCGCTCTGGCCATGGTCGGCGACAAGGCGCGTGCCGACAATGTGTATCTGGCTGCGCTCAACGCCATCGCGCCGCAACCCCAGCTCGATCTTGGCCGCGCTGATTTCGGCTCGGCGCTGCGTGACGCAGCCGCGCTCGTGACCTTGGCCTCGGAAGGCCGCGCCCCGCAGAAGACCATCGACGATGCCGTCTTGCGCATCGATTCTGCGCGGGCCCTGAGCGCCAGCACGTCGACACAGGAGGATGCGTGGCTCGTGCTTGCTGCCCGCGCGCTGAGCAAGCAGCTCAACGCGATCTCGCTGGCGGTCAATGGGGAGGCGCGGAAGGGCGCGCTCTATCGCAATTTGCGTCCTGACGATCTCGCCGCACCGGTCGCGGTGGCCAACACCGGTGACGGCAATGTGCAGGCGGTGGTGTCGGTGAGCGGTTCGCCGTTGACGCCAGAGCCTGCGGCCGAGCAGGGTTTCAAGATCGAGCGAACCTACTACACGCTCGATGGCGACAAAGTCGACGCTAGCAAGGCCAAGCAGAACCAACGCTTTGTCGTGGTGCTGAAGATGACGGAGCTAAAGCCGCAGTTTGGCCGTGTCATGGTCGCCGACTACCTGCCCAGCGGGCTCGAGATCGACAATCCGCGGCTGGTGTCGTCGGGGGAGACGAACACTTTGTCCTGGATCACCGACGCGGCCGATCCCGTGAATACCGAATTCCGCGACGATCGATTCACTGCCGCTTTCGACCGCAATCAGGACTCTTCACCCGTATTCACTGTCGCCTATGTCGTGCGTGCGGTATCGCCGGGCAATTATGTGCTGCCGCAGGCGAAAGTGGAAGACATGTACCGGCCGGACCGGTTCGGCCGGACCGCAACGGGGACCGTCGAGATCGCGCCAAAATGAAGCGCAGGCACATTATTCTCGCAGGCTTGGGTGGCGGCGCAGCCATCGCGCTGCTCGCCGGCGCGCTCTGGGTGCAGTCGCTCGGGCCCGTGCCGCTGGGCAAGAACCTCGAATATTCTCACGTTGTGCTCGATCGTGACGGCAGGCTGTTGCGGGCTTATGCGACCAATGAAGGCCGCTGGCGTTTGCCGACGACGAGCAAGGAGGTCGATCCCCGGTTTCTCAAGCTGCTCTTTGCCTATGAAGATAAACGCTTCCCCACGCATGTCGGGGTGGATCCGCTCTCGCTCGGCCGCGCGGCCTTCCAGTTCGTGGCCAATGGCCACATCATCTCGGGTGCGTCCACGATCAGCATGCAGGTCGCGCGCTTGCTGGAGCCGCGCGAACACCGCAGTCTCGGCGCGAAGTTGCGGCAAATTGTGCGCGCGCTTGAACTCGAACACGCACTCGGCAAAGACGGCGTTCTTTCGCTTTATCTGACGCTTGCGCCCTATGGCGGCAATCTCGAGGGCATTCGGGCGGCATCGCTCGCGTATTTCGGAAAAGAGCCGCTGAAGCTGTCGCTCGCCGAAGCCGCGCTGCTCGTCGCCTTGCCGCAGTCGCCGGAATTGCGCCGGCCTGACCGCTTTCCCGTCGCCGCGCGTGATGCGCGCAATCGCGTGCTTGATCGGGTTCTGTTGGCAGGGACGGTCCCGCGCGACGAATGCGAGCGCGCAAAACGCGAACCGATTCCACGCGAACGCAAGCAATTGCCGATGCTGGCGCCGCACGCAGCGGACCAGATCGTCGCTTTGGAGCCTGGCCAACGGGTTCATCGGCTGACCATCGCCCTCCATCTGCAAAAGTCCCTGCAGGACCTCGCGCGCGAACGCGCTCGGGCGCTCGGGCCCGATATGTCGATTGCCATTCTTGCGGTCGACAATGCGAGCGGTGAGGTGAGGGCGCGCGTGGCGTCGGCCGATTATTTCGATGTGCGCCGCGCCGGCCAGGTGGACATGACGCAGGCCTTGCGCTCGCCGGGATCGACCTTGAAGCCGTTCATCTATGGACTTGGCTTTGAGGATGGCCTGATCCATCCCGATACGCTGATTGACGACAAGCCGGCGCGCTACGGCAGCTATACGCCGGAGAACTTCGATCTGACGTTTCAGGGCACGGTGACCGTGCGCCGCGCGCTGCAAATGTCCCTCAACGTTCCCGCGGTCGCGGTGCTCGGCAAAGTCGGCGTCAATCGGCTGAGTGCGCGCCTTACGCAAACCGGCGCCGCGCTGGTTCTACCGAAAGGCGAGGAGCCCGGGCTGGCGATGGGTCTCGGCGGCGTCGGCGTCCGGCTGTCCGATCTGGTCATGCTTTACACCGGCCTCGCGCGGCTCGGCGTGGCGTCGCCGCTCGTCGAGCGGAGCGGATTCGTTCCGGAGAATCCGCGCCGGTTGCTCGATCCGGTCGCGGCCTGGTACGTCGGCAATATTCTGATCGGGGCGCCGCCTCCGGAGAACGCGCCGCATGGCCGCATCGCCTTCAAGACCGGCACGTCATACGGATACCGAGATGCGTGGGCCGTCGGATTTGACGGACGCATGACCATCGGCGTCTGGGTCGGGCGGCCGGATGGCGCGCCGGTGCCGGGCCTGGTCGGCCGCGCTGCGGCGGCTCCCATTTTGTTCGATGCATTCGCACGCTCGGGTTTTGCGCCCGCTCCACTGCCGCGCGCCCCGAAAGGCGTGGTTTTCGCCGCCAGCAACAAACTGCCGCCGCCTCTGCAGCGGTTTGGCGCCGGCGCAGGACCTGCGGAGGCCGTTGAGCCGCCACGCATCATGTTTCCGCCCGATGGCGCACGCCTCGAGCTCGCAACAATGAGCCAGCCCGACGCCATTGCGCTCAAGATCGCGGGC
>Ga0265325_10000105_pt1 | contig 59642 bp, 64 predicted proteins | sample 41420metaG_FD_202090 | JGI IMG/M metagenome (GOLD analysis project Ga0265325, IMG submission 202090) | Rhizosphere microbial communities from Carex aquatilis grown in University of Washington, Seatle, WA, United States - 4-14-20 metaG | ecosystem: Host-associated > Plants > Roots > Rhizosphere...
TATTGGCTCCGCTCAGCCCGCCCTATTGGCTCGGTGAAAAGCCGGTGGTTGAGCTTGAATTGAAAACGCTGCGTCATATCGACGGGCGCCAGACCGATGTTGACGCTCCACGGTTCGGCCAACCGCGAGTGGGGCAGCGCTTGCGCCATGGCTTCCAGGTTTATACCGGCGGGCGCGGGCACCCCGGTGGACGCGCCAGCTAACGCATCGTTAACGATAGGCTAATAGGCTCGGAGATCGCGGAAAAAGGCTTTCCGATCCCGACACCTATGGCACTGCCACTGACAAAACCGGTGATACTGCCTCTGGCTGAGGAACGCCGGCGTCATCAACGCGTGAAGGTCAACCTGCTCGGCCGCTACATGTTGGCGGACCGGCGGGAATACCCGTGCCAGGTGGTCGATATGTCACCGGGCGGCATGGCGGTGATTGCACCAATGGCAGGCCAGCCCGGCGAAAAAGTTATCGCCTATATCGATCACATTGGCCGGCTTGAGGGGAAGGTTGCGCGCACCATCGAAAACGGCTTCGCCATGACTATTTCGGCGACGCTACGCAAGCGCGACAAGCTTGCCGCACAACTGACCTGGCTTGCAAACCGGCAGATCCTCAATCTCCCCGAAGACCGCCGCCACGGCCGTTTTGCGCCACGTAATGCCATGGCGCGGCTGGTCCTGCCGAACGGGACCAATGTCGCCTGCCGCGTGATCGATCTCTCGCAATCGGGAGCGGCAATTGGCATTTCGCCCGAGCTGCGCCCACCGGTCGGCGTTGTGGTCACGATCGGCAAGACGCAGGGGCGCGTCGTCCGCCACATCGAGGACGGCTTCGCGATCGAATTCATGCGGCTACAGCACCCCGATTTCGTCGAGGAAAACGTTACCGGCGGATAGCGTCACCGCCCCGTAAATCTTCGCATGCAATTGTGCGCCCTGGCTGCAATGGCCTGTAAGCCAACGGGCAGCTGCTGCTCCATCACCACCAACCCCGGACATCGCCAAACGTAAACGCGCGCGCGCCAAGTCCCGCGCCGCTGTACGATTTTGCCTGCCAAGTGTTAATAGCGACAGTTTTAGCTAAATTGTATTCGCTAAGATTTTAATCGAATTCGATTCCAATTTTACAAGTATTCGCGTCTAGTTTTACTTTAGTTCTTCTCAAAATTACTTATCCAACTTAGCGCCAATACAAGCCGTTTGTGAGAAATGTGGCCCCAACAAGACGGGAAGGGGCCACAAATGGCTAGGCGTTTCGGACAGGCACTTCGGGCCAGCGCGATGCTGGTTCTGGTTGGCGTGGCCTTTGTGGCCGCACCGGCTGGTCGTGCCGTCGCGGGCGACACCACCGCATCCCTCGGTGGTTCCTCCTCGATCGACGAGCGCTCGGTCTATGCCGTGGTCGGGGAACCGACGCGTCCTCCGATCGGATGGGTCGAATTCTGCATCGAATATAAGGCCGAGTGCGCCACGCAGCCTTCCTCGCCGCGCGACGTCGTGCTCACCCAGAAAGCATGGGCTGACATCGTCAAGGTCAATGCCTGGGTCAATCAGGCGATCAAGCCGGTCACCGACCTCGAACATTGGGGCGTGATCGAACGCTGGAATTATCCCGACGACGGCTACGGCGACTGCGAGGACTACGTCCTGCTCAAGCGGCGGATGTTGATGCAGGCCGGATGGCCGCGCGAAGCGCTGCTCATCACTGTGGTGCGCGACAAGAAGGGCGACGGCCATGCCGTGCTCACCGTCAAGACGGACCACGGCGAGTTCATTCTCGACAATCAGGAACCGCAGGTCCTGCCGTGGAACAAGACTGGCTACCGTTTCGTGAAGCGGCAATCGCAATCTGACCCGAACTTGTGGGTCTCGCTCGGCGAGCCGCGCACCGCACCTGCAACAGTTTCGGCACGCTAACAGAAAAGGAATTCGCGTTCCCGGTCACGTCCCCACCCCTCCCCGTCCCCAGACCGGGTTCGCGAGCGGCCGGCTCTCCCCCAAGAGCCGGCCGCACCATTTCAAGTTCCATTCGCTTTCATCCGATCGTCAAAGTGTGGCCAGACTCTCGGCATGTTTCGGGAGCATGTTGTTTGTGGGAGCGACGTTCAATGGGAGCCGGCCCATGCAACAGCGAATTGATGTCACCAAAGTGAGTCCAGCGGCCCTTCAGGCAGCGAGTGCCCTGCAAGGCTACGTCGACAAATCCGGACTCGATGCGAAATTGCGCGAGCTCATCAAGATCCGTGCCTCGCAAATTAACGGCTGCGCTTATTGTCTGGCCATGCATACGCGCGAAGCACGCAAGATCGGCGAAACCGACGAGCGCATGCATCTTCTCGATGCCTGGCGCGAAGCCCCGATTTATAGCGATCGCGAACGCGCTGCGTTGGAATGGACCGAAGCCATCACACTTGTTGCGCAGGACCACGTCCCGGACGAGGTGTATGACGAGGTGCACAAGCACTTTTCGGAAAAAGAGATCATCGATCTCACGGCCGCGGCAGTCGCCATCAACATGTGGAACCGGCTTGCGATCGCGCTCCGCGCGACCCCGCAAGTCGAAAGCAGAAAAGCGGCCGCCTGAACTCAGCCAATCCGCTTGAGTCCCTTGGCGTACTGCTTCCAGCGCCGCACATAAATGTCGGCGCCGGCGCGGATCATCTGCACGCCCTTCTCATCAAGCGTGCGGATTGCGCGTGCCGGTGCGCCAACGATCAACGAGTTGTCCGGAAAACTTTTGCCTTCTGTGACGACGCTGCCGGCGCCAACCAGCGAATTCTTGCCGATCTTGGCGCCGTTGAGCATGATCGCGCCCATGCCAACCAGCGAACTGTCGCCGATCGTGCAGCCGTGCAGGATGACGTTGTGGCCGATCACGCAATCGCAGCCAATGGTCATGGGAAATCCGGGATCGGAATGCAGGGTGGCATTGTCCTGGATCTGCGAGCGTTCGCCGAGTTCGATCCACTCGTTATCGCCCCGCAGCACCGCGCCGAACCAGACACTCGCTTCGGCCTTGAGCCGCACGCGGCCAATCAGCACCGCCGTATCGGCAACATAATATTGCCCCTCGCCCGGAAATTCGGGCGCCTGGCCATCAAGTTCATAGATCGGCATTGCAGTCTCCGCTCCGCGCTCGGCGGGGCGAACTTGCCCGAACAAAGTTTGCGAGGAAAGCGTCTTAGGCGACGAGGATGCCGCAAGCCTGCAACGTCATCGTCAGAACCAGGCCTGACATCAGGCTCCAGAAGCCCGCGATCAGCGTGGCCAGGAAGACGAATTCGAAGCGGCGGCCTTCCTGCCGGCGGCCGAGAATGGTGTTGCGCATGATCAGAAACGGGGCCGACAGCACCAGCAGCGGGATGGCTGCGATCGTGCCGGGATTTGGGCCCGTGCTGAGCTGGTTGAAGCTCAGCAACCGACTGGTGGCCAGCTGGTAGCCGGAACTGCACAGGCCGGCCACGGCAAAGCCGAGCGCCAGCGAGAACAACATTTGTACCGATTCCGGGGGCATCAACGGCCTCAACGCATTACCAGGGGCCATCTGTTGCAAACGGAGGGTCCGGACGCCAGCCAATCCTTAACGAATGGTAAATGGCCGAGCCGCGGGTAGCGGCCGACGGCGTGGCATAATCGGCCCGATTCGCCCCGGAGCATCATCACATTGGCCATTCTCGCCCACGAACCCCGGCGTCGCCGCCGGCGACAGAACGGCCATAGTCCTCTGTTCGCGCCGCTGATCGTTTTTGCTGCCATCGCAGTGATCGCGGCGGGCTATGTCGCTTACATCCTCTGGCCGCGCTGGCCGGACGCACCGGTCGCGCTGGACGCGCCGTCGGTACCGATTCTGATTGCAGGCGTGGCTTTCAACATTGAACCGGCGGCGATCCGCATGAACGTGCAGCGCCGCCCGGGGACGCACGAGCGTGTCGACCTGTCGTACCTGTGGCCGTCGCTGGTCCCGCCCGACCCTGCCATCAAGCCGACCGTAGGTGCGCCGGTCGATCCGAACGAACGGCTGTTCATCACCATCGCATCCGGCGAGGCCACGCTGCCACTGATGGAGCGCGTGCAAACAATCTACCCGCGTTATCTGGTGGCGGAGCCGGTCGCTGGTCCACCCGGCCTCACGTTCCGTGGTTTTCGCGATGACTCGCCCTATCAGGGCGAGGACCTGGTATTCGAGTCAGCCGCGCCTGAGCATTTTCTTGCGCGCTGCTCGCGCAAAGGCGTCAACAATTCGGGGACCTGCTTGCTGGAACGGCGCATCGGCAATGCCGACATCACCTACCGCTTTCCGCGCGACTGGCTGACCGACTGGAAAAATGTCGCGTCCGGCATCGACCGCCTGGGCTTACGCCTTCACCCGGAAACAAAATAGATCGCTCAGTCGGCGACCAGATCGACGTCGAGGATCGGCAATTCGAGAATGTAAGACCTGCGGCCTTTCTCGATCTCCAGAAACAGCACCGCGATGAATTCCTCGCCCATGTAAACTTCCAGCGAGTCGGTTTTTTTCGGGCGCGGCACCACGCGGATATTATCGTTCTCGAATTTGCTGCGCAGGTAGGCGTTGAGCGTCGGCACCGGCTGGATGCTGGGGTCGTTACCGACCTGGATGACCATCCGGAAATTATACGAGCGCTCGCCTTCCTCGTCATCGACGGTAAGTTCGCCGAGGTCGTCTTCACCGACATATACCTCGGCGGTGTCCGACCCCTTCGGCACGACGCGAATATTCTGAGTGCCAAACAGCTTCTTCAGATACCCGTCGAGCTGCCTGACTTCCTGGACGTTCACCGGCTCACTCCTGTCTTAATCGCATCGTCTCATTGCCTGATCGGCGGGCCCGGTGCAAGCGCATGATCCCGAAAAGTGGGCACCGGTTTTCGGACAAGATCATGCGCAACGCAAAAGCGCTACCCGTCCAGCATGATGCCGTAGAGCATCTGGTCCATCGTGCGCGATGGCTCGGGGCAGCCTGCCTCGCCGACAACCTTGGCCGGCACGCCGGCGACCGTGACATTGTTCGGCACCGGCTTGATGACAACCGAGCCGGCTGCGATCCTCGCGCAATGACCGACCTCGATATTGCCGAGGATCTTGGCACCCGCACCGATCATCACGCCGCGGCGAATTTTCGGATGGCGATCTTCGTGCTCCTTGCCCGTACCGCCGAGCGTCACGTCGTGCAGGATCGAGACGTCATCTTCGATCACCGCAGTTTCGCCGACGACAAGACCGGTCGCATGATCGAGGAATATGCCACGGCCGATCTTGGCGGCCGGATTGATATCGCATTGGAAGACCGACGATGAACGGCTTTGCAAATAAAGCGCGAAGTCCTTCCGCCCCTTGCTGTTGAGCCAGTGCGCCAAACGATGCGTCTGAATGGCGTGGAAGCCCTTGTAATAGAGCACCGGTTCAATCAGGCGGCTGGTGGCCGGGTCGCGGTCGATGGTCGCAACGATGTCGGCACGGAAGGCATCGCCGAGCGCCGGCTGATCCTCGAGCGCATCGTGATAGGCCTGACGGATCAGATCTGCGGACACATCGGCATGGTCGAGGCGCTGGCTGACCCGATGCGCAATCGCGGCTTCCAGAGAATCGTGATGAAGAATGTTTTCGTAGATGAAGGTCGCGAGCTCCGGCTCCCGGCGTGCGACATCCTCCGCTTCGCTGCGGATGCGCGCCCAAACCGGATCGACCTTGTCGAGGGCCCGTGCGGGCCGCGTTTGATATTGAGCCATGGACCTACGTTCTCCCGGCGCCTCTCGATATCCCCTATTTGGGTCTTTTATCATAATTTTGCAGGTGCGAAGAGCCCTGCCATAGCGCCCGGCGCATGGCTCATCCGCGTTGGTTAAGGAAGTCGATAACGCCGCCTTTATAAACCCTGTCACCCACAGCCAGCATGTGATCGCGGTCCGGGATGTCGAGCGCAAGTGCACCCGGAATAAGCGCGGCCAATTCCTGGGCACTTCCCGCGACCTGGTCCTTTGTCCCGACCGCCACCAGAACAGGTACCCGGATTGCAGCCACCTCCGCTCGGCTGAGCGTTTGACGCGAACCGCGAATGCAGGCGGCCAGCGCACGCAGATCTGATTTGGTCTGATCCGCAAAAATGCGGAAGACACGGCCAGTGGGGTCGCGCACATCGTCAAGCGACGGCGCCTCCAATGCATCGGCAATGCTCTCCGGCAGCCCAACGCCTTCGACCAGCCGGATGCCGAGCCCGCCGAGAATTGCCGAACGCACGCGTTCGGGATGTTTCACAGCCAGGAACGCGGTGATGCGCGCGCCCATGGAATAGCCCATGACGTCGGCACGTTCGATTTTCAGGTGATCGAGCAGCGCACGCACATCGTCCGCCATCGTGGCGCTGTGATATGCGGAGGGGTCATAAGGCTTGCCGGACGCTCCATGCCCGCGATTATCGAGCGCAATCACGCGCCGTCCATCGCGCGTCAGCGTCGCCACCCAACCGGGGTGCAACCAGTTCACCTCTTTGGTGGAGGCAAAGCCGTGCACCAGCACAATCGGATCGCCGTCACCCTCATCGAGATAGGCGATCTCGACCTCGCCGTTTGCAAAGCGCGCCATGTTTGATTTCTAGCCGCGCGCTGCCGCCGCGGCAAATGTCTGCAATTCGCGGCGGCTGCGCCGTTCCCGACGCCGACGGAAAAACCGCAAGGCGGCGCGCTCGGTGGCATTCTTGAGCGCCGATACAAACCCCAGAACGGTAAACATCGCACCCAGCAGCCAGATGCTCGCATCAATAGCGAACGCCGCAATCGTAATCGCGCCGCGGCCCGCAACCTTGAGAATCGCGCGTGTGCGGCTTCCTTCTTTCTCCGCGAGCTTGGCGACCCGTGTTATATCAGCGGGCTCCTTGGCGATCTTGAGACCATCGAGCGCGGCGCGTCCGCCCGCGGCCCTTTCGACGCGGCCGACGTCGCCTGCGAGCTGCAACAGGCCGCCCGCACGTTCGACCTTCACGGCTTCGCGCGCGGCGCGTTCTGCCAGCGCCGGTCCGGCGAACGACACATTCGTTGCGGCGCGGCGCAGCGGCCGCCAATCAACCGCGCGGCGCACCAGAGGCGCGAGGCTCGCCGCAAACTCTGCACTGATACGTCCGGTCTTGCGCGCGGCCTTGGCCAGGGTCAAACCAACGCGTGCCGGCGCGGCTGCGCCAAACGTTGCGTATGTGCCCGCCGTAATCGCGATGCCGACGCAAGCCAGACCGAGGACAAGTTCATCGGCCTGCTCACCAGTGGCCAGGCGCTTGCCTTCGCGCAACGCGTCGCGGATATCGCCGAAAACAAAAAGATCCCCGAGGGCGGTGCCTGCGAGCGCGGCCATGTCATCCGGTTCGCCAGTGACCAGACCGCGCGCAAAACTTTCCACCTTGTGGCGCGTGGTGGCAGCCTCCGCGGTGGCCGCATTCACCTTCTCCACCTGGGCCGGGTCGATCGCCACGTGACGGTCGGCGGCAAGATCGATGAAGCTTTGTGCGAGGTCCGCATCATGGGCGGTAAGCGCCGCCGCGATCTCGCGCTGTGCGACGCCCGCATCGAATCGTCCGTCGAGCGCATAATCGGCAATGCGCGCTGGATCGTCGAGACCGCCCAGTGCCGCGACTGCGCGCGGCACCACATAGGCGGAAACCAACGCGAGCGCCACCGCGGCCCCGGCGAACCAAGCCGGTCCGACGCGCGGTTTCCACGCAATCTTTTGCCGCAAGGGTTCCACCCGGCTCTCCCGCCTGCCCGATATCCAGACTGTCCCAGTCTTCCTGTGACCGGCAACCAAGGCGTTTCGTTGGCAATCCCGGTGAAACGTTTCGCAATGGTGCTAGGCATCCCATGGGCGTCTCGCTATTGTGCGCCGGAATTCGCCGCCGGAGAGCGGCCGCATAAGGGAAAGCTTTCATGGCGGAACACGTCGTCCCCCATTTCCACAACGATCCGGGCGTGCCGGTGATCGAGATCGGCGCCAAGGAATTCATGTGCGTGGGCGCGACGCCGCCTTACGACCATCCGCATGTCTTTCTCGACATGGGCGAGGACAACGAGATCATCTGTCCCTACTGCTCGACGCTTTACCGCTTTGCGCCGAAACTTGATTCGCACGCGGCCAACCCGCCGCAATGCGCCTTGCCGCATTCCGCCGCCGCCTGAACGAGATCGGGATCCCCAGCCATGGCGCCTGCGCGTCATGTCATCGTCGCCGGCGCCGGTATCGGCGGCTTGACGGCGGCCATCGCACTCGCACGCGCCGGCATGCGTGTGACCGTGCTGGAGCAGGCCCAGAAACTGGAAGAGACCGGCGCCGGGCTCCAGGTTTCGCCAAACGCCAGCCGCGTGCTGATCGCGCTGGGCTTGCGCGAGCGCCTTGAAGCGGCAGCTGTCGCGCCGAAAGCCATTCGAGTCATGGCCGGCGGTTCGGGCCGGCAAGTCGTGCGCATTCCCCTCGGGGACGATATGGAACGCCGCTATGGTGCGCCCTATTGGTCGTTGCATCGCGGCGACCTGCAGCTGGCGCTTGCCGAGGTGGCCCAGAAAGAACTCGACGTCAAAATCCATCTCGGCGTCCACGTTGAAGATTTTGCCGCACACGTCAAAGGCGTCAGTGTGCTTGGCAAGCGCGGCACGCAGGTGCTCGACGAACGCGGCATTGCGCTGATCGGTGCCGACGGCATCTGGTCGAGCATTGCCGGACGTTTGCGTGAGCAGCAGCCCCCGACCTTTCGCCGCCGCACCGCTTGGCGCGCACTCGTTCCCGCGGACAAGGTGCCCGCTGAATTTCGCGAACCGCTGGTGCACCTCTGGCTCGGCAGTGAAGCTCATCTCGTGCATTACCCCGTGAAAGCCGGGAGCCTCATCAATATCGTCGCCATCGTGCACGATGAGTGGAATGAATCGGGGTGGTCGGCCGCCGGAGACGCCGCCGAACTCCTTCGTCATTTCGCGCGCTGGTCCTGGTCGGAAAAAGCGCGCACGCTGATAGCCTGCCCCGAACGATGGCTCAAATGGGCGCTGTATGACCGCTCTATGCCGTTTCGCGGCGGCAAGGTCCCGGTGACGCTGATTGGGGATGCGGCCCACCCAATGCTGCCCTTCCTCGCCCAGGGTGCCGGCATGGCGATCGAGGACGCCGCCGTCCTCGCCGATATGCTCGGGAAATACCTGGACGACCCATCCGATGCGCTCCGCGCCTACGAGGGCGCCCGCTGGCACCGCACGATGCGTGCCCAACAAGCTGCACGGCGGCAAGCCCGCATTTATGGGCTGAGCGGACCCGAGGCCTTCGTCCGCAATCTCGCGATGCGGGCGATGGGCGGAGAAAAACTGCGCGCGCGCTACGATTGGCTCTATAGTTGGCGTCCGCCTGAACGTTACGTGAGTTGAGTGATGTTATTTCCGTCGACCGTTGCCGGCAGCCTGCCGAAACCCTCGTGGCTCGCTGAGCCCAACAAGCTTTGGCCGCAGTGGCGCCTGAAGGGTGATGAGCTCGCCGCCGCGAAACTCGATGCCACCTTGCTTGCCGTCAAATGGCAGGAAGATGCCGGCATCGACATTGTTTGTGACGGCGAACAGTCGCGCCAGCATTTCGTGCACGGCTTTCTGGAGTTCGTCGACGGTCTCGACTTCACGCACAAGGTCGAGATGGGCATCCGCGGTGACCGCTACAAAGCCATGGTGCCGGTCGTGCGCGGAGAACTCACGCTCAAGGGCCGCGTGCACCAGGCGGAAGCGCGCCACGCCCGTGCCCATACCAAGCGCAAGCTGAAGATGACACTGCCGGGGCCGATGACGATTTCCGACACGGTTGCCGATGAACACTATGGCGACAAGATCAAGATGGCGTTTGCCTTCGCCGATTTGCTCAACAAGGAAGCGCGTGCGCTTGAAAGCGAAGGCGTCGACGTTATCCAGTTCGACGAACCAGCCTTCAACGTGTTCATGGGCGAGGTTGCCGGCTGGGGCGTCGAGGCGCTGCACCGCGCCATCGACGGGCTCAAATGCACGACCGCGGTCCACATCTGCTACGGCTATGGCATCAAGGCCAATATCGACTGGAAGAAGACCCTCGGCGGCGAATGGCGCCAATACGAGGAGATATTTCCGGCGCTCGCCAAAAGCCGCGTCGGCCAGGTCTCGGTCGAATGCATCAATTCGCGAGTGCCGCTCAAATTGTTGTCGCTGCTCGAAGGCAAGGATGTCTTGATCGGCGTGATTGATGTCGCGAGCGACGAAATCGAGACGCCCGAGCGCGTGGCGCAGGTGATTGGCGACGTGACGAAATTTGTTCCGAAGGAAAAGATTGTCGCCTGCACCAATTGCGGCATGGCGCCGATGCGGCGCGACATTGCCGAGGCGAAACTGATCATGCTCGGCAAGGGTGTCGAACTGGCCCGGCAGAAATTCGGTTGATCTCGATCAACTTCGGAAGTCGGCGCGCGGGCTACGCTGCGGCGTGCTTTTACCGCGCGGCCCTACCCATGACATCCATCAGCTCGGCGACCTTGCGCCGTTGATCGGCCTTGTTCCCGCTCTTGATCGCATGGTCGACACAGTGCGCCACGTGATCGCGCAGGATTTCCTCTTCGACCCGGCGCAACGCGGCCCGCACGGCGCCGATCTGGGTCACGATATCGATACAGTAACGCTCGCCCTCGACCATGCGCGAGAGCCCGCGCACCTGCCCCTCGATGCGACTAAGCCGCTGGAGCGTTGCCGCCTTGCTGTCCTTTGCCATACGGTCTATATACCCCCTGGGGGTATAGAAGGCAAGGTGTCACAGTGGCGGTAGAACATCACGAACATCACCATCACGCGCCCGCGGCCGGCGTGCTCGACCCGGTGTGCGGCATGACGGTCGACCCGCACACAGCAAAACACCGCGCCGACTACCACGGGCACACCTATTATTTCTGTTCGGCGGGCTGCCGCACGAAATTCATTGCCGACCCGCAGAAATATCTCGGTGAGCGTGAGCCTGAACCGGTCGCGGCGGGCACGATCTACACCTGCCCGATGCATCCCGAGATCCGCCAAGTCGGGCCGGGATCCTGCCCGATCTGCGGCATGGCACTTGAGCCCGAAATCGCCACAGCCGACACAGGACCCAATCCCGAGCTCGTCGACATGACGCGCCGGTTCTGGATCGGGCTCGTGCTCACGCTGCCGGTGTTCACGCTCGAAATGGGCGGCCACCTCGTTGGCCCGCACAATTGGGTTGAGCCGGCGCTGTCGAGCTATGTCCAGTTTGCCTTTTCCACGCCAGTCGTGCTGTGGGCCGGCTGGCCGTTCTTCGTGCGCGGCTGGCAATCTCTCCTCACGCGCAACCTCAACATGTTCACGCTGATCGCCATGGGCACGGGCGTCGCCTATGTCTACAGCCTGTTCGCGACATTCGCTCCCGGGATATTCCCGGATGCGTTCCGCGGCCACGGCGGTTCGCCTGCCGTTTATTTCGAAGCCGCCAGTGTCATCACGGTGCTTGTGCTGATGGGCCAAGTGCTCGAACTACGCGCGCGCGCCGCAACGTCGGGCGCGATCCGCGCATTGCTCGATCTTGCGCCCAAAACCGCCCGCCGGGTGAAGAACGATGGCAGCGAGGAGGATGTATCGCTCGACTCGGTCCATGCCGGCGACCGCTTGCGCGTGCGTCCCGGTGACAAGGTACCGGTTGATGGTGTCGTGCTGGAAGGCCGCTCCGCACTCGACGAATCCATGGTGACCGGCGAATCCATGCCGGTGACTAAGGAGAAAGACTCCCGCGTGATCGGCGGAACGCTTAACACCAGCGGCAGCTTCGTCATGCGCGCCGACAAAGTCGGCCGCGAGACGCTTTTGTCGCAGATCGTCCAGATGGTCGCGAACGCGCAACGCAGTCGCGCGCCGATCCAGCGTCTGGCCGATCAGGTGTCGGCCTGGTTCGTGCCGACTGTAATCGCCGTTGCCCTGCTCGCTTTTGCCGCCTGGGCCATCTTCGGTCCCGAGCCGCGCTTTGCTTATGGCCTTGTCGCCGCCGTCAGCGTGCTGATCATCGCCTGCCCCTGCGCGCTGGGTCTTGCCACGCCGATGTCGATCATGGTCGGCGTCGGCCGCGGCGCACAGGCCGGCGTGCTGATCAAGAATGCCGAAGCGCTGGAGCGGATGGAGAAAGTCGACACGCTGGTCGTCGACAAGACCGGGACCCTCACCGAAGGCAAACCGAAAGTCGTGGCGATTGCACCCGCCGCTGGCTTCGACGAAACGCAGGTCCTGCAGCTCGCGGCAAGCGTCGAACGTGGCAGCGAGCACCCGCTGGCGGCCGCGATCGTTGCCGCTGCAACCGAACGCAAGCTCGATCTTTCACCGGTGCGCGATTTCGATGCGCCGGCCGGCAAAGGCGTCATCGGCACAGTCGACGACAAGCGGCTGGCTCTCGGAAATGCGCGGTTCCTCATCGAATTGGGAATTGATACGGCCACTCTCGCCGCCGAAGCCGAACGCCTGCGTGGTGACGGCGCCACCGCCATTTTCCTTGCCGTAAATGGTAAGACGGCCGGCGTCATCGCCGTCGCCGATCCGGTCAAGGCGACGACGCCCGCGGCGCTCAAAGCGCTCGCCGCCGACGGCATTCGTGTCGTTATGTTGACGGGCGACAATCGCACGACAGCGCAGGCCGTTGCCCGCCGCCTCGGCATTGCTGAGGTTGAGGCGGAAGTGCTGCCCGATCAGAAAAGTGCAGTCGTGGAAAAATTTCGTCGCGAAGGCCGCGTGGTCGCGATGGCCGGCGATGGTGTCAACGATGCGCCTGCGCTTGCCGTTGCAGAAGTCGGCATCGCCATGGGCACTGGCGCCGATGTCGCAATCGAAAGCGCAGGCATCACATTGCTGAAAGGCGATCTCACGGGCATCGTGAAAGCACGCGCGCTGTCCGCCGCCGTGATGGGAAACATCCGGCAGAACTTGTTCTTCGCCTTCATCTACAATGCCGCAGGCGTGCCCGTGGCCGCGGGGGTGCTTTATCCCGTGTTCGGGATCCTGCTCTCCCCCGTCATTGCCGCTGCGGCGATGGCGTTGTCGTCGGTCAGTGTGGTCAGCAATGCATTGCGGCTGCGCCGCATTGCGCTTGAGGGCCGCTAGTAAACGGCCAAGTATTTCAACAGCGACAGAATACCGATGATGATGACGACGACACGCACGATCTGCTTCGCGCGCCCGTCAATCGGCAACATATTGATGAGATACAGGACCAGAACGATAACGAGAAACGTAATCAGAATGCTGATTAATAGGCTCATGCGCGCCCCCTGGTAATGCCACGGCTGTGGCGGGTTCCACGCCAATAAGCGCGTGGAACCCGAAAAGTTCCATGCGCGGCCCCACTTTGGGCATGTGGGCGAAGTCCTCGCGCGACCTCTTATGCCAGTTCAACGCACGGCCTGATCGCTGGCCCGGCCGGTCGGGCTGGTGGTGCTGACGATGGGCTTGCAGTTCTTTTCGGCCGCCGCCTTGCGCAGCTCATTCATTTCGCCCCGCAATTGCACGTATTCCGGCCGATAGGCCAGATCGCTCACGAACTCAGCACCACCGCCGTTTCCCGCCTTCGCGATCAGCTTTTCTAGCTGTTGCTGCCGGGTGAAATTCGCCTGCGCTGCGTCGGATAGTTGCGCGCAGTTGTACAGAACGAACTTGCCGGGCGTGACCAGGAATCGACCGGCAGTGTCCTCGGAGGCACAGCCGCACAAAGCCATCGCCGTGAGCGCGGCGGTCAGAGTCCAGGCTGTTGCTCGGCCAATCATCGCCATTGGGCTATCGCACGATTTGGGCAACGGGGTGTTGGGACCCGACAGGCGTGAAATACAACTGTGTTCAGAGTTCGCGCAAAACGCGGCTTAATTCCGCGGCTATCGCAACCGCGGCCGGCGTATCGGAGTGTACACAGACGGTTGAGGCTTTGACCGGGATATCCTTGCCCGCAGTCGTGGTGACAGCTTGGTCGCGCATCACCCGCAACACGCGCGCAGCCGCCTTGGCGGGGTCGACGGCATCGTGAACGCGGCTGAGGATCAGATTGCCCTGCTCATCATATTCGAGGTCGGCGTAAAACTCCGGAATGAGTTCGACGCCTTTGCGCTTGTACGCTGTCTCATGCGCCGTGAATGCCATGCCGAGAATTGGCACACCAAATGGAAGAACCGCATCGGCGATTGCTGCCGCGATGTTTTCGTCACGCGCCGCCATGCCGTAGAGCGCACCATGCGGCTTGACGTGATTGAGGGCGACGTCTTCCGCATCAAGAAAGGCTTTGAGCGCGCCAACCTGATAGGTCACGAGATCCGTCACCTCCGCCGGTGAAATGACCATCGCGCGACGGCCGAAGCCCTGCAGGTCGGGCAGCGATGGGTGCGCGCCGACTTTGACCGCATGTTTTTTCGCCAAACGGACCGTTTCGCGCATGGTCGGCGGGTCGGAGGCATGAAATCCGCAGGCCACGTTGGCGAGGTCGATATGCGGCATCATTGCCGCGTCATCGCCGAGCCGATACAGGCCGAAGCCCTCGCCCATGTCGCAGTTGATCGTCAGACGCATGCGAGGCCTTTTACCGGGCTGACTTCACGGATTGTCTCAGGATTTCCCGATTCATTCTCTTGTTCAAATGAAATAGTGACTTGCAAGTCATTGAGAGTATTGGTGCGGACGCCCGGACTCGAACCGGGACAGAGCTTTCGCTCCTAGGGATTTTAAGTCCCTTGCGTCTACCATTCCGCCACGTCCGCGCGTGGGCTTAATCCGCCGGCGCGCGGCGGTAGCCCACGCGACGGCGTTTAATTCAGGCCGGTAATAAATGCGCCCAAGCCGGATCCCACTCCTTGCCGCTGGCGTCCACCACCTTGCCGTCGACATCGAAGAACTTGTTGGGGATCTGGAACATCGCGATGAACATGCCGCCTTTCGGGCTCCAGGCGGTGTGCCGGCTGCCGGCCGGCCGCCAGACGAATTCGCCGGCGCCGACTTCAATCCCGGCATCGGGGCCCTCTTTGTCGACCAGCGAGCCTTCGAGCACGTAGGTCTGCTCGATCAGAACATGCTCATGGTCGGGCAGCACGGCACCGGGTGCCATTCGCATCAGCATGGTGGCAAGGCCGCTGCTCGGATCAAACAGCAATGTCTTCATTTCGCACCCCGGAAACCGCATCTTCTGCCACGGCATATCCTTGGCGCGCACGACCTTCGACAGCAGGTCCGCGACCGGCTTTGCGTCCTTGGTATTCGGCTTGACGTTCATCGGGCACCTCCCCGGCCAGGCATTTCCTGACGTTGCATGATGTTACACCGAAACGCGATCAGTTGCTCAATTTGATGTTGGCTTGCTCGACGACTTTACCGAATTTCGTCCGCTCGGCATCCACAAAAGCTTTGAACTCGGCGACCTTCATCGGCTTCGGCACGATGCCCTGGGGCAGCAGCTTGTCGGATATCGCCGGGTCCTTGAGCGCCGTATTTATAATCCCGTTCAGACGTTCGACGATGTCAGGCGGCGTCCCGGCGGTGCCGAAGATCGCGAACCAGTTAAGCAGCTCATAGCCTGCAAGACCCGGCGCGCCTTCGCTCAGCGGCGGCACGTCGGGCAGTTGCGGCATGCGCTCGCGCGAAGTGACCGCGACCGCCCGGATATTGCCCGCGTTCATCAGCGGCAGGGCCGCCGCCAGGCTCGAGAAGCTCATGGTGACGGCGCCCGTCGCAACATCGGTCACCGCCGGTGCCGAGCCGCGATACGGCACGTGCAACACCTGCGTGCCGGCCATCGTGTTCATCAATTCGCCCGCCAGTTGTTGCGGATTGCCGATGCCGGATGATGAAAACGACAGCTTGCCGGGATTGGCTTTGATATAGGCGATCAGCTCTTTCGGATTGTGCACCGGTATCGCCGCGCCGACGACGACCACGCAGGGAACGATGCCGACCAGCGCGATCGGCACCAGCTCTTTCGCCGGATCGTAGGCCATCTTTTCCTTAAAGAGGAAATGATTGATCGCAACCTCGCCGGATGCGCAAGCCAGCAGCGTGTAGCCGTCGGGCGCCGCCTTCGCGACCGCGCCGGTCGCCAGCATCGCGCTCGCCCCCGTGCGGTTTTCGACGATGACCGTCTGCCCGAGTGCGGCCTTCAGAGGCTCCTGCAACAGGCGCGCGATAATATCGACGCCACCGCCCGCCGCATAACCGACCAGAATGTGAATCGGCTGGTTGGCGTAGTTTGAGTCCGCATGCGCTTCGCCGGTGGCGGCGCCGAGCGCTATTGCGCCCGCGCTCGCAAGCAGATGACGTCGTGTCAGCATCGGGTTTCCTCCAAGGAAGTCTTTTTATTTAGTCCCCACCCTCGCGGATCGGCGGCTGGAACGCCAGCCCGGTGTCCCACGGAAAATAAATCCACGTATCCTGTGATACTTCGGTGATGAAGGTGTCGACCAAAGGCCGCCCCATCGGCTTGGCGTAGACGGTCGCGAAATGTGCATTTGGCAGCAGGTCACGCACTACGCGCGCAGTCTTGCCGGTATCGACCAGGTCGTCGACGATCAGCACGCGCTTGCCGCTTTTGTGCAGGCCGGTCACTTCCGGCGCTATGCCCTTGAGCACCGAGAGATCGCCCTGGTTCTTGTAGTCGCGGTAGCTCACCACGCACACCGTCTCGATCATGCGCACGTTCAATTCCCGCGCGACGATCGCCGCCGGCACCAGCCCGCCCCGCGTAATGCACACGATCGCCTCGAACGGACCGGCTTCGTGCAGCCGCCACGCCAGCGCGCGCGAGTCGCGATGGAACTGGTCCCATGAGACGGGGAAGATTTTGTCCGGGCGGGGCGTCTCAGTTTCTGTTTTCGCCATTCGCCCCGCCTAGCGCGCCGCCGCCAGCTGCGATTTTATTTTGACAAGCATGATCTCGACCTCGGCCTTCACCGCCGCGAGTTTATCGGCATCGCGCGAGCGCACAACGATGTTCGTGTTCGGTCCTTGCGTCTCATCGATGAACGGATAGCTGCCGATGATTGCTTCGGGATGCGCCTTGGCAATGGCGCCCAGCTCGGTGCCGACATCGCCTTCCTTGGCATCGGCGCGGATTGTTGCCGACAGAAGTTTGGTTCCGGTTTTGAGCTTGGGCGCGACCTCGTCGAGCATTCCCTGCATCACCGCCGGAATACCGGCCATCGTAATGACATTGCCGATCCAGAACCCGGGCGCGCCCGACACCTTGTTCGCAACCAGCGCCGCGCCGTGCGGAATGCGCGCCATGCGCATGCGCGCCTCGTTGAGTTCGCCGCCGGTTTTGGCCAGACGTTCCTTCAGGATCGCCACAGCCTCGGGATGAAACTCAAGCGCAACACCAAAGGCCTTGGCGACGCAATCGGCGGTGATGTCGTCATGCGTCGGCCCGATGCCGCCGGTGGTAAAGACATAAGTGTAGTTCGCGCGCAACGCGTTGAGCGCCTCGACGATCGCGCCCTCGTCATCGGATACGACCCGCACTTCCTTCAGGTCAATTCCGATCGCGGTGAGGTAGTCGGCGATAAAGCCGATATTCTTGTCCTTGGTGCGCCCCGACAAAATCTCGTCGCCGATCACAAGGACGGCCGCGGTGACGATCTCGGATTTGGCGGTGCTCATGGCATCACGGAGTCCTTGGATAAAGCCCCGCCGAACACCTAGCGTGGCCCCGAAAGTCACTCAAGTTGACCTGGATCATTGCGTCGGACGCACCATCGTCCCTCAATCTCTGGCCGCCCAACAAATAGGCAATTCCGTGCGGCGCCCGTCCACGGAAATACCCGTATTTCCTTGGTTTTTCTTGGCCTGAAGCTTGCACCTCTTGTCCCGCTGCTCCCGAGCGAGCACCCGCCGCCACGACAGGAGATGGGAACGGGGACTGGGGAGAGCGGTTGTAAAGCGTTTGCTGGGGGGACTTCGATGGCGACCGCCTTCGACGAAATGAAGGGCCACAATGGCGGCGTGCGTCCGGCCTATAGCGAGCTGTCGCGTTGGCTCGCCGAGGTGCCGCCCGACGTGCTCGACTACCGGCGGCGCGAGGCCGAACTGATTTTTCGCCGAATCGGCATCACGTTCGCTGTTTACGGCGAGGCCGATGCGCAGGAACGGCTCATTCCGTTCGACGTCATCCCGCGCATCCTGTCGGCTGCCGAATGGCGGCTCCTCGAAAAAGGCCTGACGCAGCGCGTCAACGCGCTCAACGCCTTCATTAAGGATATCTACAGCGCACGCGAAGTCCTGCGGGCCGGCATCGTTCCCGACGATCTGGTGTTCCGCAATCCCGCGTTTCGGCCGGAGATGAGCGGATTGAAAGTACCGCACGATATCTACGTGCAGGTCGCCGGCATCGACATCGTCCGCGTCGACGCCGACACCTTCTACGTGCTCGAAGACAATGCCCGCACACCCTCCGGGGTCTCCTACATGCTGGAGAACCGCGAGATCATGATGCGGCTGTTTCCGGAATTGTTTTCACGCCACCGAATCGCGCCGGTCGAAAACTATCCGGATGAATTGCTCGCCACCCTGAAATCGGTCGCACCGACGTCAACCGCGCACGACCCTTCCGTCGTGTTGCTCACGCCCGGCGTCTTTAACTCCGCCTATTACGAGCATTCGTTCCTTGCCGACAAGCTCGGCGTCGAGCTGGTCGAAGGCCGCGACCTCTTCGTAAGAGACGAGATCGTTTACATGCGTACGACGCAAGGCCCGCGTCGCGTCGACGTTATATACCGGCGCGTCGACGACGACTTCCTGGACCCGCTCACGTTTCGTCCGGATTCCGCGCTCGGCGTGCCCGGACTGATGCCCGCCTACCAGGCCGGCAATGTTACGCTCGCCAATGCCGTCGGCACCGGCATCGCCGATGACAAAGCGGTCTATAGCTTCATGCCAGCGATCGTGAAGTTCTATCTTGGTGAAGAGCCGATTCTGAAAAATGTGCCGACCTGGCGCTGCCGCGAGCAAGAACATCTCGCTTACGTGCTCGAACATCTCCACGAACTGGTGGTGAAGGAAGTGCATGGATCTGGCGGCTTCGGCATGCTGATTGGTCCGGCCTCCAGCAAGGTTGCGATCGAACAATTTCGCGCCAAGCTGAAAACCGCGCCGAAGAATTTCATCGCGCAGCCAACGCTGGCGCTATCCACCTGCCCAACCTGCGTTGAGCAAGGCGTGGCGCCGCGCCATGTCGACCTGCGCCCGTTTGTGCTCACCGGCCGCGACCGCACCAGGATTGTGCCCGGAGGGCTGACGCGGGTGGCGCTCAAGGACGGATCACTGGTCGTCAATTCCAGCCAGGGCGGCGGGACAAAAGACACCTGGGTGCTGGACAGCTGACATGCTCTCACGCACCGCCGACAACCTGTATTGGCTTTCGCGCTACGTCGAGCGCGCGGAGTATCTCGCGCGCATTCTCGACGCAACGCAGCGCCTCTCCGCGCTCCCCCTCGCTTATGTCGGCACCAGCAATGAATGGGAATCCGCGGTGGCGACCGCCGGCTGCGCTGCCGCTTTCTTCAAGCTCTACGACGAAGCCAACGAAGAGAACGTCACCGACTTTCTCGCCTTCTCTACCGCCAACACCTCGTCGATCCGCTCATGCTTTGAACTTGCGCGCGGCAATGCGCGCGCGGTGCGCACGGCCCTCACCATGGAAATGTGGGATTCCATCAACGGGACGTGGCTTGAATTGCAGCGCTACGGAAATGGACCGACATCGCGCGAGGAATTTTCCCGCTTTTTGCGTTGGGTGCAGGAATCCTCGCTCCGGTATGACGGATCCGCCTACCGCACCATGCTGCGCAACGATGCTTACTGGTTCTCGCGTCTCGGCGTCTATGTCGAGCGCGCTGACAACACCGCGCGCATCCTCGACGTGAAATATCATCTGCTGCTGCCGGAAAATGAGCGTGTCGGCGGACCGCTCGATTATTTTCAATGGGCGGCAATTCTGCGCTCGGTATCGGCGCTCACCGCCTATCATTGGGTCTACCGCGAGAGTCTCAAGCCCTGGCTAGTGGCCGACTTGCTAATCCTGCGCGATGAAATGCCGCGATCACTCGCCTCCTGTTACGAGACAATTGTGAGCGACCTCGACCAGATTGCTGGCGCCTATGGTCGCCAGGGGCCGGCACAACGGCAGGCGCGCGGCATCCGCACGCGCCTGCAAAATAGCCGTATGGACGGCATCTTCCAGCGCGGATTGCACGAGTTCATCGGGGAATTCATCACCGAGAACAATCAGCTCGGCGCGCTTATCACCGAACAATTCCTGACATGAACGCCGGTGCGCCTTTCGCGATCACCGTGTGCTAGAATATCGACGGCGTCGCCAATATCGGCCATCCATGCGAATTCGCATCTCCCACGCGACCACTTATAGCTACGAGGGGACACCTTCCGTGGTCACGCAGGTGCTTCGCCTCACACCGCGCGATCACGACGGGCAGCACGTGCTTGCCTGGCGTATCGATCTGTCGAACGATTGCCTGCTGCATCAGCACGAGGATGCATTCGGCAACATCATCCATTCCTTTACTGCCGAAGGACCATTCAGCGAGCTGACGGTGGCGGTTGATGGCAGCGTCGATACACAGGACATGGGCGGGCTGGTCAGAAACGCGGTCGAGCGCTTTCCGCCGCAACTCTTCCTGCGTGAAACACCGCTGACACAGGCCGACCCCGCGATCGTCGATTTTGCGCAAACGGTACGCGCCACGACCGGCGGCGACACGTTGGCGCTGTTGCACGCGATGATGACGGCGCTTAATCGCGAGATCGTTTTCGACACAGACCCGACTCATTCCGCCACCACGGCTGCGGAAGCCTTTACACTGCGTCGGGGAGTCTGCCAGGACCTTACCCATGTTTTTGTCGCCGCTACGCGCGCGCTTGGCATTCCGGCGCGCTATGTCGGAGGCCACTTCCACCGCGCGGATGGCGTCATCGCGCAGGAAGCGGGCCACGCCTGGGCGGAAGCCTATATCGAGACCTTGGGCTGGGTGGGCTTTGACCCAACCAACGGGATTTGCACGACCGATGCCCATGTGCGGATCGCCGTCGGGCTCGACTACCTCGGCGCTGCGCCGGTGCGTGGCACGCGCTATGGCGGCAGCGGCGAAACCCTGAAAGTGGCCGTGCGGGTCGACCAGGCGCGTCAGCAGACCCAAAGCTGATCCATTGCCGAAACGGGCACAACGTCGCTATAACCGGCATCGAAGGTGTGCAGGACAGCGCGAGCCCCATGACGTATTGCTGCGGAATTCTCGTGCGCTCGGGTCTCGTCATGGTCGCCGATACGCGCACCAATGCGGGCCTCGATAATGTCTCGACCTTTCGCAAGCTGCATATCTACGCGCAGCCCGGCGAGCGCATTATGGCCATCGCATCCTCCGGTAATCTGTCGCTGAGCCAGTCTGTGCGCGCGACATTGACCGAGGGCGTGGAAAATCCCGAGACCGGCGAAGTTGAAACCTTGATGAATGCGCCGACTATGTTCCAGGCTGCACAACGCATCGGGCGCACCATCCGCAACGTGCAAAACATGGAGGGCAAGGCGCTCGAGGCTGCCGAGGTCGAGCACGAGGTCGCTTTTCTGTTTGGCGGACAGATCAAGGACGGGCCAATGCGCCTGTACATGATTTACTCGGCCGGCAACTTCATCGAATGCACCACCGATACGCCCTACCTGCAGATCGGCGAGCACAAATACGGCAAGCCGGTGTTGGATCGCGCCATTGGTTTCGACACCGACCTCTATGACGCGCTCAAGATCGGTCTGATCTCCATGGATTCCACCATGCGCTCCAATCTTGGCGTTGGTCTGCCGATCGATATCCTGGTCGTCCGCCGTGATACCTGTACCGCTGAGGTGAACTACAGGATCGAGCCGGGGGAGCCATATTTTCAGGATCTGCGCGAGCGCTGGTCAGGCGCGCTGCGGGCCGCCCACATTGCGATACCGCGTCCGCCTTATCGAAGTCCGACCTAATCGTTCTGCCAGGATTTCTGTATATTTTCAGCAGTTTAGACCGGTCGCTTGAAGCATTACATTTTTACCACAGGTTAATAGAACCACGCGATTTGCCAATTCCTTGCACATTGCCTTCGGCTGGTTCGGTAAACCGAAAGCGAATAGCAAGCTTTGTCCCCTAGCTTCCGGCGCGAAAAGCCTAATGGGCAGGACGCTTTAAGGGACATCGATCGTGCCGTCTGTGGCTCGCCCGCGCGCTTCCGACGCGCGGCAATACACGAGTTGGGACCGCGCTCGCCTGAGCGTGGTCGTACCCATTGGCGTGATCGTCGCGGTTGCCATCGTCTGCATCGTCGTCGCCGTTTTGTCGTCCGCGCAGCGCGCCGATGTCGTAGCCGTTGATCACGAAAAGCAGTTGTTCTCGCGCGCGCTGGCCAACTACGGCGAACGCGTGCTTCGTGAGGTGGAAAGCGTCGCCTCCTCGGAGGGCGCGATCGAAAACATCCGCCACTCTTTCAATCCACAATGGGCCAAGTTGCGGGTCGGAACCTGGCTGGAGACCTATTTCGATCACGACTACATCTTCATCTTCGATCGCAATGACACCCTGCTCTATTCGGTGGTCGGCCGCCGTCCTGCCGACACGCAGTGGTTTGCGACCGCGCGTCCCGCGTTTGCTTCGGTGCTCGACTTCATGCGCGGCCGCGATCCCGGTCTGCGCGGCGCGATCCGACTGAACCAACAGATCATCACGGAGGGCAGCGCGCATCCGCAGGCGGCCATCATCAGCCGGCTGCTCGGAAGGCCCGCCGTGATTGCCGCCAGCGCCGTGGGCCCGGCCGATGGAATTTCGCCGGCCTACGACACCGGCGCGCCGATCGTGATGTCCGTCAAATTCATCGATGACGGCGCACTCACAAGCATCGCCGCGCAATTGAGACTCACCAATCTGCGCAAGATCGAGCAGAATCCGGTGCCCAGCGGGGACCTCGCTTATAATCTCACGGGACCTGACGGCAATCTCATCGCGCGTTTTGCATGGACGCCGAAACAACCCGGCGCCGAAATCGTGCACAACGTGGTGCCGTTCATAGCGGTTGCGCTCACCGGCTTTGCTCTGCTTGCCGCGTTCGTATTGCGCTATATGCGCCGCACCGCCGCGGCCATTGCAGCTGGTGAATCGCGCCTGCGCCATCTCGCCATGCACGATCCGCTCTGCGGCCTGCCAAACCGCATTTTCTTCGGCGAACGCCTGGAGGCAGTGATCGAGGAAGTTCGCGCCGGCAGCGCGCCCGCCGCGGTGTTCTATATCGATCTCGATCACTTCAAGGATGTCAACGATACGCTCGGCCACCATGTCGGTGACGAGCTGATCCGCAACGTCACCTTGCGCCTGTCACATACGCTGCGTGGCGGCGATTTGGTTGCGCGGTTGGGCGGCGACGAGTTCGCGGTGATTTCGTCAATCGCCGGCGACAGCGAGATGATGATGGCGCTCGCGCAGCGAATTATCTCGGCGATTTGCGCGCCCTATTCGATCAGCAGCCAGAATATCATCATCGGCGCTTCAATCGGCATCGCCGTCATCGACAAGAATTGCGGTACCGCAACCGACATCATGCGCTATGCTGACATGGCGCTCTATCGTGCCAAGAACGAAGGCCGCAACAGGGCATGCATCTACGATGCGGCGATGGATGCCGACCTTTCCACCCGCAAGCTGCTCGAGGCGGACCTGCGCGCGGCGATTGAGAACAACCAGCTGCAATTGCTGTATCAGCCGATCGTCAACAAAAGCGGCGAGAGCGTCGTCGGCGTCGAAGCGCTTTGCCGCTGGACGCATCCGGTTCGCGGCGAAATTCCGCCAAGCGAGTTCATTGCCATTGCCGAGCACAGCGGGCTGATCATCGACCTCGGGAACTGGGTGCTGCGCCGTGCCTGCATCGACGGCGAGGCCTGGCCGGATTTGACCGTTGCAGTGAATGTGTCCTCGCTCCAGTTCCGGCGCATTGATTTCGTCGAGGTGGTTGAACGGATCCTGAAGGAAACCCATTTCGATCCGGCGCGGCTCGAGCTTGAGCTGACCGAGAGCGTGTTGCTCGGCAACGTCGATACCGCGGAAGACGCGATGCTTCGGCTCAAGGCGCTGGGCGTCCGCCTCGCGCTCGACGATTTTGGCACCGGCTATTCCAGCTTGCTGTATTTGCGCCGGTTCCCCTTCGACAAGCTCAAGATCGACCGCAGCTTCGTGCTCTCGATCGAAAAGGCTGCCGACGCTGCGGCCATCGTGCATGCCATCGTTAGCCTCGGCCGCGGCCTTGGCATGAAGGTGACCGCCGAAGGCGTGGAGACCGCCGACCAGCAGCTCTTTCTGCGCGCCGCCGGCGTACATTCGATGCAGGGCTTCCGGTTCGGGCGGCCGGTGACCGTCGCCGAGATCACCGCCCGCCTGCGCTCGCCCAACGAATTCCAGCCAGCCGACGTCCCCCAAGCCCTGGCGAGCTGACGCCCCACTCCCGCCGGAAGAGACCAACGCCGTCAGCAGTGATGGCGCGCGCCCGCTTTTGTGATATGGCGGCATCTCGAAATTCCCGACAGGAAAGGACATCCAATGGCTGCGTCCGCGAAAATTGCGCTGGTGACCGGAGCCGGAACCGGAGTGGGCCGCGCCGTGGCGATTGCCCTTGCAAAAGCCGGCTACAATCTCGTGCTGGCAGGCCGCCGCAAGGAAATGCTCGACAAGGTCGCCGGCGAAATCAATGCCGCGGGCGCGCAGGCCCTTGCTGTGCCGACCGATGTTTCAAAGCGCGAGTCGATTGTCAGCCTGTTCGCCACCGTGAAATCGACCTTCGGCCGGCTTGATGTCCTGTTCAATAACGCCGGCATCGGCGCGCCCGCCGTGCCACTCGAAGATTTGCCATTCGAGACCTGGCAAAACGTCGTCGCGACCAACCTGACCGGCATGTTCCTGTGCACACAGGAAGCGATCAAGATCATGAAAAGCCAGAACCCGCGCGGCGGCCGTATCATCAACAATGGTTCGATTTCGGCGCATGCCCCACGGCCTTATTCGGTCGCCTATACCTCCACCAAGCATGCCGTCACGGGCCTGACCAAATCCACGTCGCTCGATTGCCGGCCCTACGACATCTGCTGCGGCCAGGTGGACATCGGCAACGCGGCGACGCCGCTGACCGAGCGCATGGTGCAGGGCGAAGGCGTGCTGCAGCCCGACGGCAGCAAGAAGATCGAGCCGCGCATGGAAGCCGATCATGTTGGCAATGCGGTGGTTTATATGGCGGGCCTGCCGCTCGACACCAATGTCTTGTTCATGACGGTCATGGCCAACAAGATGCCGTTCGTCGGGCGAGGCTAGCGCATGCACGCGCTGGAAAGCTGGCACGATTTCTTTCTGCTGGTCGGCACCGCAGGCGCAACGCTCCTCGCCTTGCTGTTCGTTGCGGTGTCGCTCGGCGCCGGATTTTTGAGCGATCGCAGAACCGGCGCGACCCGTGCCTTTTTCAGTCCTGTGGTCGTCCATTTCAGCGCGGTCTTTTTTCTATCTGCCATTGCGCTCGTGCCGGGGCATCGCACCGTATTTTTCACTGTCGCCGTCGGTATTTGCGCACTGACGGGTTTCTGCGTTGCGCTTTTCGCGACGATCCAACTCATGCGGCACGACTGGACACGCTACAAGGAAGACCATCTCAGCTACGGGCTATTGCCGACGGTCAGCTATGCCGCACTTCTGGTAGCCGCCGCGATGATCGGGATGGAAAACGAGTATGCGGTCGACGTGCTCGCTGGCGCGCTGCTGGTACTGTTGCTGGTCAACGTCCGCAATGCCTGGGATCTGACGCTGTCGATGGCGCGCCACCAGACGCAATTACGCACTAAACGATCGCGCTCACGTCGACCTTAGCGCCGGTCTTCACTTTTGCGAGCACCTTCACGCTGCTGAGCGCCTTGGCAAACACATTGCAGGGGCTGGCGAGGCGCGTCTCGTCGCCTTTGGAAATCGGCGTGCGGCCAAAACCGATGGCGATCGCAGGTCCTTGCGGCCAATAGGCTATCTCGCCCGGGATAATCACGGCGCGCGCATCGGACTCGCGGGCGACGTCCACCGGCACGTCGAAATAGACCTCCTCGCCCCAGGTGAGAACCGCCGACGAGAGCGGCAGTGCCGCGGCAATGGCCTTGGCCGTTGGCGTGTCGAGCAGTTCGGCGTCGATCGTCAGCGTTCCAAAATCGAAGCGGATGCGGGCCACAAGTGTTCTCCCGTTGCGGCGCTCAAGTGGTCTTGACGCGCATGTGGATGATGACAAGCACCAGCAGGCTGAGCAGCGACGTCAAGATCAGGTAGAAGCTTGGTGCCAATGGCGAGCCGGTGACCGCGACCAGCCACGCCGCGATGAAAGGCGCAAAGCCGCCGAAGATCGGAACGCTCGTATTGTAGGCAAAGGCAATGCCGGTGCTGCGGGTTGCGGTCGGGAACAGTTCCGCCATCAAGGCCGGCAGCGTGCCGCTATAGGCGGCCTTGAGCAGGCTCAGCCAGCATACGATGCCGACGATTCCCGCGAGCGAAGGATTGGCGACCAGCAACACAAAGGCGGGATAGGCGGAGACCGCAAACAACACCGACACGATCACCATCATCCGCAGGCGACCGACGCGATCCGACAGGTGGCCGAAAAACGGCGCGCAGAATGTGAGCAGGAGCCCGCCGATCATCGTTGCCGTGAATCCGAGCGACTGCGGCAAGTGCAATTGTTTGATCGCATAAGTCGGCATGTACAGAATGATGTAGTTCGAACTGGTGGACAGGATAACGATGCCCATGCACATCAACAGCCGGTCCCAATGTTTGGCGAACATCTGGCGAAGGGGTGCCGGCGCCGGACCGTGCTCCCGAAACTCCGGGCTCTCGCCGACGTGCTTGCGGATATAGAGTCCGATTGGACCAATCAGAAGACCGAACAGGAATGGCACGCGCCAGCCCCAGCTTTCGATCTGGTCAGTCGTGAGCCAAGTGAACAGGACGACGCCAAAGAAAGACGACAGCACGGCGGCAATGCCCTGGCCGAACCACTGGAAGCTCGCAAAAAAGCCTTTGCGGTCCGTTGAGTGTTCGACGAGAAACGCAGTGGCGCTGCCGAATTCGCCGGCAACCGCAAAGCCTTGCAGTAGGCGCGCAATGAGCACGGCGATTGGCGCGAGAATCCCAACTGAGTTGTAGGTCGGCATGATCGCCATCAGGCCGGTTCCGATCGTCATGATAACGATCGACAGCAGCATGGCGGTGCGCCGCCCGGCACGATCCGCATAGGCGCCCAGCACAAGAGCCCCAAGCGGGCGAGCCAAGTATGAAATTCCGAACGTACCGAAGGTCAACAGCAACGCCGTCGTCGGGTCGGCGGTTGGAAAAAACAGCTTGGAAATCGTGACGGCAAAGTAGCCGTAGATGAGGATATCGTAGAATTCGAGGGCGTTCCCGATCGCCGCGGCGGCAAGAACTTTGAACGTGCTGGTTTTGTGCGACGCTTTCGCCGCCACGGCGGTTGCTGACATGTGTCCCCTCGGTCTGCCGCGGTGACTGCGCGGCGGGCCTAAGGTTGCCGCGAACAAGTCAGGGAAACAAGGTGGCGAGCGCAGGCAATCTCAACTACATTGCCGGCGCATGAAAACCGACGTCTCCAAGATCAATCCAAACCCCTTCACGACCCGTCCCGAAATCGAAGGCACATTCGGCGTGGTCACGTCGACCCACTGGATCGCGACCGGGGTGGGCATGGCCGCGCTCGAGAAAGGCGGCAACGCCTTCGACGCCGCGGTGGCGACAGCCTTCACACTGCAAGTGGTCGAGCCCCATCTCAACGGACCGGGTGGCGACGTTCCGGTCATCCTTTATGACGTCAGCCGCAAGAAGCCCGAAGTGATCTGCGGCCAGGGCCCTGCCCCGGCGGCAGCGACCATCGCGCGTTTCCACGAACTCGGACTAGACATGGTGCCGGGCACTGGCCTGCTGGCCGCCTGCGTCCCCGGCATGTTCGACACCTGGATGATGTTGCTGCGCGACTACGGCACCATGCGTCTCGCCGATGTTCTCACGCCGGCAATTTTCTATGCCCGCAACGGACATCCTTTGGTCGAGCGCGCCTGCGCCACCATCGGCATGGTCGCCGAACTGTTTCGCGACCACTGGCCGACGTCGGCGGCAATATATTTGCCGGACGGCAATGTGCCCGAACCCGCCTCGCTGTTCACGAACCGCGCGCTGGCGGAGACTTATGCCCGAGTCTTGCGCGAAGCGGAGAGCGCGGGCGGCGACCGCGTTGCGCAGATCGAGCGGGCACGCAAAGTCTGGTCACAGGGTTTTGTCGCGGAAGCGATCGACAGGTTCTGCCGCACCCAGAAAATCATGGACGTGTCGGGCGAGCGCCACAGCGGCTTTCTTACCGGCGCCGATATGGCGGCATGGCAGGCGCACGTCGAGCCGCCCCTCACTTACGACTACCGCAATTACACGGTTTGCAAGCCGGGCGTCTGGAGCCAGGGGCCGGTGGTGTTGCAACAGCTGGCGCTGCTGAAAGGTTTCGACCTCGACAGCCTCGATCCGACGGGACCGGATTTCATCCACCTGCAGGTCGAATGCGCCAAGCTGGCCTATGCCGACCGCGAAAGCTTCTACGGCGATCCTGATTTCGTCAAAGTGCCGATCGAGACGCTGCTCTCGGACCGCTACAACGCCGAGCGCCGCAAGTTGGTCGACAAGCGAGCATCACTCGAGTTGCGGCCGGGTTCGGTCGAAGGTTTCGGCGCGGTCGTCGAAATGCGCCGCGCGGATGGCGCGCGCGCAGCGGTCGGCGCGTTCGGCGCCGGTGAACCAACCGTCGGCCGTCTCGGCGAGGTGCGCGGCGACACAGTCCATTTTGATATCATCGACACCGCCGGCAACATGGTCTCCTCGACGCCGTCGGGCGGCTGGCTGCAATCCTCGCCGGTTATTCCTGAACTCGGCTTCGGTCTTGGCACCCGCGCGCAGATGTTCTGGCTCGACGAGAAACATCCCGCCGCGCTGACGCCGGGAAAGCGTCCGCGCACGACGCTGTCGCCGAGCCTAGCTCTGCGCGACGGCGAGCCATACCTGGCCTGGGGTTCGCCCGGTGGCGATCAGCAGGACCAATGGACCACGCAATTCTTCCTGCGGCACGTTCACGCCGGCATGAACCTGCAGGAAGCGATCGACGCCCCCGCCTGGCATTCCGAGCATTTCCCGATTTCATTCTGGCCCCGGACGGCGCGGCCGGGCGTGCTGGTCGTGGAAAATCGGCTGCCGGACGCGACCATCAGCGAATTGCGCACGCGCGGACATGAAGTCGAAGTCGGACCACCCTGGTCGGAAGGACGACTGACCGCAGCATCTCGCGTCGGCAAGCGTCGGCGCGCGGCCGCCAATCCGCGTGGCATGCAAGGCTACGCCGCCGGCCGATAGACGGCGCGCCGTCAACATTTACTCAATACGCGAAGCGACTGAAATCAAAGACGCGGTTGAGAGCGATGACAAGCAGAAGAAATCCCGCTGCCGCCGCGAACAAGATAATGGCGCCGACATAGTGCGCCGCCTCGACCTCTTGTTGTGCGGAGTCGGCGCGCCTGCAATTCTCCAGCTCCTCTTTGTTTGGCATCGGATTGTTTTCGCGGACTCAATGCGTCCAAAGCACAATCCTTTGCTAGCGCGCGCAGAACTCGCGAACCAACGAAAAGAAATGATCGTCTCATCTCGCGCGATGATGTGAGCGCGTCTTGTCCGATTCCCATGTCACCGCGAGCACGGCGCAGGCAAACGCCACGAAAGCAACGCCGACATAACCGGCAGCGTGGAAGTATTCGTGCACATATAAAAGCCCACCAATGCCGGAGCCGACCGCCTGCCCCACATAAAGCACCGACGTGTTGAGCGCGACCGAGGCACTCGCAAGATCGGGCGCGGCGGCGACGAGCCGCGCTTGCTGCATCGAGTTGATCGCAGAAAACCCAAATGCCCAGAAGAACACCCCTGCTCCCATCGCAAGCAGCCAACCAGCCCCTACGGCCCACACGGCCAGACCGAACAGCGTCGAGGCCATGAACAGCGCGAGCGTTTTTTGCGTACCGAGCGCCGTAACGATCGCGCTGGCAACGACGTTCCCGAGCAAACCGACGACGCCGTAAAATGCAAAAAAGGCGCTGGCGATGGCAGCGCCGGCGCCGGTCAAGGCATTCAATAGCGGCGCCAGATAAATGAAAACGGTGAACTGCCCCGATGTCTGCAGCAGCGTTACGAGCAGAATGAGCACAATGCGTTTGTTGCGAGCAATCGTAACATAGCTCTGCGGCGAGAGCGGCCGGCCTTTGAGTCCCTTCGGCAGAACCGCAAACAGCAAGGCAGCGACGGCGGCTGCGAGCACCGCCAGAACGCCATAGACCGCCTGCCAACCGAAATGGGTGGCAATCAAGGTGACGAGCGGCAGACCGCCGGCGATGGCAATCGACCAGCCAAGGAATACAAAAGCAATTGCGCTGGGCCGTTCCCGATCTGCCACGATCAATGCAACGGTGGCCGCGGCCTGCGGCGTGTAGATCGCTGCAACAGCCAACACGACGAGCCGCAGCGACAAATTTAAACTGTAGTTTGGGGCCAATGCCGAGGCCGCCTCACCCGCCGCCATGATCGTCAAAGTGGCGACCAGCAATGCGCGCCGGTCAATGCGTGTCGTCAGCCAGGCCATAACTGGCGAGCCGATGAAGAGAACGACCGCACCGTAGGTCACCAGCAATCCGGTGTCGTGAATCCCTACATGCAGACCTGCCGCCAGCTCCGCCAGCATTCCGGCGGGACCAAGAATCGTGAGGCCGGTAACGACGTTGCCGAGCATCAGCACGATGCGTGAGAAATAGCGGGGCACTGGGGATTCGCGCGTTGGAGGGCTGCCATCTAGCTAATGCAACAACGACCCCGGCGCCATGTTTTGCGCGCGCCCTGACCACGAAACATGCGAATGGCTCGGATGACGATTTTTGATGGCCGCACCCGGGCGGCGCCGGGGCTCCGCCCGGCGACCAACACGTGAATCACGAAAGTGTGTGGCGGCCGCTTCCCAATCCGCTTGCCAAGCGAGTTAGCATTTGCTAACTCGCTGCCTGTAGACACAATCATGCAGGTAAACGTCATGCTTCACGCCATCCGGACCGGTCTGGTCGCAGTCAAAAAGCCATTTCTCACGCGGCAGGGCGGGCCCATCATGAGCCGCCTCCGCATCCTGACGAGTTCGCAATTCACGGAACCACTTCCGGTCCTGTGCTGGCTGATTGAACATCCGGAAGGCGACATGCTCATCGATGCCGGAGTGAGCGGCGGACTGCGCCGGCCGGGCTATCTGGAGTCACTTGGCCGGTTCGACGCCTGGCTGGCGCGGCGCTTGTGCATTTTCGACCTTCCGCCCGGCGAGGAGATCGGGTCGCAGCTTCCACGCCTGCGTCCGCGCGGCACTGAGGGAATGCGCGTGGTCATGACGCACCTTCACCTCGATCACGTCGACGGCGTTATGGACCTCCCCGGCTGCGCGCTGTGGGTGAACGAGGCGGAATGGAAAAATCCGGCCGGCGCGCCAAAAGTGCTGCTGGCCCCGTTCAAACCCAACCTGTTTTCCTTTGCCAGGATGGCAATCGATGTGTTCGGTGTTGGCCATCCACTCACGCAAGCCGGCGACGTGATCGCCGTTCCAACGCCCGGTCACACACCGAACCACTGCTCGATACTCGTTCGCAAAGGCGGGCTGACCTATTTCATCGTCGGCGATGCGGTTTATAGTCAACACCAGTTGCTGGTCGGAGAATTAGCCGGCGGCCACGCTGACGCAAAGAGCGCCGCCGAAACCATCGCCAAGATCAGGGCCTATACCCGTCGAAACGACACGGTGCTGTTGCCTTCGCATGACCCGGACGCACCGCGGCGTCTGATCGAGAAAGAGATCGTGCCACGATGAAGCGTGCAACGCGCAAGACCGTGCGAGCCTCATTTTACGCGGCGACAGATTCGCCCGCCGTCCAGGCAAGCCTTGCGGCCGCCCTCACCTTGTTTACCCGAAACGGAATCGACGCCACGACCATTCGCGACATTGCCGAGAAGAGCGGCTACACCAATCCCGCCATCTTCAAGCATTTTGACAGCAAGGAAGCACTCGCCCTTTGCCTGTTCGAACGCTGCTACCGGTGGATCGCCAATGCGTTGCTTGCGACGGATGATGCAAACGCCGATGCGCGCACCCGCATTCTTGCCGTCGGAGACTGCGCGTTGCGTCTCATGGACGAGGACATCGAGGCTGTGCTGTGCGTTCAGGAGAATCTCCGGCGCTTCTGGCGCGATATCAAGCCGGATACACGCGCACTGAGTCTGTTGGCGCATGTACGGCGGCTGATCGCCAGCGGTGTCGCCGACGGTTCGGTATCGCCCGCGGCTCCGGCCAATTTGCTCGCCTCGGCGATTCTGGGATTTCTCGGGCAAATCGCGCGTGAATATTATTTCGGCGAGGTTGGCGAAGCCGCGACGGCGCAATCGCCGGCTGTTCGCGCGATCATCTTGCGCATCCTGAATACGGAAACAAACTGACGCTCAGTGCAGCCTGAATTCCCCGCTGATCGCTTTCAGCTCCGCAGGCTTGATCAGCTTGCAATGCGCGACCTGCACCGAGTGCAACGGCCCTTCCAGCTTCTCCTGCCAGAACGCCAGAAACTTCTGCAGCTCGGGGAATTTCGGGAAGAGATCGTAGGCCTGCCAGACGTAAGACTGCAGCAGCCAGCGATGATCGGGACGCCGGTACAGGATGTGCGCTGTCGTCAGGCCGAAGCCACTCACCTGCTTACGGAAGTCTTCTGACACGCCTTGCGAAACCATCGCGCCCTCCTTCGAGTCGGACGTAAAGTTTCCAATTCCGGCAATGCCCATTGCAAGCCGAAAAGGTAAACAAGTTGTTTAAAATCAAGGCGGTAGCAGCAAGCCTCTTGGCCTGCTAACAGCCCCGGCGGCGTGCCGCTGCAAACCGCGGGAGGTAACGTGGTCGGTCCCGGCGCCGTTCGATCACATGGCCGTTAACCATTGGCACCACTGACTTTTCGGGAGTTGTTGGCACTCGGTACAAATGAGTGCTAAAAAAATTCCCGTTGCCCCTTGCGGGCAAAAAACCGCCACCCATGTGGCGTTCAGGTGCTGGCGGGGGGACCAGTCAGCTACCAAAAAACTAGACCGTTCAATAATTTAGGAGGACTGCCATGAAGTTCCGCCCGCTTCACGACCGCGTCGTCGTCAAGCGCATCGATGCCGAGGACAAGACTGCCGGTGGCATCATCATTCCCGACACCGCCAAAGAGAAGCCCTCGCAGGGCGAAATCGTCGCCGTCGGCCCTGGTGGCCGCGACGAAAGCGGCAAGCTGATCCCGATCGATCTGAAGACCGGAGACACCGTGCTGTTCGGCAAATGGTCGGGCACCGAAGTGAAGATTGACGGCCAGGACCTCCTCATCATGAAGGAGTCCGACATCATGGGCGTGATCGAAGGCGGCAGCGTCGCCAAAAAGAAGGCCGCCTAAGACGACGAACCAAACCGCTCATCCTTCGAGACGTCGCGCTCACGCGCGGCACCTCAGGATGAGGACCGAAAACTGAAGGAAACAAAACAATGGCTGCTAAAGACGTCAAATTTTCCGTCGATGCACGCGATCGTATGCTCCGCGGCGTCGACATCCTCGCCAATGCGGTGAGGGTGACGCTCGGCCCCAAGGGCCGCAATGTCGTGCTCGATAAGTCGTTCGGCGCCCCGCGCATCACCAAGGACGGTGTGACGGTTGCGAAGGAAATCGAGCTGGAAGACAAGTTTGAAAACATGGGCGCGCAGATGGTGCGCGAAGTCGCTTCGAAGTCGTCAGACTTCGCCGGCGACGGTACCACCACCGCCACCGTGCTGGCCGCTTCCATCGTCAAGGAAGGCTCCAAGGCAGTTGCCGCCGGCATGAATCCGATGGATCTCAAGCGCGGCGTCGATCTCGCCGTCGAAGCCATCGTCGAGCACCTGAAGTCCAACTCCAAGAAAGTCACCTCGAACGAAGAGATCGCCCAGGTCGGCACGATTTCCGCCAATGGCGACGCCGAGATCGGCAAATTCCTCGCCGATGCGATGAAGAAAGTCGGCAACGAGGGCGTGATCACGGTTGAAGAAGCAAAGTCGCTCGAGACCGAACTAGATGTGGTCGAAGGCATGCAGTTCGACCGCGGCTACATCTCCCCCTACTTCATCACCAATGCCGACAAGATGCGGACGGAGATGGATGACGCGTACATCCTCATCTACGAAAAGAAGCTGTCCGGTCTCCAGGAACTGCTGCCGCTGCTCGAGTCAGTGGTGCAGACCGGCAAGCCGCTTCTGATCGTGGCCGAGGACGTCGAGGGCGAGGCACTTGCCACGCTCGTCGTCAACAAGCTGCGCGGCGGCCTCAAGGTTGCTGCGGTGAAGGCGCCGGGCTTCGGCGATCGCCGCAAGGCCATGCTGCAGGACATCGCCGTTCTCACCGGCGGCCAGGCGATCAGTGAAGATCTCGGCATCAAGCTCGAGAACGTCACGATCAACATGCTCGGCCGTGCCAAGAAGGTGATGATCGACAAGGAAAACACCACCATCGTCAACGGTGCCGGCAAGAAGGCCGACATCGAGGCGCGCGTGTCGCAGATCAAGGCGCAGATCGAGGAAACCACCTCGGACTACGACCGCGAGAAGCTGCAAGAGCGTCTTGCCAAGCTTGCGGGCGGCGTCGCGGTGATCCGCGTCGGCGGCGCCACCGAGATCGAGGTGAAGGAGCGCAAGGATCGCGTCGATGACGCGATGCATGCGACCCGCGCCGCGGTCGAGGAAGGCATCCTGCCGGGCGGCGGCGTTGCGCTGCTCCGCGCGGTCGAAGCCCTCAAGAGGGTGAAGACCGACAACGAAGACCAGAAGCATGGGGTCGATATCGTCCGCAAGGCGATCCAGGCTCCTGCCCGCCAGATCGCCTCCAATGCCGGCGCCGACGGTTCGGTCGTTGTCGGTAAGATCATGGAGAAGGATCAATACTCCTACGGCTACGACGCGCAGGCCGGCGAGTACGGCAACATGGTCACCAAGGGCATCATCGACCCGACCAAGGTCGTGCGGGCGGCGATCCAGAACGCGGCTTCGGTCGCGGGTCTGCTGATCACCACCGAGGCGATGGTCGCCGAAATTCCGCAGAAGAAGTCGGCGGCCGGTATGCCCGGCGGCGGCGGGATGGGCGGCATGGGCGGCGGGATGGACTTCTAAGTCGCCATTCCATTGCTATGAAAATGCCAAGGCCCGGGAGAAATCCCGGGCCTTGTGCATGAGGCGACAATCTCTCGGACGTATGCGCAAAAAAGAAACGACCACACACGAAAAGGCGCGCGTTCATCCGGCGTCGCCCCGTCGCAGTGGCCGTCGTAGCGACGTACATACAATCGCTACTTGCAAATTACGCTATACTTCCAACATGACATGCGCATGACAGCGCAACCGGGCAATATTTACGTCGGGATCGGGGGCTGGACCTACGAGCCGTGGCGCGGCGTGTTTTATCCCAAGGGCCTCCCGCAAGCCCGCGAACTCGCTTACGCTGGAACGCACCTCACCTCGATCGAAATCAACGGCACCTTCTACCGCACGCAAAGCCCGGCGACTTTTCGTAAATGGGCTTCTGAGGTTCCGCACAAATTTGCTTTTTCGCTCAAGGGACCGCGCTACGCGGTCAACCGCCGCGTCCTGAGTGAAGCCGGCGACTCCATCAAACGATTTCTCGATTCGGGCGTGACGGAACTAGGGTCCCGCCTCGGCCCCCTCCTTTGGCAATTCGCTCCGACCAAGAAATTCGATGAGAAAGATTTTGGCGGTTTTCTTGAATTGCTTCCAAACAACTTCGACGGCCATCCGTTGCGCCATGTCGTCGAAGTCCGCCACGACAGCTTCAAGACGCCGGCGTTCCCGGCACTGCTGCGCAGGTTCTCGATTCCGGTCGTCTTCGCAGAACACGATAAATATCCTGCAATCGCCGATATTACCGGCGACTTCATCTACGCGCGGCTGCAGAAGGGTGACGAAAAGCTCAAGGCCGGCTATGCGTCGAAAGCGCTGGATAGCTGGGCCGCGCGCGCCAAAACCTGGGCGCAGGGCGGCGAACCGAAAGATCTGGCGCGGATCGAAAAGGCCTATGCCACCAAACGGCCGCGCGATGTCTTTGTCTATTTCATCCACGAGGCGAAGTTGCGTGCGCCCGCCGCCGCCATGGCCTTGATCGAACGATTGTCATGAGCAAAAAAATGACTTCGTCGAAAAGAAAAATTCAGCCGCTGTACACGATCGGCTACGAGCAGGCCAAACCCGCGGCCGTGCTCGGCCAACTCAAGCGCGCCAAGGTCCAGATGCTCGTCGATACGCGCGCGGTCGCCGCATCGCGCCGGCCGGGATTTTCCAAGCGGCAACTTGCCGCCGCGCTGGACGAAGCCGACATTGCCTATATCCATTTGCAGAAACTGGGCACGCCATCGGAGGGCCGCACCGCTGCCCGCAGCGGCGATATCGATGCGTTATGGCGCATCTACGACAAGCACATCAAAACCAAAGATGCGCAGGATGCGCTGGACGAACTGATCGCGCTGATCAAGTCGGGGAAGCGGATTGCCCTGCTCTGCTATTGCCGCGATCCAAAGACCTGTCATCGCAGCCGCATCGTGGCGAACGTAAAAAAACGGGTGCGCGTTGAAGTCGAAGATCTGATTCCGCCGCTGTACTAAAGTTATTCGGCGGGCTGGGCCGCGCTATGCCGCGCTTCGATGCTGATAATAAGCGAGACCAGCCCGAGCGTCGACAAGAACATGATCAACGCGATGATCGCATTGACGCCGAGCACCAGGCTGAATCCACCGTTCTTGTGCAGCAAGGCAATCAGGGCGACCGCCGCGCCGGCGCTGATAAACAACGTGAAATAACGAATGGCATAGACGCGACCGCGCCAGGCGTCGGCGGTATAGCGCGCGAGAATGATGTCGTTGACCGTGACCTGGCCATAGATTGCCGCAATGGCGATCGCCAGCGCCATCATCAGCGGGAATCCCGTTGCGTAGGTCGCCCAGAGGTTTCCGGCAAATCCCAACGCGGTCACCGCGGCAAAAATGACATACGGCGGCACCCATTCGACCAGGCGACCGACTGCAAGCTGCGCAATCGCACCACAGACCAGCACCGCGGTTGCGATACTGCCGACCAAAGCCAGCGGTACCGAGGTCGCCATGCCTTCATCGACGATCTTCGGCAGAGCAATCGTCAGCACGTTGAACACCAGGCCAGCGCTGAGCGCGATGACCAGAAAGAGTCCGAACAGCATAGCAGCGACTTTCGCCGTCAGCGGCACAGCGGGTTTCGACTGCCGCGTGTTCACGTGGTGGCGGTCGTCGGGCGTCAGCCAGTAATAGACAATTCCGGTCGCAATGCAGATCACCGCCGGTACGAGAAACGCGGCGCGCCAGCTCACCCATGTTGCCAGGGCGGCACTGATGCCGGCAGCGAGCGAGACCCCGAGATTGCCGCAGACCCCGTTGAAAGCGAGGGTACGGCCCTTGGCGCCCGACGCCTCAATCAGCATCGCCATGCCGACCGGGTGATAGATCGCCGCGAACACGCCGAGCATGAACATGCCGACGGCCAGCCACATCGGCGACGGCGCAAACGCCGTTCCGGCGAGCGACAGCCCGCAACCGATATAGAACGCCACCATCATGTTGCGGCGGCTCCAGTGATCGGCGAGCCAACCCGCCGGCAGCGAGAAGATCCCGAAGGCGACAAAGGCCGCGCTCGAGAGCGCAATCAATTCGCTGTAGGGGCGCTGGTACACGACCTCCAGCCCGATCACGACGGTCGGGTAGATCAGCAGCACGAAATGGTCGATCGCATGCGCCCAGTTGAGGAACGCGATCGAGCGGCGGCGGGCGGTATCGAGGCTCTGGCTGGCGGAGGCGGCGGTCATTTCAAGTCGGTCCGGCAAACGCGAGTCATTGGATGGATATACCTATTAGATAGGCCTTTGTCCTAACGGACGCCTACCTGTCCAGACTCGACTTATGGTGGCAGACACGCTTTAGTTGTATCATATCGGAATACAATCCAAGGGATTCGGGTCTGGAATGAGGTGTTGGAGGCGCGTTTGCGCGGCGGTTGTAGCCGTCGCGGCCTTCATTTCGTGCGTGTTTGCGGTGGATGGCGTCGCCTTGGCCGGTGAGGACGAGGACGCGCAAACCATGCTGTTCTCCGGACGCGACCTCTGGCGAAACGGGGTCTTCGCCTATGGCGGATTCGTTTATGCCCCGGGTGGTCTCGATCAAGATGGGCTGCTCCTGAAAATATTATTGTCGGGCGGGCGCTACCGCTACGATGCGTCAAACCTCGGCGGTGAGCGCGTGATCGGCACCGAATGGCTCGCGCAAGTGCTTCCGGGCTGGCGGATCAAGCGCGGTGAGGCCGAATTCAAGTTCTTTATGGGTCCTGACATTCAGTTCCACCGCCTCCGGCCCGACGACCCGAACAATAAACTTCGCGGCCGTTCGTTCGGCCTGCGAACGGCAGCCGAACTGTGGTACGAGCCGGCGCCCGACATGATGATCGCCGCGGACGTTTCGCTGTCATCGATTGCAACCAGCGACACAGCGCGGATCGCCTATGGTTGGCGAATTGTCGACGGAGGCGTTTACGTCGGTCCAGAACTTCAATATTTCGGGTCGGACGGCTACCGGCACTTACGTCTTGGTGCACATGTCACCACAATGAAGACCACCGATGTCGAGTGGTCGGCGGCGGCCGGCTGGGCAAGGGATTCCGCCGGGCGCTCAAGCCCCTACCTTCGGCTCAATCTTCTGAAAAGGCAGTAAGCTAGTCGAGCGTGCGCCGGAAGCGCGTGACCGCGATGGTCATTGCAATCAGCATCAGAACAAACATTGCAGCTGCGTCGTAACGTAAGTCGGACAGATTCGAGCCCTTAAGCATGATCGCCCGTATGACACGCAAAAAATGCGTCAGCGGCAGCGCCTCACCGACATACTGTGCCCAGACCGGCATTCCTGCGAACGGGAACAAGAAGCCGGACAACAGGATGTTAGGTAGGAAAAACATCATCGACATCTGCATGGCTTGCAGCTGGTTTTGCGCAATGGTCGAGAATGTGTAGCCGATGGACAGATTGGTCGCGATGAACAGCGTGCTCAATGCCGCCAGAACCGTGAGACTTCCGACAACAGGCACCTTGAACAGCGTGACTCCGATGCCAATGATCAAGGCCGCCTGCACAAAACCGACAAGTATGTAGGGCACGATCTTGCCCAGCATGATCTCGAAAGGCGTGATTGGCATGGACAGAAGATTTTCCATCGTGCCGCGCTCAATCTCACGCGTCACGGACAGTGCGGTAAAGATCAGCATGGTCATAGTGAGAATCGTCCCAACCAAACCCGGCACGATATTGAGCTGCGTCGCACCGGCGGGGTTGTAGCGGGCGTGGGTGCGGATCTCGAACGGCATCGCGGCACTCGCGGGTACGTCGCGGTCATGCGATAGCGCCGTCTGTAGGACCTGGCCGAGTGCACCAAGGGCCGTGCCAGATGCAACGGGGTCAGTTGCGTCAGCGAGGACCAGCATGGCGGGCTTGTCTCCACGGCGCACCGATCGTTCGAAATTGGCCGGAATTTCGATCGCAAACAGCACAGCGCCCGAGGCCAGCAGCTCATCGACCTCGGCCTCGGTGCGGGGAAGCCGGGTCACCTTGAAATATTTTGTGTTCTCCAGTGCCGCCAGAATGGACCGCGACAGGTCGCTCTGTTCCTGGATCAACACCGCCGTCGGAAGATCGCGCGGCGTGGTGTTGATGGCGTAACCGAACAACATCAGCTGCACCAACGGAATCATGATGATCATGGCGAACGAGACACGGTCGCGCTTGAGCTGGATGAATTCCTTCACCAGCATCGCCCAGGTCTTTCGCCAGAAACCTTCTCCGGGAAGCCGGCGCGGCGCCTCGGATGGCAGAAGGTGGGTCATTGGAAGTTGTCCTTCGACTTGCTCATCAAGTCGATAAACACATCCTCGAGCGAAGGCTCGGAGCGCTGCCACTCCAGTTCCTTGCGTTTGCGATAAGGTGCAATCGCCGCATCGAGCGCGTTTGCATCGCGCGCCGACACATGCAGGCTGGTGCCGAAGGGCGCCACCATATCGATGCCCGTCTTGTTGTTGAGTTCTTCGGCGAGTGCATTGAGCCCGTCGCCATTTACCGAACTAACGACGTAGGTCGTCAGATGTGAGGCTTCGATCACCTGCTCGACCGTGCCGTGCACCAGCAATTCGCCATAGGCGATGTACGCGATTTCGTGACAACGCTCGGCTTCGTCCATGTAATGAGTAGAAACCAGAACGGTGAGTCCGTCGGCTGCAAGCGCGTGAATCTCGTTCCAAAACTCGCGCCGCGCCTTGGGGTCAACGCCGGCCGTTGGCTCATCGAGCAACAGCAATTGCGGGCTCGGCAGCGTGCAAGCGCCAAGTGCCAGCCGTTGCTTCCAGCCGCCCGAGAGTTCACCGGCAATCTGTTCTTCGCGGCCGGTGAGACCAAGCCGTTCGATGGCGGCACGCGCCGCCGCAACCGGCTTGGCAAGCCCGTAAACACGACCGATGAACTCAAGGTTCTCGCGCACCGAGAGATCCTGATAGAGGCTGAAGCGCTGGGTCATGTAACCGACCTGCCGCTTGATCTTGTCGGTCTCGGTGCGGATATCGTAGCCGAGACATGTGCCGGTCCCCTCGTCCGGCGTGAGCAGTCCGCACAGCATGCGGATGGTTGTGGTCTTGCCGGAACCGTTGGGACCAAGGAAGCCATAGATAGTGCCGCGCTTGACCTGCATAGACAGGTTGCGCACCACCGCACGGCCGTCGAATTTTTTTGTCAGGCCATGGACATCAATGACGATGTCGGACGCATTCATTTCGACGGCTCTTTCGGCAGCGTGACGGTCACCGGCTGACCAACGCGGAATTTTTCCGGGTGGTCGGGCCGCGCTTCGATCAGAAATACGAGTTTCGCCCGTTCCTCAAGGCTGTAGATAACTGGCGGTGTATATTCGGCGCTGCGCGCGATAAAGCTGACTTTGGCCGTCAGGCCTTTCTCGCAACCGTCGCAGGACACCTCGACAGTTTGGCCATATTTGATTTCCGGCAGGATGGCCTGCGGGGCGAAAAAGCGGAGTTTCAGATTGCCTGGCGGCAATAGCGCCACCACCGGCCGGCCGGCCGGCACAGTTTCTCCCGGCCGGTAGTAGATCTGCTCAATCGTGCCATCTCCTGGACTGTAGGCGTTTCGCCGTCCGAGCCGCGTCTGCGACCAATCCAGGTTGGCTTTAGCCTGACGCAAGGCGGCTTCTGCGTCTTCGTAAGTTTTCTGCGTCCCCGCCGCCGACTTCAGCAACTCTTTCGCACGATCGAAGGATTGCTGCGCATTGATGACGGCCGTATTCCTGACGACCACGTCGGCTTTTTGCAAATCGTCGTCGACGGTGAACAAGACGTCGCCTTTCTGCACCTGGTCGCCTTCGCGGACTTTCAGCGTCTCCACCCGCCCCTGCTCATCGGGCGAAACGAAAATCAACTCGGCTTCAACCCAGCCCTGCAATACCCGGTCATTGTTGTTGCTGCATCCGGCAAGCGCGAGCATGGCGGCGGCGGCCGTTAACACCTTTGCAATTGTCATTTTCATGCTGTCCTCCGTGTGGAGAACAGCAGGTCGAGATGGGTCTTCATCATTTTGCGAACGTCCAGCGGTTCGAATCGTTCGAACAGCCCGCTCCAGATAATCGCGAGCATGCCCGGCGCCGCGATAATCTGCGGGAAGTCTGCAAGCCCCTCCGGCACTTCGCCGCGTGCGGCAGCGCGCCGCAGGAGAGATCGCACCGCTGCGATGATGCGCGAAAGAACCTCGCGATAATAAAATTCAGCGAGCTTCGGGAAACGCCGCCCCTCCGAGATCATGAGACGGACCACGTCCTTGCGCCGCGTCTCATAAACCTCACGCACAAATAATTCGGCGATACGGTCTGCAAGCATCGGGAGCGGCACGTCGGACTGGCCCAACGCCTCGATGGTGCCGACCAGAGGCGTAAGCATGGTACGTATCAGTTCCTGAAACAGACTCTCCTTGTCGCGGAAGTAGAGGTAGATCGTGCCCTTGGCGACGCCGGCCCGCCGCGCCACATCGTCGAGGCGGGCTGCCTCGAAGCCCCGGCTCGCAAACTCATCGAGAGCGGCCGCGAGAATCGCATCGCGACGATCCGCGCTCCGGGCCTTACGCGCCGCGCTTCCAGGGACACCTGCGGCCCGGGCCGCCGCCACCGCACGCTTGCGGCTGCCTGCTCTGCGTCCGCTTGATTTCCGGGATCTGGTCGGCCTCAACATCGTTGCACCAATTATGACTGACTGGTCAGTCATTATTTAGTGCAAAAACAAGCGCCGCGCAAGGTCTTTGTTTCGTGAGTTAAATCAGCTATTTAGAAGGCCGGCACGAGCGTCTGGCCGTACCGGGAGCGCGGGTAATGCCTGAACCGGCGCGGTATGCCCAGTACGGACTAAGGCAGCGCGAGCCGTGGCGCGCGCCGTGTTGACGGTCACAAACATCAGCGTTGCGGTCGCGAGCACCAAAGCTCCGACCACAAGCGCGCGCATGACTGGCGCATAGATGTTGCTCATCGCCCCTTCCCTGCCTGAGGGTCCCATCAGATAGGGGTGAGTCGGGTAACGCGATCAATGATTCGAGTCTTAAGCCCGCTCGATTTCTGACTTGACGGCGGAAAGCGACTCGGGAGTGTCCACGTCGGTCAACGCGGCGTCGCCGGCAACCGGCACTTCCACCACTGCCTCTGCATAAGTGCCGATCAGATGGCGTGCGCCGATATCGCCTTGAATCGCCATCAGGTCGTGGAAGAAGCGGCGCGACCACACGACCGGATTCCCGCGCCGGCCTTCGATACTTGGCACAACGACCAGCGCGCCACGCTCGGGGTCGAAGGCAGAGACAAGCTTGTTGATCAACGCTGCGTCCACTTGCGGCATATCTCCGAGGCAAACAATTGCAGCGTCGGCCTCATCCGGCACAGCCGCAATGCCCACCTTGAGTGAGGTGCCAAGACCATCCGCGAAATCCGGATTGTGCACGAGCCGCACCGCCAAGCCGCGCAAGGCCGTCTCCACTTTCTCGCGCTCGTGCCCGGTGACGACGATCACCGGCGTCGCGCGGGAGGCAATGGCCTGTTCGGCGGCAATCCGCACCAGGGGCTTGCCGCCGATTTCGGCCAACATTTTATTCACCGCACCCATACGCGTGGAGCGTCCAGCCGCGAGCACCACCGCAACAACATGGCGGCCCTTCTCCGGCGCCGGCTCCTCTCGTGGCTGCGGACGCGTAACGATCTCCATCAGCAATCCGCCAACGCCCATGCCGGTAATATCTGCGCGCGTGACCGGCAACCCGGCGAGCAATCGCATGAGCACCCAATCGAACCCATTTTCCTTGGGGCTGCGCGCGCAACCGGGCGCGCCAATCACCGCCTGTCCATGCAGCCGCCCGATCAACATCAGATTTCCTGGATCGACCGGCATGCCGAAATGTTCAATCTCGCCGCCAACGGCTTCAATTGCGGCAGGGATCACGTCTCGGCGATCCGCTATCGCGGAAGCACCAAACACAATGACCAGTTCGGCGCCCGCCTTAAGCACCTCGTCGATCGCGCGCGCGAGTGCCGCCTGCTCGTGCGGCACCCGTCGCTCGGCGATGATGGATGCACCGGCCGGCGCTATGCGCGTCGCGGTGATCTTGAGCGTCTTCTCGACAACCTTTGGCACAAGACCCGGCAACAGTGTCGAAACAATACCAATTTTTCGTATTTTATACGGAGCGACGCGAACGACTGATTTCGCTTTTTCAGCTGTGGCAACGGCCCGGTCGCGCGCGGCGCCGGCCACGGCAAAAGGAATGATCTTCACGGTCGCGATCATTTCGCCTTCAACCACCGGCTTGTAGGCGGACAGCGTCGCTACGGTGATCGCTTCATCAATCCGGTTGAGTGCATCGACCGCTGACCGGTCGATGACCAGAACGCCGGCGCGTTCAGCAAAGAGATTGCAGCGACCCGTGAATGCGCGATCGGCGCGCGCGCCCTCGCCTTTCACGGCCGCAGCGATGTCAGCAGCGGCCTGGTCTTCGGAAACATCCCCCGGGTCTAGCCGCGCAACCGTAATTTCCTTGACACCGGCAGCCTTGAGCGCTGCGACTTCGGCCGGCCCGATTAGCGTGCCTTTCTTAAGCACGAACTCACCCTGGCGGATCGAATGCACCGCGGTCGCACCAACAGCATCAGCGACAGGGACAGCACCGAACTTCATGCCGCATCCGCCTTCTGGCGCAGGACTTGCGTGATCTGGCCCATGATGGCGACTGCAATTTCGGCAGGCGACACCGCATCGATATCAAGTCCGATCGGGGCATGAATGCGTGCAATATCGGCGTCTGTAATTCCAGACTGCTTTAACCTCTCCACCCGCTTGGCATGCGTCTTCCTTGAACCGAGAGCGCCGATGTAGAAGCAGTCCCGCGCGAGCGCATGCTTCAGCGCGGGATCGTCGATCTTCGGATCGTGGGTGAGAGCAACAAAAGCCGTGTAGTGATCGATGCCGAGTGGTGGTAACGCAACATCGGGCCACTCTGCGATCACTTTGACATCGGGGAATCGTTCGATCGAGGCAAACGCGGTGCGCGGGTCTACAATGGTCACGTAATAGCCGAGCAATTGGCCAAGCGGCGCCAATGTCTGGCTGATATGGACCGCCCCGGTTATCACCAGTCGCGGCGACGGCACGTAGACAGTAAGGAAAAAACGGCCCTGCGGTGTTTCTTCCATGCCGCTTTTGGCAGTGCGCAGACGTTTTTCGATCGCCTCTTTTAGCGCATCTTTTGAAATTCCGGTTGCCTTCACGAGCCGTTGCTCGCCGCTCGCCACGTCGGTGACAAGGACCACGGCGCGGCGCGCCGTTCGTTCCGCATTGAGGGCCTGGAGGATGTCGAGTTTCACGCTTCAGCTCACTTTCTCGACGTAGACGCGGATCGTACCGCCACATGACAGCCCGACGTTCCAGGCCTGCTCATCGGCGACGCCGAATTCCAGCATCTTCGGCTTGCCGCTTTCGATCACATCGATGGCTTCCGTGACCACGGCGCCTTCCACGCAGCCACCGGAAACCGAACCCAGGAAATTGCCTTCGTTGTCGATCACCAGATTGGACCCGGTGGGCCGCGGCGCCGAACCCCAGGTTTCGACCACCGTTGCGAGCGCCACACCGCGCCCTGATTTCCGCCATTCCTCGGCGGCTTTGAGAATGTCTTCATCGCGAGCCAGCATAGCGAACCTCCATTTCTGACTCGTCATGCCCGGCTTTATGCCGGGCATCCACGTCTTTAGTGCATCAAAGCAAGACGTGGATGGCCGGGACAAGTCCGGCCATGACGAAGAAAACTATGCAACCTGCCTCAGCATCAATTTCGGATCGTAGCGTTTGGCGGCTGCACCCGACAGGGCACGCACCAGTTCAGTCATCGATTGCAGATTGTGGATTGGCCGCAGTTCATCAACATGCGGCAGCATGGTCCGCACGCCCTTGGCGCGCGCTTCGAAACCATCAAAGCGCAAGAGCGGATTGAGCCAGATGAGCCGGCGACACGAGCGGTGCAACCGATCCATCTCGAAAGATAGCGTGTCATCGGCATCACGCTCAAGCCCATCGGTGATCAACAGCACCACGGCACCCTGGCTGAGAACCCGGCGCGCCCATTGCTTGTTGAATAGGTGAATCGATGAACCGATGCGCGTCCCGCCCGACCAGTCGGCAACATCGGCCGAGCACGCGGCGAGCGCCTCATCCGGGTCACGCTGGCGAATGGCGCGCGTGACATTTGTCAGTCGGGTGCCGAACAAAAAGGTCGATACGCGTTTGCGCGCGTCGGTGACCGCATGAAGAAAATGCAGGAATAACCGTGTGTATTCGCTCATTGACCCTGAGATATCCAGGAGTGCCACGATTGGCGGTTCTTTCACGCGCGGCCCGAGATATTTGAGGTCGATAACCGCGCCGCCGGCCTTCATGCTGGCGCGCAACGTGCGCCGGATATCGATCAGGTGGCCGCGCCGGCTGGCGGCCAACCGCCGCGTACGAACCTCATCGAGCGGCAGCGTCAGCCGTGCAATGGCTTCTTTCGCGGCAGCAATCTCCGCGGCCGTCATTTGCGCAAAGTCCTTCGTCTGAAGCACCTCGCGGTCGGACACCGTCAACCGCGCATCGATCTCGACTTCTGATTTTTCGTCTTCGCGCGCAAGACCGGAAAACAGCGCCTCTTGAATGCGCTGCGCACCCGCTGGCGGGGCCTTTTGTGCACCGGCCTGCGTCTCCGGCAGCATCGACGCAACCATCTTGTCGATATAGCCGCGCTTTCGAAAGAAAATCCGGAACGCCTGGTCGAACAAGATCGTGTGTTCGTGCCGTTTGACGAAAACGGAATGAAGCGTCCAGTAAAAATCGTCGCGCGCACCGATATGGGCTACCCCAAGCGCTTCCAGGGCATCGAGCACCGCGCCTGGACCCACCGGTATTCCCGCCGCGCGCAACGCGCGTGCGAAATAAAGGATGTTTTCGGCGAGACGGCCCTGACTATCGGCCATAACTTCACTCCGCCGCGCGCAGGTCCGACTTCACCTCGTCGAGCAGTTGCTTGATCTTGGTGCCGTCGAGTCGTGCGATATCGTCCTGGTACTTGAGCAACACACCGAGCGTGTCCGACACCGTCGCGGGATCGAGCGCGACCACATCGAGTTCAGTAAGAGCAGAGGCCCAGTCCAACGTCTCAGCCACGCCGGGCGATTTGAACAGGTCTTCCTTGCGCAAGGTCTGGACAAACGTCACGACTTGCTCGGATAATTTCTTGGAAATACCCGGCACCTTGGCACGCAGGATCTTCAATTCGCGCTCGGCGTTCGGATAGCCAACCCAGTGATAGAGGCATCTGCGTTTCAGTGCGTCGTGCACTTCGCGTGTCCGGTTCGAGGTCACCACGACTATCGGCGGCTGCGCGGCCTTTACGGTCCCCAGCTCCGGAACGGTCACCTGGAAGTCGGCGAGCACCTCCAGCAGGAATGCTTCGAAGGCCTCGTCGGTGCGGTCGATTTCGTCAATCAAGAGTACCGGAGCGCCTGCCGGGTCCGCTTCGAGCGCCTGCAACAACGGGCGCTTGATCAGGAAGCGTTCGGAAAAAACGTCATGTTCGATCCGCGAGCGATCACCCTCGCCTTCAGCTTCCGCCAGACGAATGGCAATCATCTGGGCGCCGTAGTTCCACTCGTAGACCGCTGAAGAAACGTCCAGACCTTCATAGCACTGGAGGCGGATCAGCCGGCGACCGAGCGTGCGGCTCAGCACCTTGGCGATTTCGGTCTTGCCGACGCCGGCCTCGCCCTCAACGAACAATGGCCGGCCCATCTTGAGCGCCAAATACAGCACCGTCGCCAGCGAGCGGTCGGCGATGTAATCGGCCTTGGCCAGCAGGTCGAGCGTTGAATCGATCGAGTTGGGAAGCGTCTTATCTGCCATGCGGGGACTTTATCCTACCACGCGCGTGTCTTACATGTGGGTATCGCAGGCCCCGCCAGCCAGGATTAATGCCATGACGAAGCCCATGACCCTCGAAAAAGATGCCCTGCGCATGCCCACCATCGATCCGGGGGTTCGAATAGGCCATGTCCATCTGAAAGTCGCCGATCTTCAACGGGCGCTCGATTTCTACTGTGGGGTGCTGGGTTTTACGGTCACCACGACACGGCCGGGCGCCGCCTTCATCTCAGCGGGCGGCTATCACCACCACCTGGGCCTGAATACCTGGGAGAGCCTCGGAGGTACACCGCCGGCTCAAGGCACGACCGGGCTTTACCATACCGCCATTCTTTACCCGACCCGGAAGCTCCTCGCCGACGCTTTGCGGCGTTTGATCGTGGCCAAAATTCCGCTCGAAGGCGCCAGCGACCACGGCGTTAGCGAAGCACTCTATCTTCGCGATCCGGATGATAACGGCGTCGAACTATACTGGGATCGGCCAAAAGAAAAATGGCCGCAGAAGCCGGACGGCTCCTTGCAGATGTTCACACATCCGCTCGACCTTCATGATCTTCTCGCCGAGTTGGATAAGAGCTAGGCCGTCGCCTTCGCCAGCGCGCGTCGCGCCAGTACACCAACGAGATGCGCGCGGTATTCAGGGCTGGCGTGAATATCGCTATTCATGCCGGTCGCCGGAATGGTCATCCCTTCAAGTGACTTCGCCGAAAAGCGCTTCTTGAGTGCTTCCTCGAACGACTTCACCCGGAACACGCCATTGGCGCCGGCGCCTGTCACAGCGACGCGAATATCAGCGCCTCGCTTCGACACAAACACACCGACCAGCGCGAAGCCGGACGCCGGATGCTTGAATTTTTCGTAGGCCGCCTTCTTTGCAATCGGGAAGCTGATTTTGGTGATGATCTCACCGTCTTCCAGCGCGGTCGAAAACATGCCGGTGAAAAAATCATCGGCCGCGATGCGCCGCTTGTTGGTGATGATGGTTGCACCGAGTCCCAAAACCGCCGCCGGATAATCGGCATTCGGATCGTTGTTGGCGATCGAACCGCCGATGGTGCCACGGTTGCGAACCTGCGGGTCGCCCACGGAGGCCGGCACCGACGCAAGCCCCGGCAACGCCTGCTGCAACACCGGTGAATTGGCGGCGTCCGCATGGCGTGTCATTGCGCCGATGACAATCGATCGTCCCTTCTGTTCGACGCCGCTCAATCCCTCGACCAAGGAAAGATCGATCAAAGCCGATGGCTGCGCCAGTCGTTGCTTCATGACCGGCAGCAGCGAATGGCCACCGGCCAGCAGCTTGGCGTCCGGATTGCGCGTCAGCAGGCCAGCAGCCTGGCGGACCGTGGTGGGACGATGAAAAGTAAAATTGTACATCGACGTCTCCTGTGATTACGCAGCCCGGCGCGGTTGCGCCCGTTTGAGTGCCGACCACACCGCGTTGGCGGTGGCCGGCATGGCTAATTCTTCGGTTCCGATCGCATCGGTAATCGCATTGATCACCGCAGCGGGTGATGCGATTGCTCCAGCCTCGCCGCAGCCTTTGATACCGAGCGGATTTGACGGTGACTTGGTTTCAGTCAGACCGATTTGAAACGACGGCAGATCGTGAGCGCGTGGCATGGTGTAGTCCATCATCGAACACGTCAGGAGCTGACCGTCTTTGTCATAGACCGCGCGTTCCAGCAGGGCCTGGCCGATTCCTTGCGCGATTCCGCCGTGCACCTGGCCTTCAACGATCATCGGATTGATGACGGTGCCGAAATCATCCACCGCGGTCCAATTCACGATGTCGGTCTTGCCCGTGTCGCTATCGACCTCGACTTCGCAGATATGGCAACCGGCCGGAAACGTGAAATTGGTTGGATCGTAGAACGATGTCTCCTTCAATCCGGGCTCGAGCTCGGCGCCAGTAAACTTGTGCGCGATATAGGCGTTAAGCGCGACATCGCCGAACGCGGCTGATTTATCGGTCCCGGCAACCGTGAACTTGCCGTCCTTGAACTCGATGTCGCCCTCTGCCGCCTCCAGCATGAAGGCTGCGACCTTCTTGGCCTTGGCTTCGATCTTGTCGAGCGCCTTGACGATCGCTGTCATGCCGACCGCGCCGGAACGCGAGCCATAGGTGCCCATTCCGAACTGCACCTTGTCGGTGTCGCCGTGCACGATCGAGACATTCTCGAACGGAATGCCGAGCCGCTCCGACACCAGCTGGGCGAAAGTGGTTTCATGGCCTTGGCCATGTGCATGGCAGCCGGTGAGCACTTCCACGCTGCCGGTCGGGTTGACCCGCACCTCAGCGGATTCCCACAAGCCCACGCCTGCGCCAAGCGAGCCGGCCGCCTGGCTCGGTGCGAGGCCGCAGGCCTCAATGTAAGTTGAATAGCCCAGGCCGCGCAGTTTGCCGTGACGCGCCGCCTCGCGTCTGCGCTTGTTGAAACCCTTCACATCGGCGAGCTCCAAAGCTTTCTTGAGCGAGGCGTTATAGTCGCCTGCGTCGTACGCCATAATGACGGGCGTCTGGTGCGGAAACGACTTGATGAAATTGCGTTTGCGCAAATCGGCGGGATCCATGTCCAGCTGACGTGCCGCCACCTCGACCAATCGCTCCACTACGAAGGTCGCTTCCGGACGTCCCGCGCCACGATAAGCGTCGACGGGCGCGGTGTTGGTGTAGACCGCGTCGACCTCGCAATAGATGTGCGGGATGTCGTATTGGCCCGACAGCAAGGTGGCGTAGAGATAAGTCGGCACTGACGACGAAAACGTCGACATATAGGCGCCGAGATTGGCGATGGTCTTGGCGCGCAGTGCCAAAATCTTGCCGTTCGCGTCCAGGGCAAGTTCCGCGTGGGTGACGTGGTCGCGGCCATGCGCATCGGTGAGAAAGGATTCGGACCGATCCGCCGTCCACTTCACCGGGCGCTGGACCTTGCGCGCCGCCCAAAGACAAACGACCTCTTCGGGATAAATGAAGATTTTCGAGCCGAAGCCGCCGCCCACGTCAGGTGCGATGACGCGCAATTTGTGCTCGGGCGCCATGCCCACGAACGCTGCAATGACGAGACGCGCCACGTGGGGGTTCTGCGACGTGTTCCACAACGTAAGGCCATCGGTGCCGGCGTCGTACTCAGCGAGCGCAGCACGCGGCTCCACCGCGTTCGGAACGAGTCGATTATTGATGATGTCGAGCTTGGTAACATGCTTGGCAGCTGCAAAAGCCGCGTCGGTCGCCTTCGCGTCGCCAAGATGCCATTCGTAGATCGTATTCTTGGGTGCGATCTCGTGTATTTGTGGACCGCTCTTCGCCTTGGCGGGATCGATCACAGACGGCAGAACTTCGTAGTCGACTTTAACTTTCTCGGCGGCGTCGCGAGCCTGCGCCAGCGTTTCGCCAATCACCACCGCCACCGCGTCGCCCACACAGTTGACCTTGCCGGAGGCGAGCGCCGGGTGCGGCGCCATCTTCATCGGCGTGCCGTCCTTCGAATGAATCATCCAACCGCAGATGAGATTGCCGATCTTGTCGCTGGCCAATTCAGCGCCGGTGAGAACGGCAACAACGCCCGGCAAAGATTTCGCGGCGCTGATATCGATACTCTTGATTTTTGCGTGAGCATGCGGCGACCGCACGAAAACGGCACGGGTTTCGCCCGGCCGTACGACGTCATCGGTGTATTGGCCCTTGCCCGTGATGAAACGGAAGTCTTCCTTCCGGCGCACCGCCGCGCCGATACCCGTCGCGCTCATGGCGGTCTCCCCCGTTAACTCCTGGACATTACTCCGCAGCCTGACGCGCGCCACCTTTGGCCATGGCTTTCGCACCAGCGGCAATCGCTTTGACGATGTTGTGGTAGCCGGTGCAGCGGCAGATATTTCCGTCGAGCTGTTCGCGGATTGTGTGTTCATCGAGATCGTTGCCGCGGCGACGTACGATATCCAGCGCAGCCATGATCATTCCCGGCGTACAGAAACCGCACTGCAGACCATGGTGCTCGCGGAAGGCTTCCTGCATTGGATGCAGCGGCCCGTTCGGCTCAGCCAGTCCTTCGATCGTCGTGACCTTCGTCCCCTCGCACTGCAGGGCGAGCGTGGTGCAGGCCTTGGTGGCGATGCCGTCTATATGAACGACACAGGCCCCGCACTGCGACGTGTCGCAGCCGACATGCGTGCCGGTGAGGCGCAGATTTTCGCGCAGGAATTGCACCAGCAGGGTGCGCGCTTCGACATCGCCAGTGACGGCTTTGCCATTCACCGTCATGGATACGGCAGGCATGACCTTCCTCCCAATTTGGGGCCAAAGACCCTCTTTTTGCCCCGCCCGACGCAACCCGGCGCGGTTCGACTGCGGAATCGTGCCGATTTTGGCCCGATCGCGACTTGGAACATGAATAAGTCTGAACCCCGATTGCGGGTTGGGTCAAGGGAGTCAAAAGGTGAAAACGTCTTCAAACTGCGGTGAACGGGTCAGCCCGATGCCACGTTCGCAGCGAAATTCTTGAAGAAGTCATCGGCGATCTTCTTGGCGGCGCCGTTGACGAGGCGCTGGCCAAGCTGGGCAAGCTTTCCGCCGATTTGTGCCTCGACATTGTAGGTGAGCAGTGTCCCACCGTCCTTTTCGGTCAGCGCGACCGTCGCACCGCCCTTGGCAAAGCCAGCGACCCCACCGTCCCCCTCGCCTGAAATTTTGTAGCCATTCGGTGGGTTAAGGTCCGTCAGATGAACCTTTCCTTTAAAGCGTGCCTTGACTGGGCCAATCTTGGTCACAGCGACGGCCTGGAATTCAGTTTCCGAGGTCTTGTTGAGTTCTTCGCAGCCGGGAATACAGGACCTCAGGACTTCGGCGTCGTTGAGCTTCGCCCATACGACTTCACGGCTGGCCGGAAGCTGAACCTCACCCGTCATTGTCATCGCCATCGAACATCTCCCTTACGGCCGGCCAGCCCTGGCCTGGACAACCCGACTTACCCTCCGAGCGCCGCCATGAAAAGAGCTATGCAGAAAGCGCGCGGCCCATTAAGGGTGTCGGCCACGCCACACCTTAACAATCAGAACATTGTCTTACGGGAGGACTTTCATGCCAATGATCAACGCCGATGACGGCTGCCCAATTCATGTCGAGGTTGAAGGCCGGGACACCGCGCCCGTGCTGATGCTGTCGAATTCCCTCGGCACCAACCTGCATATGTGGGACGACCAGGTCGGCGAATGGGCCAAGCATTTTCGGGTGGTGCGTTACGACCGCCGCGGCCACGGTAAATCCGGCACACCGAAAGGTCCCTACTCGATGGAGCGCTTCGGCCGCGACGTGATCGCCGTGGCGGACGCGCTCAAGGTCAAAAAGTTCAACTGGTGCGGCCTGTCGATGGGCGGAATGGTCGGTCAGTGGCTTGGAGCGAACGCGCCCGATCGCGTCGAGAAACTCGTCCTCTCCAACACCAACTTCAACTACGCGGACAAGACACCGTGGAACGACCGGATCAAGCTCGTGAAGGAAAAGGGTCTTGGTGAACTTGTAAATCCAAACATGGAGCGCTGGTTCACTAAGGAATTTCGCGATCGCGCGCCGCAAACCCTCGCGCGCATGAAGGACATTTTCCTCGCTACCAGCCCGATCGGTTACGTCGCAAGTTGCGAAGCGATCCGCGACATGGACTTCACCGCCTCCAATCCACGTATCAGCGCGCCGACGCTGGTGATCGTCGGCAAGCAGGACCCGGCAACCCCCCCAGCCGCCGGCGAAGCGATCGCCAAGCAGATCAAGGGGGCGAAAGTCGCCGCGCTTGATGCTGCACATATCGCCAACATGGAGCAGCCGAAGCTCTACACCGAGACCGTCCTCAACTTCCTCCATTCGTAAAGGCCGTCGCCATGGACGAAAAGGAACGCCACGAACGCGGCATGGCCCAGCGCCGCAAGGTCCTGGGCAATGAGTGGGTTGATCGCGCCAACGCGAAGAAGACGTCTTTTAATGCCGAATTCCAGGATTTCATCACCCGTGCCGCCTGGGGCGAGATCTGGACGCGCCCGCATTACGACGAGCGCACGCGGCGCATCCTGGTGATTGGCACCATGCTGGCCCTCGATAAATGGGAAGAGTTTCGCATGCACGTGCGTGCGGCCCTCACCGAAGGCGGCTTCACGCCCGATGATATCAAGGAAATCATTCTACAGCAGGCAATCTATTGCGGCGTACCTGCCGCCAATCATGCCTTCAAGGAAGCTGCCGAAGTTATTGGCGACGTGAAGGCCAAATAGCCATCGCGGCGCCCGCCCAAACGGGCGGAATAGTCAACTGTCGATCAACGCCAGATCGTGAACCAGTTGGCTTTTTTCGGAGTGGCTGTGACCGTGACAGGCGCCGCGTCCGCGTGAATGTAGATTCGTTCGACAATGCAGAGTCCCACCGCAAGTGCCGCAAACAACAGCTGGACCATGTGTTCGCGCATCAGGTCACTGCTGTGCGACCAGGCTGCTGGACCAACTGACGCGATACTGATCAGCACAACCAGGATCAGACCGGCTTCCAGAATTTCCGAGTCCGCCTGCCCGCGTGTCATATGACGGAACCGATCCACGATGTGGTAGGCGCAGATGGCGGCGACGGCGAGCTTCAGTGTTGCAAAAAAGACAGCGAGCTTGATTAGCCCGATCGGTTCGAGGCCAAAAATCCGACCAATTCCGAAGACGTATTGCGACCGCCAGGGATCGTCGAGACCATAAGACGGCGACGTAAGAACCCACAGGGCGTCATAGCCCCAAAACAATGTGAAATAGAGCGCGATTGCGACGATGATGGCCACGGTGGCTGTTGAAAGTTTTGGCACGGATTCCTCCTCACGCGTGGGTCCATGCGTAACCCCCTAAAATGCGAATTTCAAAAGAAACCGAAACTTTACCTTACCGGTTAGGCGTTTAACCCTGCCCGATTAACCAAGCCGGTTCTCAAAGTTCCGACAGGTCGAGCACAGGAAGCGGCGTGGGGGAACCTATCGGGGCGTTTATCGCCCTCATTTTCATCCGAAGAAATTCACTGCACGCAAAACGGTGATCAGTTTCTAACTGATGCGTCCGTCTCGGAATGCCTGCGGCGTCATACCGGTCTGCTTGCGGAAAAACCGTGTGAAATGTGACGGATCGGAAAATGACAGATCATAGGCAATCTCGTGAATCGGCTGTGTTGTAAAAACAAGTTGTCGTTTGGCCTCAGTCAGCACACGCTGGCGGATCATGTGACCAGCGGTCACTCCAGTGGCACGTTTCACGTGATCGTTCAGCCGGTCCGCGGTCATGGCCAGTTTTCCGGCATAGAAGCTGATCAGCCTTTCCTTGCGAAAGTGCTCGTCGAGCAACCGGCGCAGTTCTTCCACCCGCGCGTCTTTTCGGGTGAGCGTCACTGCGCCCGAGCGCGAGCGGCTCACCGCGAGCCGCACGATCTCAATTACGATTAGCGTCAGCAGCCCGCGCATGGCGAGGCGGAATCCCTCGCGCGCGAGGGACGCCTCTTCTTTGAGATCGGTGCACAACGCAGACAAGCGCTTGACTTCCGAGGCGTCGGCGAGCGGCAGCAGCGGATCGGCTGCCACCGTTTTCAGACGAGCCATTGCCTCACCGGACTGATCGCCGAGCGCGTCCGCGACATCTTCGGTAAAACTCACCACCCAACCATCGGTCACGTCACGCTTGAAGCGAAAGCCGTGGGCGGTCGTCGCCGGGACCAGGATTGCGGCCGGCGCTGAAAAGGACACGGTCGCTGCCTCGTAACTGAATTCACCGCCACCCTTCTCGATCAACAAAACCTGAATCAAGTTGCGATGACGATGAGCCCGGATTGTCCAATCATGCACCGACGAACGTGAGGCAATGGTCTCGATGTGAATGAAATCAAAAGCAGCATCGTCCGGCGGATCGCCATACAGATGAAAGAGCGGGAGCGCGGATACAGTCCCCATGCGGCAAGCATATGCGACGAATTTTCAAACGCCAACGTCGTTATGTCGCGCACAAAATAGAAAACCCCACCGCAAGGTGGGGCTTTCTCATCAAATCACTTTCGGATTAGCGGTTGTGCTGACCCTGCTGGTTCTGCTGACCACCCTGGCCGGGCCGCGGCGGCTGCTGCTGTTGCTGCTGGCCGGGCTTCTGCTGTCCGCCGCCCTGCTGCTGGCCACCCTGCTGCTGACCGCCTTGCTGCTGCTGGCCGGGCTTCTGGTTTGGATTTTGATTCATCGAACTTTCCTCTCCAACGTTGATTTGAAGCGCCATGTCGATCACTCGCGCTCCATGGCAAAGGACAATGCGTGGTGGTTGCATTCGTTCCCGTTCATTGGCCCGCTCAACTTTGATGAAAATGTGTTCGGAACTCGCTTGCGGCAATGTGAGTTTCACATCCGCAAAAACGGAGGAGCGAACAATGGGACGCTACATGTTGCTTTGGCTACTTGGAGTACCAATTCCGATTCTCGTATTGATCTGGTTATTTGGCGGGCTGCATTAAGAACGGCAGACGCGAACTTCGCCCGACAATCCAAGGTGGCAGGCTTGCCCAGATAAGCGCATTTCCCGCAGACACGGTGCGCGGCTGACCTCTCCCCACAGACAAACTTAGCCACACGCCGCCGTTGCGGCGTTGCCGCCTTTGCCATGCCCTGTTAAGCCTTTCTGCGAGGGGCCCAATAGTCGTCTGCCGGACGACTTCGGGAAGTCGCAGGGGACGGGATGGAAGTCTTCCTCCAGCAGTTGATTAACGGCATCACGCTTGGCTCGATCTACGGTCTGATCGCCATTGGGTACACCATGGTGTTCGGCATCATCGGCATGGTGAATTTTGCCCATGGCGATGTGTTTATGGTGTCCGCCTTTATCGCTTTGGTCGCCTACTTGATTCTGGTGACCGTGCTGGGCATCTCGTCGATCGCACTCACGCTGTTCATCGTACTGATCGCGGCGATGGTGTTCACGTCGATGGTGAACTGGACAATCGAGCGGCTCGCTTATCGGCCGCTGCGTGGTTCATTTCGGCTGGCGCCCCTGATCTCGGCGATCGGCATGTCGATCTTCTTGTCGAATTTCGTACAGGTCACGCAGGGACCGCGCAATAAATCGATCCCGCCGATGGTGCAAGGCGATTTCGTACTGTTCACCAAAAACGATTATGCCGTGACCCTTTCATACAAGCAGCTGATCATCTGGGGCGTCACTGCAGTGCTGCTCGCCTGTTTCTGGTATCTCGTCGCCAAAACGCCGCTCGGTCGCGCTCAGCGCGCATGCGAACAAGATCAGAAGATGGCCGCCCTCGTCGGTGTCGACGTGGACCGAACCATTTCAATGACTTTCGTGATAGCTGCTGCGCTCGCGGCCGTCGCTGGCACTATGTACTTGATGTATTACGGCGTCGTCAGTTTTGCCGACGGCTTTGTTCCGGGCGTCAAGGCTTTCACTGCCGCCGTACTCGGCGGCATCGGCTCGTTGCCGGGCGCGGTCATTGGCGGAATCCTGATCGGGCTGATCGAAACGCTTTGGTCGGCATATTTTTCAATCGATTACAAAGATGTCGCCGCATTTTCAGTTCTCGCAATCACCCTGATTTTCTTGCCGCAAGGTCTATTCGGGCGGCCGGATGTCGAAAAGGTCTGATATGGCGAGCGCCGCGCAAGACCGGCGCGTCGATAAACCACGCGCCTTGCGGGACGCGGGCGTTACCGCCCTCCTTGCGTTCGGCCTGTTCCTTCCGCTGATCGGCTTCCAGACCGTCACCAACATCCGCAACGATCTGATCCTGACCACGCGATGGCCGTTGTTGTTTGCGGTCGTCGCAATCGTTGGCTTAGGGCGCCTCGCATATTCCCTCGTTATTGTCCCGCGGCTTCATCAAAGTGCGCTGAAACCCGATACGGCGCATCCGACCTGGCGGGTCAAAGTGCGAAAGTGGTTTGTCCCGTTTGCTATTGGTTTTGTCGTTGCCTATCCCGCAATCGTCATCGCTACCGCCGGCTTCGGCCGGGCGGTCAAATGGATCGACAATTTCGGCATCCAGATATTGATCTACGTGATGCTGGGTTGGGGCCTTAACATAGTCGTCGGCCTCGCCGGCTTGCTCGACCTGGGTTACGTCGCCTTCTACGCCGTCGGCTCGTATGCTTACGCGCTTCTCGCCAAAACCTTTGGTCTGTCCTTCTGGATCCTCTTGCCGCTCGCCGGCATTCTCGCGTCGTTTTGGGGAATTATCCTCGGCTTTCCGGTACTGCGGCTGCGCGGCGATTATCTTGCGATCGTCACGCTGGCATTCGGCGAAATCATCCGCATTGTTCTGATCAATTGGGTGGATCTGACCAACGGCTATGCCGGCATCACCGGCATCCCACGCCCGACCTTCTTCGGAATCCCGTTCACGGCCAACGACGACGGATTTGCTGCGGTCTTTGGCCTTGAATTTTCCCCGATCTACCGCACGATTTTTCTCTACTACCTGATCCTTGCGCTCGCACTTCTCACCGCTTTCGTCACGACCCGCCTGCGCCGGCTCCCGGTGGGCCGCGCATGGGAGGCATTGCGCGAGGATGAAATCGCCTGCCGCTCTCTCGGCATCAACACCACCAATACAAAACTCACTGCCTTCGCAATGGGGGCGATGTTTGCCGGGTTTGCGGGATCATTTTTCGCGGCGCGACAAGGGTTCATCTCGCCCGACTCATTCACGTTTCTGGAGTCCGCGACGATCCTGTCGATCGTCGTGCTGGGGGGCATGGGAAGTCAAATCGGAGTTGCCATTGCAGCCGTTGCAATGATTGGCGGCACCGAAATCATGCGCGAGCTTGACTTCCTCAAGCTGGTTTTTGGTTCAACCTTTGATCCGACCCAGTACCGTATGCTGCTGTTCGGGTTCGCCATGGTGCTGATCATGATCTGGCGCCCGCGCGGCCTGATATCCACGCGCGAACCTTCCGCCGTATTACACGAGCGCAAAGCCATTGCCGCCGACCTAATCAAGGAAGGGCGCGGCTGATGGCAGGCACAGACAAGACATTATTGCGGGTGGATCATTTGACAATGCGCTTCGGCGGGCTCGTTGCCGTAGACGATCTGTCATTTACCGCACAGGACGGCGAAATTACCGCGCTGATTGGGCCGAATGGAGCCGGGAAGACAACGGTCTTCAACTGCATCACCGGATTTTACAAGCCGAGCGAGGGCCGCCTGGCGCTTCGTCACGGCGATGCCACGGTATGGGGCGCATTGGACGCACTGACCAATAGCGGCAATCGCAGCCACGCTCATGCCGAGGGCGCTCTTCACCTGCTGGAACGCATGCCTGACTATCTTGTCGCCCAACAGGCGCGTGTCGCGCGAACATTCCAGAATATCCGGCTGTTTCCCGGAATGACGGCGCTCGAAAACCTTCTGGTCGCCCAACACAATACTCTTATGCTCGCCTCCGGCTATACGCTGCTTGGTGTCCTCGGTTTTCCCTCCTATGCCACTGCCGAACGCGCGGCAGTCGAAAAAGCACGCGCCTGGCTCGACCGTGTCGGACTGATGCAGCGCGCCGACGACGCCGCCGGCGAGCTGCCCTATGGCGCCCAGCGCCGTCTTGAAATCGCCCGCGCCATGTGCACCGAACCGGCACTGCTTTGCCTCGACGAGCCGGCGGCCGGACTCAACGCCCATGAAAGCGCGGAACTCAATGACCTGCTGCTGATAATCCGCAACGAATGTCGCACTTCAATTTTGTTGATCGAGCACGATATGTCCGTCGTCATGGAAATATCCGACCACGTGATCGTACTCGACCATGGCGTCATGATCGCCGGCGGGCCTCCCGCAGCCA
>Ga0265325_10000106_pt1 | contig 59197 bp, 62 predicted proteins | sample 41420metaG_FD_202090 | JGI IMG/M metagenome (GOLD analysis project Ga0265325, IMG submission 202090) | Rhizosphere microbial communities from Carex aquatilis grown in University of Washington, Seatle, WA, United States - 4-14-20 metaG | ecosystem: Host-associated > Plants > Roots > Rhizosphere...
CTTCCCGGCGGGGGCGACGGATGCCGGGCAACAAAGGCGGTAACAGCGGGGACGGGCCGAAACCCGTCCCCCGGGTTCGCTCCGCCGGCGGGGGCGACGAATGCCAGCGGGACGGCCCCGTTCTCATGTTCCGCGCCAACCGGACGCGGTCGCAAAACCTCCTCAGGCGCGGCTCAGCGGAATCGCCACGTACCGCGTCCCGTCGTCGGACTTCACGCGCATCAGCACGCTGTGCTTGCCCTCTTCGCGGGCCTTGCCCAGCGCCTTGCGCAATTCTTCGGGGGTGCTGACGGCCTTGCCGCCGACCTCCAGGATCACATCACCCGGCTTGAAGCCGAAATCAGCCGCCGGACCCGACGGATCGACCTCGGCCACGACGACGCCCTTCTCCTTGCCGTCGGCTGGCGCCAGCGACAGACCAAGGCGCGGCTCCTCATCGGTGCCCTTGCCTTCGCTGCGGCCGGTGTCGGCGCGCGCTTCGCGCACGTTCGGCAGTTCTCCGAGGGTAAGGCTCACGGTCTTCTCGGACCCGCCGCGAACCAGCGCGAGCTTGACGGTCGCGCCCGGCGCCATGCCGCCGATCTTGCGGGCGAGATCGCGCGCATCGACCACAGGCTTATCGTCAACCATGGTGATGACGTCGCCGGCCTCGATGCCGGCCTTCATCGCCGGGCTGTCCTTTTGCGGCTCGGCAACCAGCGCGCCATCGCTCTTCTTCAGGCCGAGGCTGTCGGCGATCTCCGGCGTCACCGGCTGAATTTGCACGCCAATCCAGCCGCGCGTGACCGCACCTTTGTCTTTGAGCTGGGCCACGACGCTTTTCACGGTTTCGGCGGGGATCGCGAAGGCGATGCCGACCGAACCGCCGGACGGCGAGAAGATCGCGGTGTTGACGCCGATCACGCTGCCTTCGGTGTTGAATGTGGGTCCGCCGGAATTGCCCTTGTTCACCGGCGCGTCGATCTGAAGGAAATCGTCGTATGGGCCGGTGCCAATGTCGCGGCCGCGGGCTGAGACGATCCCGGCGGTGACGGTGCCGCCAAGGCCGAACGGATTACCGACCGCGAGCACCCAGTCGCCGATGCGCGGCGAAGTGTCGGCGAGCTTGACGAAGGGGAAGTTGCCGCCGTCGATCTTGATCAACGCAAGATCGGTGCGCGGATCGGTGCCGATCACCTTGGCGGCGTGGGTCTTGCCGTCGTCGGTCGTGACCTCGACGTTGGTCGCCTTTTCCACGACGTGATTGTTGGTAACCGCGTAGCCGTCGGCGGAGATGAAGAAGCCCGAGCCCTGCGCCGTGCCGAAACGCCGGCCGCGCGGCATGTTCGGCATTCCCTCCGGCATGCCGAAGCGCTTGAAGAACTTCTCGAACGGCGAGCCTTTCGGGAACGGCAGATCGTCATCCGACGCCGACTGGCTGGTCCGCATCTTGACGCGGACCGACACCACCGCGGGCTTCACCTTCTCGACGATGTCGGCAAAGCCGACCGGCCGCGCGACCTGCCGCGCCTCTTGCGACAAATCCTGCGCCAGGGCGTGCGGGACGAGATTCGGCGCAACGGTCACGCCGCCGACCGCAAGTCCGGCGACGGTCGTCGCCAGCAACGCAAGCTTGCGCAGCGGCAGAACGCGCGCGGTCGATGAGTGACACGGGATGTTCAAAGCTCTGTCCTTCGGAGCGGATGCAAAGCGCCGCTGGCGCTGTCGTTGGACAGAAGATGGGACCGACCGCCTTACCGAGCCGTGGCGGCGACATTAAACTTTGGTAATCTCGGCAGCCGACAATTTATGAAATAATTCAGGCCGTTAGGACGCGGGCTCTGCCGGTCCAGCCTTGTCCAAAAGCTGGTCGAGCCGGCCACGCTCGGCCTCGGTCAGCGGCGACTCGGGCGGCGACAGATTTTCCCAGGCGCGGCGACGCCGCCTGATCATGGCCACGAGGCAGCCCGCCCCGACCACGAGCACAGCCATCGGCGCAAGCCACAGCAGCGCGGTATCGACGCCGAACCGCGGCTTGAGCAGCACGAACTGGCCGTAGCGATCGACCAGGAAGTCCAGCACCTGTTGGTCGCTGTCGCCCGCCTTCAGCCGCTCGCGCACCAGGAGCCGCAGGTCGCGCGCCAGCGGCGCCTCGGAATCGTCGATCGACTGGTTCTGGCAAACCATGCACCGCAATTCGCGCGACAGGACCCGCGCACGCGCTTCCAGCGCCGGATCGGCCAGCATCTCGTCGGGTTGCACCGCGAAAGCCTGCGATGATGTCAGGACCGCCGCGGCCAGAAAAAATGTGCGCAGCGCTTTTTTCACGGCTACTCCGCGGGCTGCATTGTCGGCTTGGCCTTGGCCGGGCGCGGCGCGCCGATGCGCAGCCGCCGATCGGACAGGGAGAGTGCGCCGCCCAGGAACATCACAACCGCACCAAGCCAGATCAGCAGCACCAGCGGCTTGTGATAGAGTCGCACGGCAATCGAACCATCGTCGTTCATGTCGCCGAGCGACAAATAGAGCTGGCTTGCGCCGCGCGTCATCAAGGCCGCTTCGGTGGTCGAGCTCTGGCGCGACGGGAAGGTGCGCTTCGACGGCTCCATCAAACCGATCGCGTTGCCGCCCTGGCGCACCGTGAAACGAGCCGCAAGCTCGCGGTAGTTCGGCCCCTGGCGGGTCACGATGCCGTCAAAGGTGAGATCGTAGGATCGAAGCGAGACGGTCTGCTTTGGCTTCAGCGCCACGATCTTCTCCGCGCCCCAGGTCGAGGCGCAGACGATGCCGAGCAGCGAGACGCCGAGGCCGAAGTGCGCCACCGTTGTGCCGAAGGCCGACCGCGGCAGGCCGCGGGCGCGGGCCAACGCCGTCGGCAACGGCACGCGAAGCAGACCCACGCGCTCGATCAAGTCGGTCACGGCGCCGGCCATGACAAAGAGGGCAAGACCGATGCCAAACGGGGCCAGCACCGGTCCGCCTTGCGTCAACACGAATGCGACAGCGATCACGACCAGCGCGAGGCCAGCGGCGCCGATCAGCCGCTGCGCCACGCCGAGCAGATCGCCGCGCTTCCATGCCATCAACGGCCCGAACGGCACCGCCAGCAGCAGCGGCACGAACAGCGGCCCAAAGGTGAGATTGAAGAACGGCGCGCCGACTGAAATCTTTTCGCCGGTGAGCGCCTCCAATGCCAGTGGATAGAGCGTGCCGGTGAACACCGTCGCGCAGGCCGCAGTCAGGAACAGATTGTTGAACACCAGCGCGCCCTCGCGCGAGATTGGCGCAAACAGGCCGCCCTGCTTGAGAAGCGGCGCACGCCAGGCGTAGAGCGCAAGTGCCCCGCCGATGAACAGCACAAGGATGGCGAGGATGAACACGCCGCGGGTCGGATCGCTGGCAAAGGTGTGCACCGAGGTGAGCACGCCCGAGCGCACCAGGAATGTGCCGATCAGCGACAGCGAGAAGGTGAGGATCGCGAGCAGGATGGTCCAGACCTTCAGCGCGTTGCGCTTCTCCATCACCACCGCGGAATGCAAGAGCGCCGTTCCGGCGATCCAGGGCATCAGCGAAGCGTTCTCCACTGGATCCCAGAACCAGAAGCCACCCCAGCCGAGCTCGTAGTAGGCCCAGTACGAGCCCATGGCGATGCCAAGCGTGAGGCACATCCAGGCCGCGAGCGCCCACGGCCGGACCCAGCGTGCCCAGGCGGCGTCGATGCGGCCTTCGATCAAGGCCGCGATCGCGAACGAGAACGAGATCGAGAACCCGACGTAGCCGAGATAGAGCAGCGGCGGATGAATCGCGAGCCCGATGTCCTGGAGGATCGGATTGAGGTCGCGGCCCTCGAACGGTGCGTCCGGCAGGCGAAGGAACGGGTTCGATGTGACCAGGATGAACAGATAGAACGCCGAGGCGATCCAGGATTGCACCGCCAGCACATTGGCTTTCAACGGTGCCGGCAGATTGCTGCCGAACGCCGCGACCGACGCGCCAAACAGCGACAGGATGAGGACCCAGAGCAGCATGGAGCCCTCGTGATTGCCCCACACGCTGGTGAACTTGTAGATCAGCGGCATCGCCGAGTGTGAATTCTCAAACACATTGGCGACCGAGAAATCCGAGAACACGTAGCACGCGGTCAGCGCGGCGAAGGCGGTGGCGACAAAGATGAACTGCCCAAGCGCGGTCGTCTCAGCCACGCCCATCAGCGTGCCGTCGTTCAACCGCGCGCCGACGACAGGCACGATCGCCTGGATCAGGGCCAGGCCCAGCGCCAACACCAATGCGTAATGGCCAATTTCCGCGATCATCCTGCGCCCTACTTCGCCTCGCCCTCTTTCCAATGGCCGGACTTCTTCAGCGCATCCGCCACCTCTTTTGGCATGTAGCGCTCGTCATGCTTGGCAAGAACGGAATCGGCCTTGAATACGCCGCCGGGCTCAACCGTGCCTTCGGTGACGATCCCCTGCCCTTCGCGGAACAAATCCGGCAGCACACCACGATAGTCCACCGCGATGGCGCTTTTGCCATCAGTGACCTTGAAGTGCACGGCGAGATTGTCACCGCGCTGCACCGATCCCGTCTCCACCAGCCCGCCGAGCCGGATGCGCGTGCCGGGAGAAACGCGCTTCTCCACCACATCGCTCGGCGAATTGAAGAACACGATGGAGCCCTTCAGTGCGCTCAGCACCAGCGCAACGGCAACGGCAAGCACGCCGAGGCCGCATCCGATCAGAACCAGGCGCCGCTGCTTGCGTGTCATGGGCTTTGCTCTTGGCGCAAGATCGTGTCGGAAAGCCGGTCAAAATACATGCGCTAGCTTTCCAATCCCGAGCCCTTGATGAATTCGTCGACGCGGCGAAGCTTGTCCGGGTCGCTCGCCAGCGCGCGTCGCGCTTCCCCCGCAACGGCTCGGGCCTGATCCTTGTCGCCCAGCACCATATAAGCACGCAGCAGCCGCAACCATCCTTCGACGTCGGAACCGTCCTGCTTCAGCCGGTCGGCGAGCCGCGCCACCATGCCGCGGATCATGGTATCGCGCTGCTCGGGCGACATTTCGCTTGCCGCGGCAACCTCAGCCTCACCGGGGCCCGGCGCGGCGGCAACGCTCGGATCGACGCGCGCCAGCGATTCCTTGACGAAGCCGGTCCACGCCGCATCGGGCGGCGCGCTGGCCAAAAGCTTGCGCCAGATGTCCGCCGCCTGTTGCGGCCGGCCGTCCTGTTCGGCCGCAAGACCGAGGAAATAGCGCGCCCGGAAATCGGCCGGGTCGACGGCGACGGCGCGGTCGAACGCCTCCTTCGCCTCGGCGGTGACGATGCCGTTGGCGGCCCCGGTCAGCGCCTCGCCGAGATCGGCCTCGCGCACCGCCGTCGATCCAAGCAGCCGCAGCACATTGCGCCGCGCTCGCACGGCATCGTCGTAACGGCCAAGCCGCATATAGACCGGGCCCAGCACCTCCCAGCCGCGGCCATCGTCAGGCTCCTGCTCGAGATGCGCTTCGACGCGCCCGACCAGGTCGACGATTGATCGCTCCTCTCCTGGCAGATCGAGCCGTTCGGCTTGCGGCTGGCCCGAAAGCTGCGGAGAGCCGAGCGCGAGATAGAGACTCACGGCGCCCATCGGCAGCAATACGAGCGCCGCAAGCGCTGCGATCCGACGCCGCCACGGCGCATTCTGCGCCGCCGGTATTGGCCGATCGGCCGCCGCAATGAGCCGCCGCGACACCTCGATGCGGGCGGCCTCGGCCTCGCGCTCGCCGATCAACGCTGCGGCGCGGTCGCGCTCGATCTCATCGAGCTGGTCGCGATAGACCGCAACGTCGCTGCCCGTAACAAGGGGCACGCGCCGCGACAGCGGCCACAGCACCGCGAAAATCGCGGCCGCCGTCATCAGCGCCAGGATCAGCCAAAGCATGGCGAGGGTTTACATCACGCGCCCTGCAGGCGAAAATACAATTCGCAGCCACGCGCGCTATTGCGCCTGTTTGGAGGCTTAAAATGATCGTGACCATCACGACCTTTCAGTTGAAGCAGCCGGCGACGCTTGCCGAGATCACCAAGACCTTCCAAAGCACCGCATCGAATTATCGCGGCGTGCCGGGGTTGATCCGCAAAAACTATTTCATGAGCGAGGACGGCCGCCGCGCGGGCGGCATCTACCTCTGGGAATCGCGTGCCGACGCCGAACGCATGTACACGGCGGACTGGAAGGCATTCGTCACCAGCAAATACGGCACGCCACCGTCGATCGAGTACCTGCACGCGCCGGTGGTGGTGGACAACCGCGAAGGCTCGATCAGCGTCGCGGCCTAGGCTTAGGCCTTGGCGGCGACCTTGCGCTCGTGATCGTGGGAGGCGACCTCGGCCGCCTTGGCGAGCAGTGAAGCATATTCCTTGCCGAACACCTGGGCGCAGAAGCGCACCGCGGCATCGACCTGCGATTGACGGAATGGCCGCTCGCCCGCGCTTGCGCTGCGCAGCGAGTCGAGCAGCGTGCGCGTGCCGCCGTCCAAAAGCTGCTGGAGCTCGTTGAAGGTCCGCATCGTGACTTCGTTGACGGCAAGTTCGCTGGCGTAGTTGCGGCACGCGGCGACAAAACCGATCAGGGCTTCGGCCTCGGCCACCTCATCGGAGTCGAGCACCGAGCCTGACGCAATTTCCTTTGACGGCCGCAGCCGGATCAGCCGCCGCACGCGGCCCGGCATCAGCTCGATCTCGCTGCTGAGGATTTTGGAGACCTCGGAGCGCAATGCTGCAAGCTGCTTGCCCCATTGCGTTTCACCCGGCATGTCGATCTCGGAACGCAGCCCGCGCAAGGCGTCATGCACGCCTTTCAGCAGGGCCGAGACCGCGATGCCGCGCCCGCTCTTGAGATCGGCCGCAAGCTCGCGCACCCGGCGATCGACCTCCTCCAGTACGATGCTGACGGTGACCGCATAGGGCGTTTCGGCGATGCGCTTGGCATCGTCGCCGCCGGCCGCCCTGGTGGCGAGCCGGATCAGTTGCCACGGCGCGGCCAGCCGGCTCATCACCAGGACCAGGCCGAACAGGAACTGATCCGGACTCGGATTGAGCGGAGCGTCGAGATGGGCCTTGACGCTTTCCAGTATCGGGCCGCTCAACGCTTCGATATGCCCGGGCAATTGCCTGCCGAGCATGGCGAGACCATCGCGCACGCCGAGAATGCCGCGCAGCGCCTGGACGTCGGCGAGCGCCCGTGCTGTACCGAGCTGAACGGCCAAGCGGCGGCGCTCGCGATCGTCGGCGGCTTGCAGCACTTCGTCGATGCGCCGCGCCACACGATCCTGGAAGATGCGCGCCTGGTGCTCGGCCTTGTCGGTGTCGCCGGCGGTCAGAGCTTCTTCGATGTGTCCGGAGTAGATCTGGGTCTCCTGCTGCATCAGCGTATTGCTGATCCAAAGCCACATCGGCTCCAGCGCAGTGCGGGCGATGCGCCCGTAATGCTTGTGCTCGGGAATGTCGTCGACCAGGAACGGCTCGACCGGCTGGAAGAACAACCGCGCCTGATCGTCGAAGCGAGCGGATTTGGCGTTTGCCTCGCGGAAGCTTCGCCGCAACTCGGCGAGTACCATCTCGGCGCCGGCCGGTGCGCTGCCTTGCAACAAGCCGCGCTCAAGCTCGGCAATCAATAGGGCTCGCGCCCCGGGCTTCAAGGCACGGAGATAGGCACGCAGCCGCTCTGCGGCTTGTTCGTTTTGGCCGGCCATTCCGGCATCACTCGCACTTTAACCCAGGATTGTATTAAGGGACCGGGATTAAGATTTCGTTAGGGCTGTCCTTGCCGGCCGCGGCGGGGCTTCGCCGCCTTCTCATTTTCGCGAAGCTGCGACAGCGCCTCGCCCGCAACCGCGATCACACGCTTGACGATGGCCTTGCCGTGCCGCTCCGAGGCCTGCCGCGCGTCACCGATCACGCCGGACCGGGAAAGCCGTGGATCGTCGCTGCGCCACGGCCAACTCAGCACCGGATCGAGGATGAGTTTGCGCGAGGACTTGCCGTCCGGCGGGGGCTTGAGACCGCGGATGCGCTCCCGGCGAACGAGCTTCGGCGCCAGCGCCAGCATCGCCGAGGTTTCGTCAAGGCCGGCATGGATCTCCGGAACGCCCTCGCCCGACACCGGACTCATGGCCGCGCCAAGATGCAGCACACCGAGATTGAGCCCGAAATTGGCGGCGAACTCCCGGCTGAGCGCCTCCAGGACGCCACGGTTACCGCCGTGACCGTTGACGACAAGAAGGTTGCGAGCCGGCATGGAGCGAACCACGTCACCGATGAAGTCACGCAGATAAACCGTCAGGCCGCCGACGCTGAGTGACACGGTGCCGGCCGCCCAGTCGTGCTCCCGCGACAGGCCGACCGGGACGGCGGGAAGTTGCCAGAGGTCGTAGGCCTTGCCCCAATGCTCCACGATGCGCGCGGTAAACGCTTCGGCAAGCACGGTGTCGGTGTTGAGCGGCAGATGCGGGCCGTGCTGCTCCAGCGACCCCATCGGCAGGCAGAGGATGGAACTGGAGCGCAGCGCCGCTGCCACCTCCTGGTACGAGAGGCTGCCGATGAGGCGGCTTGCGGCCGTGCGTGCCATCGGTTTTCAGATCACCCCGGTCAGGGGGCGAGGCTTGCCTTCTCGCCGTCGTCCTCCGGTGTCTCGGCCAGCGCCGCGATCACGTGGCGAAGCTGATGACCGGCGCGCGACGCCTTAGCCGTGAGGTAGCGGCGGTTGTCGGAATTGACCGGCGTTTCGATCGGCATGCGGCCGGTGATCTCGATGCCGGCCTTGGACAAGCCATCGAGTTTGGCCGGATTGTTGGTCAGCAGCACGACGCGGGTGCAGCCGAGCATCTGCAGCATGCGAACGGCGGTGCCGTAATCGCGCTCGTCGTCGTCGAAGCCGAGGGTGGTGTTGGCATCGACAGTGTCGAGGCCGGCGTCCTGCAGCTTGTAGGTCCGCATCTTGTTGGCGAGGCCAACGCCACGGCCCTCCTGCGCGAGATAGAGGATGACGCCGCCGCCGGCCTCCTGAAGCCGCGCCAGCGCGAGGCGAAGCTGGTCGCCGCAATCGCAGCGGCGCGAGCCGAATACGTCGCCGGTGAGGCAGGCCGAATGAATTCGCACCGGCACCGGCTTGGAAAGGTCGGGCGTCCCGACGATCACCGCGACCGGGTCGTCGCCGAACGCGTCGCGGAACACCACGAAACGCGTGCGCACGCCCGAGCTCAACGGCACATAGGCCTCGCCGGCGATGGTCAAGGATTGGGTTGCATTGGCGCGGAAGCGCGCGACCGCGCCAGCATCCACGGTGATGACCCGCGGCGTGAACGTGCCGGCAACAGCGGTATCGCTGTCGGCGACCAGCACCGCCGGCAAAATCTGCGCGAGCTTGACCAGTTCGATCGCCGCCACCGCCGCCCGGCCGGCCGGCTCCGGTACAAACACGTGGTCCGACGTCGCTTCGCTGGCGATGTTGAGAATCCTGCTGGCGTCGACGTCAGGCCGCAGTTCCAAAGCCACCGGATCATTGGCGTCGATGCCGAGCGAGCGCGCCCGCCGGCTCGTCAACACCAGCCGCGGCGCGATCGGTTCGCAGACCGCGCGGAACGCGACGAGGCGATCCTTGTTCAGGCCCTCCACCGGCAGACAAAGCAGGGTTTCCTCGCTGCTCGTCACCATGATCGGACGGCCGGCACGAAACTCCGCAAGACCACGGCCAACACCGACTTGCTCACGGGTGCCAAACAGGATGGAACCCGCGCTACTCGTACTGTCATTCCGCATTGAAAATGTTTCGCTCCCCTGCTCGCCCTGAACTAACACCCCAGCGGGCGGCCCATTCCCCCAAGCCATCGATGCTTGTCGCCTTAGGCAACAGCCTGTGTAAAACTTATTATGGCAGGATAAAGTTCCTTCGTCTTGCACCTCGGCGAAAGGCTGTGCCGCAACAGGCACATGGGCCTGCGTCCAGCGGCGACGACGGCTTCTCGAGAACACTGGGGCGATATGGACTCCTGGGCGATCGTTCCCGATGCGTTTCGGTCGTTAACCGTGCCGTTGCCTTCTCCTTGGGAGGCGCTGTTCGGTCCTTTGCGGCATGGCCGTACCGACGGCCTCGTGGTCATGGCCCAGATCGGCCAATCACTGGACGGCCGGGTCGCCACCGAAACCGGCCATTCCCATTACATCAATGGGCCCGCGGGGCTCGCTCACCTGCATCGGTTGCGGGCGCTGGTCGATGCCGTGGTCATCGGGGTCGGCACGGCGCTGGCAGACGATCCGCAACTGACGGTCCGGCGGGTTCCCGGGCCCCAGCCGGCACGCGTGGTCATCGACGCCCGGGGCCGCCTGCCGGCCGGCGCCAAACTCCTTGCCAAGGACGGCGTCCGCCGGATCGTCGTGAGCGGCATCGGTAGCCGGCCACCTTTGCCGGCCGACATCGAGGTTGTCGGCCTGCCGAAGACCAACGGCCAGATCGCACCGGCGGCCATCCTTGCCGCCCTCGCCGAGCGGGGCCTTCGGCGTATCCTGATCGAGGGCGGCGCCGACACCGTGTCGCGTTTCCTGACGGCGAAATGCCTCGACCGGCTGCACATCATGGTGGCGCCGATCATTCTCGGCTCGGGCCGGGCGAGTTTTGCATTGCCGCCGATCGCGCGTGTCGACGAAGCGCTGCTGATGCCGGTCCGCGTCCACCAGCTCGAAGAGGAGGTGCTGTTCGATTGCGACCTGTCCGGTCAGCGGCTGCCGGTGGGCTTCGTAAACAGATCGACGTGACCGACCCGGATCGATGACCGTCCAGCGGCGACATGATCGCGACGGCGCGTCAGCCATTCGATGATGTCGTTCAGCGGCACATCGCCGATCTCGCGCGCCGCATGGGCCCAGCCGGACAACACCTCGAGCTGGATTTCGCGATCCTGCGAACCGAATATCCAATCGGAGCGACCTTGCACGACATCGTAGCCGACGCGTTCGAATGCCTTGACCGCGGCGTGAGCAGCGTCCGGGCCCAGCGCCAATCCGAAGCCTTTGTCGGTGCGCTGATGGGTGTTTACCGCGGCAACGATCCCGTCGTCGGCCGTGTCGCTCGGCGAGAACTCGACGCGGCCGTCATAGCTCAGCGCGGCATAGATCGGCAGCCGGCGCGCCGCGGCCTCGACGGCGAGACGCTGCAGCCATTGGTCGGACACGAGGTCGAGCAGCGCCGAGGTCGTGACCAGATCGACTGGGCCGTCGAGCGCAGCCTCGAGATCGCGGTCGAGATCAATGGGAATCGTGGTGACCATCAGATCGGGCGGTGTGGACCGAGGCGTCCGGGAGAGCAGGCTCAGATCGTTGTCGACCAGTTTCCAGGTCTGCCGCGACTTGAGCAGCGGAGCGAACGTCCGCAGCGTCGAGCCGAGCCCGCAAGCCAAATCCACAATCGACACTGCCGATTGCTTGGCGAATGCATAGGCTACAGCGGAGAGCACAGTCTCGTTGCGCGCCCGCCGATCGTACGGCTCGCGCAGTTCGAGCCACGCGGCGGAGAACCCGCTCATGCCACCGCCTCGATCGCTGCGGCAAAAACCCTTGCGGATTCGCGCCAGGTCGGCAGATCGGCTGCGGCCGCGCGCGCGCCTTCCGCCAACCACAGCCGCTCCTTGGGATTCTCGATCAGCATGCGCAGCGTGCGTGCCAGCGCCGCGACATCGTTCGGCTCGACCAGGACGCCGGCGCTCGGCGGCACCGTGTCCGGGATCGCGCCCGCCGTGGTGCCGACCACCGGCAGGCCATGGGCGATCGCCTCGGCATAGGCCATGCCGTAACCTTCGAAGCGCGATGCCAGCACGAAAAGGTCGGCGCCGGTATAAAGCTGGTCGAGCTGCTCGGCGGCGAGGGCGCCGAGCAGCTCGACCCGGTCGGCCAGCCGGTGTTGCAGGATATCGTTGTCGAGCTGCGTGACCGCCTTCGCGTCGCGGCTGCGATCGCCGGCAATCGACAGCCGCCACGGCAGATCGACCAGCTTGGCGAGCGCCTGGATCAGCACATCGAAACCCTTGCGCGGCACGATCGCACCGACCGAGAAAAGCCGCACGATGCCATCGGTGCTGCCGGACGCCATGGCGCCGCGGTCGGTGCCGGGCAGCGCCACGGTGATCAGCTCGGGAGGAACGTCGTAGGTCTCGGCGAGGATCGTCGATGTCGATGGGCTGGTGACGATGACGGCCCGCGTCGCAGCCAGCGCCTCGCTTTCGCTTGTGTGCATCATCTCCGCTTCGGCCTCGGAAACGCCGGTTTCCAGCGCCAGCGGGTGATGCACCAATGCGATCAGCGGATTGCGCTCGCGCAGTTCGCTTGCGGCTTCGGGCAGCACGCCGAAAGCCAGGCCATCGACGATGATTGGACAGCCCTCGGACACCGCGGCAAGCCTGTCGCGCGCTTCAGCCTTGATCGCGGGGTCGGGCCGCGGAAAGCCCTCACCCAGCAAAACGACGTCGACCTGCCAGCCCAGCTCGCGCAGCTCCGCGATCATGCGGCGATCGTAGGCGTAGCCGCCCGTGGGCGTCGCAAGATCGCCCGGCACGGCGAACGCAACACGCTTCACCACAACAGCGCCTCGTAAGCGGCCCGCGCCACATGCGACTCGGAAATACCGACGCGGATCGCCTTGAGCTCGCGTCCGGGACGGCCAAGCTCGCCGGCCCGCGCTGCTTTGGCGAGCACGTCGTAGATGTGCTTGGTCAGGAATTCGGTGGTGGTGTTGACGCCCTTGAATTCCGGCACGTCATCGAGGTTGCGGTAGTTCAGCGGCTTCAGCGCAGCCTTGAGCGCGTCATGGGCGCGGCCGATGTCGACCACGATACCGTTATCGTCGAGCTGATCGGCGATGAAAGCCGCGTCGACAACGAAGGTCGCGCCATGCAGCGCCTGCGCCGGCCCGAACACCGCGCCGCGGAACGAATGTGCGATCATGATGTGGTCGCGGACTTCGACGGTGAACACAGGACCTCCTTCAGGGATAACGGATCAGGGGACAGAGTATGCCGCTCCCGGCCTTCAGAACATCGGGCAGACGGGCGGGCAGATCGTTGAAGGGAATCGGCTGCGACAGCAAGGCATCGAGACGGGAATCCGCGAGCAGGCGGATCGCTTGTTCAAGACGCTGCCGATGGGTGAACTGGGCGCGGCGCGAGGGCGCCACTTTGCCGACCTGACTCGCCACGATCTTGAGCCGGCGGCTGTGGAAAGCGCCGCCCAGCGGCACGGCGACCGTGCCCGCGCCGTACCAGCTCAACTCAATGATGGTCGCCTCGTCGCCGCCGCATCCGATCGCGGTGGCGAGCCCCGCAGAGCTGGCGCTCGTGTGAAAGACGTAATCGCAATCCTGCGGCGCGTCCTCCGGGGCGGCGAACTTCACTCCAAGCGTATGGGCGAGTTGGGCACGGCCGCGGTCGATGTCGATCAGGGTGACGTCGGCTCCCGCGATCTGTGAGCTAAGGAACCCGACCAGTGCGCCGACCACGCCGGCGCCGACCACGGCGATGCGGCCATTTGGTCCGGGGGAAACATCCCAGATCGCGTTGAGGGCCGTTTCCATGTTGGCGGACAGGACGGCGCGTTGCGCAGGAATGTCGGACGGCACAATGATCGCGGCATCGGCCGGCAGATCGAACAAGGTCTGGTGCGGATGGAGCGTGAAGACGGTGCGGCCGACCAGATCGACCGGGCCCGCCTCGATCCGGCCGACGGCGGAATAGCCGTACTTCACCGGAAATGGAAAGTCGCCGGCCATGAACGGCGCGCGCATGCGGCGGTGTTCGGTTACGGGCACGCGGCCTGCAGCGATCAGCGCCTCGGTGCCGCGGCTGACCGCCCCGAACAGCGCCCTGATCCGGACATCGCCGCTGGCAAGGGCCGGCAGCCGTTCGTCGCGGATTTCCGCGCGGCCTGGCGCGACATACCAGAGCGCTTGCGCAATCTCGCCCCCGGTTGCCACGCCTGCTCCTTGTGTTGGACTTTCCGCCCCGCCGACCGCTATATCCAGCACGGACGGAAGGGAGAGGGAAGTTGCACGGCGTGTCGGGGCGCTCGCCTCAAGATTTTGGCGTAAGCCACGGGTCTGGCAACGGAATTGCCGGCCGGCGGGTGCTGTTCGGCAGCCTGCTGGCGTTAACCATCGCTGCGCTTCTTGGCCTCGCCGGCTATGCGCTGTCGGCGGACGGCATCGGCGTCGCCGACGTGCTGTTGCTGCTGTGCTTCGCCGCCATTCTGCCGTGGACGGTGATCGGCTTCTGGAATGCCGTGATCGGTTTCTCTGTCATGCGCTTCGCGCGCGATCCAATCGCCAGCGTTGTGCCCTCGGCCGCGGGCGTTGCTGCAGACGACCCGATCAATGCCTCCGTCGCCATCGCCATGTTCGTGCGCAACGAGGCGCCGGATCGCGTGATCCGCAACCTCGACGCGATGCTGCGCGAGCTTGACGCCGCGGGCGCGGCCAAGAGCCTTCACCTTTATATCCTGAGCGACACCAGCCGCGCCGACATCGGCGCGCTGGAGCAGGCCGGCTTTGATGCGCTCGCCGCGCAATGGCGCGACCGAATTCCGGTGACCTACCGCCGACGCGCCGAGAACACCGCCTTCAAGGCCGGCAACTTTTGGGACTTCTGCGAGCGCTGGGGCGGCCAGCACGATTTCGCCGTCACCCTCGACACCGACAGCTTCATGTCGGCGGCCGCGATCCTGCGGCTGGTGCGCGTCATTCAGGCCGATGCCAGGCTCGGCATCCTGCAAGGGCTGATCGTCGGCCTGCCCTCGACCAGTGCCTTCGCCCGCATTTTCCAGTTTGGCATGCGGCTCGGCATGCGCTCGTGGACCGTGGGCAGTGCATGGTGGCAGGCCGATTGCGGCCCATACTGGGGCCACAACGCCGTGATCCGGCTCAAGCCGTTCATCGAGCACTGCCGGCTGCCGGTGCTGCCGGGCAAGGGCGTGTTGTCCGGCCACGTGCTGAGCCACGATCAGGTCGAGGCCGCGCTGATGCGGCGCGCCGGCTATGACGTGCGGGTATTGCCGGAAGAAGACCTCGGCTGGGAGGAGAATCCGCCGACGCTCCTGGAATTCCTGCGCCGCGACCAGCGCTGGTGCCAAGGCAACCTGCAGTACGGACCGTTCCTGTCGATGCCGGGCTTGAAGTTCGTCAGCCGGTTTCAGCTTGCGTTCGCCATGCTGATGTTTCTCAGCTCGCCGGCGTGGATCGGACTGCTGCTGTTCAGCACCTTAGCCTTGGCGTTTTCCGGACCGACGGCGCAATTCATCCGGCCTGGCCCTGGTCATGCGCTGCTCACCATCGTCCTGGTGATGTGGTTTGCGCCCAAGATCGCCACCGCGCTTGATGTGCTGACGCGCTCGTCCCAGCGCCGGAGCTTCGGCGGCGCGATGCGCTTCCTGCTCGGCTTCGTCCTCGATGCCGTGTTCACAATTCTGCTGCTGCCGATCATGTGGCTCTGCCACACCATCTTCATTATCGGCATGCCGTTCGGCCGCTCTATCGGCTGGGCTGGCCAGGTGCGCGACGACCACGGCGTGCCGTGGTCACAAGCCGCGCGGCAGTTGTGGCTGCACACCGCGATCGGCCTCGGCGCCATCGTTCTTCTTGCCGCGACGCATCCCGCCGCCATCCCCTATGCGCTGCTGCTTGCCGGGGGTCCTGCCCTCTCCATTCCGTTCGCCGTGGTCACGGCCTTGCCGGGCGTCGGCCGGGTGCTGACGCGGATCGGTCTCGGTCGGCTGCCGGAGGAGACCGAACCTCCCATCGCGCTAAAGACGTTGGCACTGCCCGCGCTCGCCGGCGCGGCGCCGGCAGCCTAGTCATGCTGCAAAGCATCCGCACCGCGCGTGGCGTGATGCGTTCGCTCGGCGTCTATTACGGCCATCGCAAACGCACCGCGGCGATGGACCGGCTCTATCGGCAGTTCATCAATCCGGGCGACCTCGCCTTCGACATCGGCGCCCATGTCGGCGATCGCGTGGCCGCATTCCGGCGGCTTGGCGCCCGGGTCGTGGCAGCGGAGCCGCAGCCGGCGTTGGTGCGCACGCTGAAGCTTTTGTACGGCCGCGACCGGAACGTCACCATCGTACCCCACGCGGTCGGCCGCTCAGCCGGCACGCTCTCGATGATGGTCAACGTCGACAACCCCACCATCTCCACCGCGTCGCATTCGTTTCTGGCTGCGGCCGACGGTGCGGCTGGTTGGGAAGGACAGGTCTGGGACAAGAAGATCGCGGTCGAGGCGACCACGCTCGACGCACTGATCGCCGCGCACGGCAAACCAGCTTTCATCAAGATCGACGTGGAGGGGTTCGAGGGCGAGGCCTTGGCGGGACTGACGCAGCCGGTCGACGCGCTGTCGTTCGAGTTCACCACCATCCAGCGCGACGTCGCGCACGCCTGCCTCGATCGCTGCGCCGCGCTCGGCTTTACTCGATTCAACGCGGCGGTCGGGGAAAGCCAAGAGCTCGGCGCTTGGCGAAACGTCGCCGACATCGCGCATTGGCTCGACGCGTTGCCGCATTCGGCCAATTCCGGCGACATCTACACGCTGCAAGGCTGATCCGTGACCGGGCCAACCAGCGGCGACGCGCGGCTCGACCGGTTTCTGGCTGATGGCTATCAACGCATCCGCGGCATGTCCTCGCGCTTCGCTGCCGCGATCTGCGGCCATATCATCCGCCGCCAGACCGAGCTCGGCATCACCGGCGATCTGCTGGAGATCGGCGCCTTCGAGGGCCGCTTCTTCATCGCCATGGCGATGCTATTGCAGGCGGCCGAACACGCGGTCGGCATCGACGTGTTCACCTGGCCGGACGACAGGGTTCACGAGCGCTTCCTCGCCAATTGCGCCGAAGCCGGCCTTCGATCTGGCAGCTACAGCGCCTGGAAGGCCGACACCCGCTCGCTCGGCGCACACGATTTGCGCTCACGCCTGCCGAACCAGGCTGCGCGTTTCATCCACGTCGACGGCGAACACACCGCCGACAACCTGAGTCACGACCTTGAGCTCGCCCACGCTGTGCTGCATCCCGACGGTGTCATCGTTCTCGACGATATGCTGCATCCGGGCTATCCGACCTTGATCGTCACCGTGCTCGACCATCTCGAGCGACATCCCGAGATGCGGCTTCTCTGCATCATCGACCGGGAAAGCATCACGGCCGCTGCCAAATTCCTGATCTGCCGCGCCGACCGGATCGAAAAATACGAATCCGATCTGATGACCAGCTTTGCGCCATATCACTACATTCTCGGCGCGCAGATCGCCGGCCGCATCGCGCTGGTGCTGACGCCCGATCCACGCCTGCCGAAGATTGGCTGAGGTCCGTCAGCGCGCGTGAAGCTTGTCGCCGATTTCGGCGAGCGCTCCTGCGAACGGATGAAATGTGAAGCGCACCGTGTGCACGCCCGGCGGCACCGCCACGGCGCGAAACAGCACATTGGCCTTCAGGATTTCGGCGGGCTTGCCGTCGACGCTCGCCCGCCACCACGGGTGCCAGACGTCGTTGAGCACGACGAAGCCACCGCCCGGCGCATCTGCCTCGATCTCGACGTCGGTGTTGCGGTAATGCACGATCTTGGCGCTCCCCGCGCTCGCTTCCGCGGGCGCGCCTTCCGGCGCGCGCTCCAGCAGCACGGTCCGGCGCGGATCGACATCGGGCCAGCCGCCATCGCGAAGCATCGCCTCGAAGTCGGCCTTGCGCCATTGCGTGGCCAGCATGACACGCGGCAGCGCCCGGGGATTTTCGTAGATGGTGGCGGCGTTGGTTCTCGCCACGAAATCGAGATCGCCCGGCTGGAATGACGGTGCTATTTTTTCAATCGGCTCGCCAAGCACGACGAAACGCACGCCCAGCAGGTTCTCCAGCGTCGACCGATACGATGGCAATAGCGGCGTGAACGGCTTCACCGGCACCGCCGTCGTATCGGGCGCGCCGGTGGCCTGGACGAACTCGGCAAGCCGCAGCGGGTTGTGCCCGAACAGATGATCGAAGTTGTGGATCAGGCCGATGTTCGGCCAATGGTAGGCGAGGCCGATCAGTTCGACCCGGTCGCGGCGGTCCGGTGCGGCGGTCGCGGCAAGCTTCGCCTTGAGCAGCGCGATGGTTTCGTCCTCGGTGTCGAAATGCATCGCCTCATAGGTTTCGGACTTCAACCCGGTGGATTCATTCGGCGCGTTGTTCCAGGCAAGATCCGCAGCGCTGAACGCGGCGAGGATCGCGGCCGCCGCGACCGTATGGCGTGCAGCAACACGGCGCGCCACCACCAGCGCGACGACCCCCGCCGCGATAAATCCCAGTCCCCACAGCAACGGCAGGCCTGCACTCTGCAATTGCCCCGCCTTGATCGCAAGCGCGATGGAAACCGCAACGACCGCGGCCAGCACTGCATTCGGCAAAATATGATGCCATCGCCTGCGCTCCGGCATCGTGCCACTCAGCACGCGATGCACGAGATAGCCGCCGACGATGGCGAGCAGTGCGCAGAACTCGAAGGTCGCGTCGGCCGGTCGGCGATAGAGCGCGACACCCGGCAGATGGTCGTACAGCAGCGGGAACAACGGCGTGTATTTGCCGAGTGCATAGAGCAGCGTGACCAGGGTTGCGGCCGTAAAGAACCGCACCTCGCGCGCCCACAGAACCCCCCGCAGCCAGCCGAATGTGACGATGGACATGGTCACCAAAGCGCCGGTGTAGATCTGACCGATGTTCTGCGATTCATAGAGACCGGTGTCGCCGATCGCCTCGTGCCAGGGAATGCTGGGCGGCCCCCAGAACTCCCGGCTGAAATCGGATGCGCCGAACACGTCGGCGAACGGCAGCATCAGCAGGCTCGCCGGGTGCAGCGAGCCGCGCACCGCCAGCGCATAACCGATCTCCGGCCGGTTTGAGTCGGCGGCAAGCAGCGCGGTCAAGGTGACCGGTACCACGATCACCGGGAGGCCGACGATAAACCCGGCCGCGAGCGGCTTGATGCTGGCCATAAAACGCGCCGCGCGGCCGTCACCGTCGAGCCAGTGCCACATCACATAGCTCGCCATCACATAGGCCGCGATCATCGACACCTGATCGCGGCCGATCATCGATAGCGCAGCGAACAGACCTGCGGCGGCGCCGGCCCGCCACGAGGCGCGCTCCAGCGCCCGCGCCAGCATCCAGAGCGTGAGCGGCAGGAACACCAGGCTTTCGATCTGGCCGACGTGCTGGATGCGCGACGCCGCCGAACCGCCGAATGCGAACGCCAGCGCCGCGACCAATGCGCCGCCGACATGCCAGCCGCGTTCGCGGAAGATCACGATGACGCCCGCGCCACCGGCGTACAGCAGCGCAAACACCAGCGCGTCGGCAAGCCGCGGGCTCGGTGTCGGGTCGATCAGCGCCACGATGAAATAGAATGGGGAGAAGATCAGCGATTGCGGATCGGCAATCTGCGGCCAGCCGGCGAAGACGTTGGGCGTCCAGAACGGCGATTGCCCGGTCGCAAGCGAGCGGGCGAGGAAGGCAAGCTGAGGATAGAACTGGGAGGCGGCGTCGTAGGGGATTTCGTAGACGCCCGACAGCCAGGGCGAGGCGAGCGCCAGGAAGGCGATCGTGTAGATGCCGAAGCAGGCCGTCAGCGGAAACCGCTGCGCATGTTCGGAATGCTCCGGCATGGTTTGTTAGGTCCCGGCCCGCCCCGCCCTTCTATAGCGGAAAACGGGCGGCGTGCGCCGGCATGCTGACAGCGTCGCGATCAGACTGGCTGCCAGGTGCCATCCGGATTGCGGCAGGCGGTGCCGCGCGCGCTCTGCGGCTTGCCGTCGATGTAGATGGTGTGAGTGAACTGCCGGCAGTTCATGCCGTTGGACTCGTAGGCCGGCCCCGGCACCACCGAGCCGTAGCGGCCGGAATCCGGGTTGCGCCAGGCCACCGGCGCGCCGGACGGCCCGCTCTCCAGCGCCTGCACCTGCGCCGCATAGGCGCGGCGCTTGTCCTCGTCGTCCATGGCCGCACCGATGCGGTTGCCGATCATGCCGCCGATCGCAGCCCCCGCGATGGTGCCGGCCGCCCGATTGCCGGCGGCCCCGCCGATGGCATTGCCGATGACCGCGCCGGTCCCCGCACCAACCAGGGTGCCGCCGACCTCCTTCGGCCCGGAATCGGACGAGCACGCCGCAAGACTCGCAACCAGCGCCATCACCGCGAAGAGCCTGGAAATCATCGCCGTCCCCTCAGCCCGAAAGCCACGAATTGCCGCGCTTGCGTAGCGCAGCCGGATCGTACCGGCCAGCGGGCCGGCTCAGGCAGAGAGCTAGAGGCGGCGATTGGGGCGAAACTCGGGAGGCGCGGCACTCGCTAGGTTTGGCGGCAAGCCTTTGCCCACGCTGGTAAATCGGCACTTAAGCCATTAGCGTTGTCGCCCAATCATGCGGGCGCAACGCAAACGCACGCCGCGTCACGAGGCATCACGTCATGCAGCACAGCACCAAGCGCATCCTGACCACCCACGCCGGCTCGCTGCCCCGTCCGGCCGATCTGCTCGACATGGTCGCCGCCAAATTGCAGGGCCGGCCGGTCGACGAAGAAAAGCGCCAGGCGCGGCTCCCCGGCGCGGTGAAGGAGATCGTGCAGAAGCAGATCGAGCTCGGCCTCGACGTCATTGATGACGGTGAATACTCCAAGCCGAGCTTCGTCACCTATGTGGCCGAGCGGCTCGGCGGTTACGAGGTCGACAGGAATTCCGCGCCGCGCGTGCCGTGGATGGGCTCGCGCGAGGCGCTGGCGTTTCCGGAGTTCTATAATTTCAGCGCCTCGGGCGCGCGACCGGACCGCATGGTCTGCACCAGCCCTGTGACCTACAAGGGCCACGCGCAGCTTCAACGCGACATCGCCAACCTGAAATCCGCGATCAACGGCGCCAAAGTCGAGGCGTTCATGCCGGCGATCTCGCCCGCCAACATCGAAGACTGGATGCCGAACCAGTACTACAAGAAGCCCGAGGATTATCTGTTCGCGATCGCCGATGCGATGCACGAGGAATACAAGGCGATCACGGACGCCGGCTTCCTGGTGCAGATCGACGATCCGCGGCTCGTGTCCTATTACCTCGTCAATCCCAAGGCCAGCATCGCCGAATGCCGCAAGTGGGCGGTGCTGCGCGTCGAGGCGCTCAACCATGCGCTGCGCGGCATCGCGCCGGAGAAAATCCGGCACCACACCTGCTACGGCATCAACATGGGACCGCGGGTGCACGACATGGAGGTCAAGCACCTGATCGACATCATTCTGCGGATCAAGGCAGGCGCCTATTCGTTCGAAGCGGCGAACCCGCGGCACGAGCACGAGTGGAAGATTTGGGGGAACGCCAAGCTGCCGAAGGACAAGGTGCTGATCCCTGGCGTGATCAGCCATTCGACCGTGCTGGTCGAGCATCCCGAGCTGGTCGCCGAGCGCATCGCGAAATACGCAAGCCTGGTGGGGAAAGAGCGGGTGATCGCCGGCTCGGACTGCGGTTTCGCCACCTTCGCTGGATCGAAGGAGGTTCACCCGAGCATCGTCTGGGCGAAGATGCAGGCGCTCACCGAAGGCGCGCGGCTGGCGAGTAGGGAATTGTGGAGGAAGAGTGCGAAGGCGGGAAAAGCCAGGAAGACCCCGAGGAAGGCTGCGCCGCGGGCCAAGAAATAGCGCCTACCCCGCCGGCAGCACCAGCTCCGCGCGCAAGCCACCGATCGGCGCGGTGCCAAGACTGAGCGCGCCGCCATAGAGCGCGGCAAGCTCCACCACGATGGACAGGCCCAATCCCGAGCCCGGCTTGGTCTCGTCGAGCCGCTGACCGCGCCGCGCCACCTGATCGCGCTGCCCCGGCGTCAACCCCGGACCGTCGTCGTCGATCACGATCCGCACCACCTGGCGGCCTGCCGCAGGCTGCTCGGTCATGACCTCGATCGACACCCGTGAGCTCGCCCACTTGCAGGCGTTGTCGACCAAATTGCCGATCATCTCCTCGAGGTCCTGCTTCTCGCCGCGGAAGCGCGCCTCGGGCGCCTGCACATCGAGGTCGACCGCAGGCCCCCGGTCGTGCTGGGTCTTCTCGATGGTGCGCGCCAGCGCCTGCACCACCGGCGCAACCTCGGTGATGGTGCCAACCACAGCGACCCGGGCGGCGATGCGCGCCCGCTCCAGATGACGCGTCACCTGGTCGCGCATGATGCCGGTCTGCACCTTGACCTTGTCGGCCAGCGGATCGTCGCTGCGCGCGGCGGCTTCGTTCATCATCACCGACAACGGAGTTTTGAGCGCATGCGCCAGATTGCCGACGTGGGTGCGCGCGCGCTCGACAATCTCGCGGTTGGATTCCAGCAGCGCATTGGTCTCGCGGGCCAGCGGCTCGATCTCGACCGGAAACGAGCCGGTGAGTTTTTCCGCCTTGCCGGAGCGAATCGCGGCGAGCCCCCGCGAGATGCGATTGAGCGGCGCAAGTCCGAACCGCACCTGGAACAGCGTCGTCAGCACCAGCACGATTGCCAGCACGGCAAAGGTCGTGGCAATGGCGCCGTCGAACGCCAGGATTTCATCGTCGAGCTCGGAGGCATCGCCGCCCACCGAAACGAGAAACCGGCCGTCGTCGCCGAGATCGACATCGCGCTCGACCAGCCGCAGGCGCTGGTCCTCGGGGCCCTGCACATAGGCCTTGCGGATGCCGTCGGCGTCGGGCGGCAGCGTGAGATGCGGCAGCGCCCGGTCCCAGAGCGATCGCGACGACGTCACCTCGGGCTTCGCTTTGTCCTGGCGCGTCACCTGCCAGTACCAGCCCGACAGCGGCAGCTCGAACAGCGGCTCGCCCAACATCTGGCCGGCCTTCTCGACCGGAATGTCCGGCGAGGCGATGTCGGCGATCAGGGTCTTGAGATAGACGCCGAGGCGGCGGTCGAACGCGCGTTCGACCGAATCCCGATAAAGCCCGGACAGCACGAAGCCGGTGACGAAAAGGATGAGGACGGTCCAGACCGTGGCCGAAAGGAACAGCCGCAGCGCAAGCGAATTAGCGCGCATCGGGTGGCGTGAGCAGATAACCAAGCCCGCGGACGGTCTGGATGATGTCGACGCCAAGCTTCTTGCGGATGCGGCCGACGAACACCTCGATGGTATTTGAGTCGCGATCGAAGTCCTGGTCGTAGAGATGCTCGACCAGCTCGGTGCGCGACACCACCCGCCCGGCGTGATGCATGAGGTAGGACAAGAGTCGGTATTCGTGGCTGGTGAGCTTGACCGGGTTGCCGTCGACGGCGACGCGTCCCGTCCGGGTGTCGAGCCGGACCGGCCCGCAATTGAGTTCGCTCTTGGCATGGCCTGCGGAGCGGCGCAGCAGCGCGCGGATTCTCGCGAGCACCTCTTCGAGATGGAACGGCTTGGCGACGTAGTCGTCGGCGCCGGCATCGAAACCCTGCACCTTGTCGCTCCAGCGATCGCGCGCGGTCAGGATCAGCACCGGCATGGCGCGACCCGCGCGGCGCCAGGATTCCAGCACCGAAATGCCGTCCATCTTCGGCAGACCGATATCGAGGATGACCGCGTCGTAGGGCTCGGTCTCACCGAGATAGTGGCCCTCTTCGCCATCGAAGGCGCGATCGACCACATAGCCGGCGTCGGTCAGCGCCGTGGCCAGTTGTCGGTTGAGGTCGGGATCGTCCTCGATGACGAGGAGACGCACGGAAATTCCTCCGATCAGCGCGCTTCCACGACCTTGCCGCTGCCGGCGTCCACGGTCGTGTGCGTGACCTTGCCATCATGCGACAGCAGTGTCAGCAGATACACCAATCCCCCGTCATCCCGGCAAAGCCTCGCTCTGACGACCTCCCGGGCACCCCGTCCGCGCACCGAGCCGCGGGCCGAGCGAATCGCCGCCGCAAGCGTAACCGCTTGGCCGTGAGAAATCGCGGCTCTTTGCTCAACCTTGTTGAGGCAAGCGCGATGGCCGTCCTCCGCGGCGGAGGCCGGAGCTGCCGACGCCAGCAGCGTCACCAGGATGGCGGATACCCGGACCATGGCGGCACTCATAGAAGCCGGCCTGTGAATGTCGGATGAACGCTCCATCACTTCTTTTTGAGAGCCTTGATCAATTCGCCGATCAATGTGGACGGGGTTTCGCCCGTTGCACTGGCCTGCTTCTCCCGGCTGCGCCCGGACACGTACACGCCCAACACCCCGAAACGCGCACCGAAATAAGCCATCAGCAAGGCAGACAGGTTGGCGAACCCGTTGATGCCAGGTTCATGGCCGAGCCAGAGTTCATGCAGCAGCGTCGCCATGAAGGCCGGGCATTCCAGCGCCGACAGTTCCAGTGCGTAGATCGGACGCCACCATCGCTGCAGCGGATCGCCGCTGCCGATCTCGGCGCGCTGGGTCGCGCCGACCTCGGCCACCTGCGCCTTGCCGATGTCCGCCAGTGCCGCGAGCCAATTGCTTTCCGCAACCTGGGCAGCCGCGGCGGCGGCCACCGGATCGGCGGCCATCGTCGCGCTTACGGTTGCGGCGGTCGGCGCGGGCACACCCAGGGCATCGGCGAGAATCGTCCCGGCCGCCGCCCCCAATGGACCGCCCAGCGCGCCGCCGAGAATGGGTGCGCCCAGCCCGATCACCTTCTCGGCAAGATCGCCCCAGTCCATCGGTCAGCCCCGGAGGCTTGCTTCGAGGTCGCGGGCCTTGGCACGCAAATCGTCGATCTCGGCCTCAATACCGACCGCGGCCTGGCGCAGCCACGGCCAGGTAAAGATCGACGCCACGTAGCCGCCCAGCGTCGCCGCCAGAATCGAAAGCAAAATGCTCATAAGATGTCCTTTCCTTCAGTTTGAGTTTTCGTGTTGCCGTAACGGCTTCGCCAAACGATCCAGCCGCCAAGCGCAAGCATCGCGGCGACGAATGCGCCAACCACCAGCCGATGCGCGCCGGCCTGATGAGCCGCGGTCGCGATCGCCAGTCCGATGGCCGCAATGACGCCCGCCAGTGCGGTTCCGGCCGCAGTGCGTGGCGGGGCCTCAGGTCTGGTTCGAGCCCCGGCGGCTTTGGCCTGCGCAACCATATCCAGCGCCGCCGAGCGGACCTCCGCGACGCGCCGGCTCCAGCCTGCGCCGAACACCGGCCAGGTCTTCAGCCGTTTGAGGAAGGCGAGCCGCTCGTCGCACAGCAACGTGACAAGCGCGGCCGCATCGCGGGCCCTTATGCGCGCCAGCAGTGCATCGGTGACGCAATCGTCGGCGGGCGCGCCGAGCAGGCGCTGCAGCACACCGATGACGCGCGCAACGCCGCTGTTGACGCCGTAATCGAACACCGCATCGTCGACGCCCGCCGGCATCTCGTCGCACCGCAACGCATTCCAGTAGTGCGCTCGGTAGATCGCCTTCGCTTCGTCAAGGCGCATCGCCCTGACGTCGGCTGCGGTCGCGTCACGCTTCACATATTTTCGGTAGTCCGCGATGGTGATGCCGAAATTGGTCGGCCCGCCGGGATCGGCCGGGTGGTTGGTGTAGCCGCCCTCGTGCGCCAGCAGGCGCGCCAAGGCGGCGTCGTATGACGATGATGCCATTGCTGTTCGCTCTTGGCGGAAGATGCCGAGACGGGTGGGGTCGGCGGTGGCTAGGCCGGATAGCCGAGATCGGAGAGCACGCGACCCGCGATCTTCGTGAAGCGAGCCCGGTCGGCGGGACTCATGGCCGGCCGGGCAACATCCGTTTCCGCAGCTCGAAGCTGCGCCGAATCGAACGGCAAACCGATGAAATTGGCGAGCCCGCGAAGAATCCGCTCCGGGTCGGCCTTCAAATCCTCAAACCGGACCTCCCGGTAATAAGGAACGAACTGGCCCTGCTGCCGTATCTCGCGCACCCGCCAGATCCATTGCGCAGCGGCGGACTCGGGATCGCGGTCGTCGAGGCTCGGCCCCACGTCCCGGCCGTCGCGGATGACATGGACAAACCGTGCTTCGGGCAGAACCGCAGCGATGTCGACCATGCGGCTGCCGCGATCCGGCGTGGCGTCGCCCGCCCGCGCCTTGCCCGCCTTCACCGCATAATCACGATAGATGGCGCGAACCCGCTCGCCAAAATCTTCGGTTCGCGATACATCGAGCGCTTCGCTTGGCCAATTCACTTCGGACGCCATCGCCAGATCGGGATGCGCGTTGAGCAGCCGGCAAAGCATCGCCGTGCTCTCGTGGCCTATTCCAACAACGAACGGGATCGGTGTCCGGACCTCATCGCCTTTGATCCGGACCGGCGGCTTGTACGGTTCGGGCTGATGGAATAGCAGATGCGTCTTGTGCTTCCGATCGATGCGCCAGCCCTCCCGATCGACGTCGATCAGTTGATCGGGCTTCGGCAGCCGAACAAAATCCAGTGTCGTCGCCACCCTGTTGCGATGCCAGCCGCGCTCCAGTTCGTCCGCGGGGAAGACGCGCCCGAGGTACTGGGCCTTCAGATGCGACAGCGACAGCCCCACGTAATGCCGCAAAATGAAATTCCTCGGAAACGGCCTGGTCCGATCCGCGATGGCGCGATGGCCACCAGAGCTGGCGAGGTTCAACCCAGCGCCTTTCTTCCAGGCCCGGATCAGCCGAACCGAACGCGGTTCAAAAAAATAATACCGGCGGATCAGTGCGACGTAGTCGCGGCCATCAAAGTCCTCGCCGGCGATGGGCGAAAAAACGAACTCGTCGAAATTGATGGCATCAAAGCCCTGCGCATCGACCGCTGCGATCGCCGCCGACAGCGTCGGCCATTCCGGTGGCCCCTCCAAGATCTCGTCCGCATCCTGGTGGATGAACCAATCGGCGGGGATTTCGTCGGCAAGCTTCTGCTGTTGCTCAAGTTGCGCGCTGAGATCGAAGTCGCCTGAAAACGGCAACGTCTCGATGCGAAACACACCGCGAACGCGAAAGGCTTCCGCGATCGCACGCGTCCGATCAGTCGACCCGTTGTCGACGAGACAGGTCTCGATGCCCTGTGAATGCAGATGCGTGAGGCAGCGCTCCAGGTACGCTTCTTCGTTTCTCGCCGTAAGCAGTGCAACGACCCGCATGCCGCCCTTCCTGAGCCGGCCTCCGATGGCTCGGGATCATACATAAATCCCGGTGCCGTCATCGGTGCCTGCTGTCGTGCCTGGAAAGTAGCTTGCGCCGCCACCTCCAGTATCGATCAGACCGCCTTTCGTTGTCGCGTAGCGTTTGCTCGATGCTCCCGTTGAGCCGCTGAAGGTGTTGCCGTTCACAACCATCGTGGCCAGGCGATCCGATTTCATAAAGCCCCCCGAGAACACCGGCGATCCAGTCAGGGTGATGGTTCGCCCCGTCACTGTCACGATCGAGTTGTTGATGGCGTTGATGTGGCTGGTGGCGTTGCCCGAGATCGTATAATCGGCCGTAATAACGAGGGCGGCGGCGCGGCTCGCCTGAATGTGCAGCGCGGAACCTCCGGCATATTCCATCGCACCGTTGATGAGCAGCCGCCCGCCCTCTGCAATAACAATCGCAGTCGCGCTGCCCGCCGGGACGATCTTGAATCCGGCTAAAATAAGTGCCGCGCTTGTGAAGCAGTTGGAACCGAGAATCAATGCGCCAACAGAAAACGCATTGCCTGACGAAGGGCTGATGATGCAATTGGCCGGGGTCGTAGTGTTACCAACCACCGAAACCGTCCCCTTACCGACCCAGGCTGCGTAAATATTGGTCGTTCCGGTATAAGTCCCGTCGGCAACCTGGATGGTGACATTGAAGCCGCCGAGATCGATGGTGTTGGCAACCGTATCGATCGCCTTCTGGATGGTGAGGAACGCGCCACCCGACGCGTTCGACAGCCCGTCATTGCTGTCACTGCCATCGGTGCGGACGTAATAGGTACGGTTCGCCGTCAGAATTTCGCGCTGCGGCGACGCTGGGAAGCTTACCCGGCCGGTGGCCGAGGCCACCTTGATCGCCTCGATCCAGGTCGAGCCGTCCGGCGACACCTTGAAGTGAAAATCGTCGTCGCCGGCCAACCCGATTTCGGCCCGGCCGGAGAAGTTGTCCTGGAACAGGATGGACAGCGTGTTGGCCGCGCTTTCCTTGGAAAGCTTGACGCGGAGATTGCCATCGCCGCCCTCCGCCACCGTCTTGGCGACCCAGAGCGCGTTGTTGAGCTTGGCCGCGAACGGATTGGTTGCATCCGCGGTGGTGCCGATGCCGAGTTCGATGAGGTTTTGCAGTTCGGTGATGTTGTCGAGCGTAATCCAGGCGCTGCCGTCCCAGGTCAGGACCACGGATTCATCGGCGACGAAGCAGGTCCATCCGAGACGCGGCGCATAGAACGACCAGTCGCCGTTGCTGAAGTGCGCGATCTGATTGTCGTGGCCCGCGAACAGCCCCGTGCCGGTGGCCTTGACCAGGTAACGGTCGCCGTCGGCCGGCGACCCCGGGGGGGCGGTCAGATCGCGGTCGAGCACCGCAAGCATCACCAATGCATCGAGCATGGCGAAGGCGTCGTTGGCGATCAGATGCTTTTGCGCCAGGACATCGATGATGGGCAGCGAGAGATTGGGCGTATCGGTCATGATGGTCAGAGCACCAGTGTGGTTGTGTTGGCAAAGCCGGGACCGACCGTGGCCGAAACCTGGCTGACGCGGATCGAAAGGCTCGATTGCGGCGCGCCGAAATCGGCGAACTCGTCGGCGTTGGCGTAGAGTGTTTCGCGGGTTGTCGTCGCGATCGTGCGCAGCACGGTCATCCCGGACAGCACCTCGACCTGATAGGCCTCGCTCTCCTCGCCAAGCGGAATATCGCCCGGCGCCCAGGAATCGCCGTCGCGCCGGGTGCGGCGCACCCAGGTGATATGCACGCCGTCGCTGCTACGGTGGCCGCGAATGTCGACCGGCGTCAGCGGCCGGAGCGCCGTCGACTTCGGCGTCACGTCGAGGCTGACGGCCGTCGGATCGGCATAGTCCCGGCTCGCGGCAACCACGCGGCATTGCAGCGTGCGATCGATCGAGTCGAGGCCTCGGGCAATCGGCACGATCCGGTCGTCGAGCAGGACGAACGGCGCGCCTGCCGGAGTCGGTGCGCCCATCGCCCATTCGCTGCCGAGCTGGCCGCGGATGAACCGCGACAGGTCGTAAGTCTTGTCCGCCACCAGTTCGGCGTTGGCGAATTGCAGCACCTCCCAGGAGCCATCCGCTCGACGCACCGCCGCGGCATTGGTGCCGCCGCGCACCAGGCTGTCGGCGGCCGAAGCCAGCGTCCCGCCGTAGAGCTTGACGCGGACCCGGCTGCCGCGATCCCAGCAGCTGGTCGGTCCGGCCGGCAGATCGTCCAGCGTCTGGCCGACCGTGCACGGTGCGCTCGCCTGCGCGATGTGCTGAAAGCTCGTGCCGTCGGCCGAGGCCCAGACCGCGACCGCGGTCGGCCACGGATCGGCGAAGATCGCAAGCCGCGCCAGGATCGGCGGATCAGAGCGGTCGAGCGTCGGCAGATCGAGCGCAACGACGTAAGCCGGCCCGACCGCCGGTGGCAGCACCGGTGGCCGGCTTTCGCTCGGCGCCAGCGCCACATCGAATACGTCGGGATCGATTGAAACGGCCTTGGCGGCGCGCTGCTCGGTATCGACGAATTCCTGCAGTTCAAAGATGCGGCGCCGGCCGTTCAGCGACAGCCCGATGGCGTCGCCCGGCGCGAGCGCAAGCCGGCTCGGCGGCAGCGCGAACGCCGCGCTCTCGCGCCCGGCCCAAAGGTCCTGCAGCCAGATTTCAGCGCGCCGCTCGGCGGCAGAACCATCGGTGACGATGGCGAGGCCGTTGTTCGCCGCACTGACGCCGGCACCGACCAGCCGGCGCGAATAGGCCACGGCGCTGCGATAATCCGCATCGCCATCGTTGAAGCTAAGCGACACCTGGCGCGGCAGTTCGGTTTCCTGGGCGCGTGTCAACTGAAACGGTGCAGCATCGTCAGGCAGCACCAGATCGTCCTCGCCGAGCTCCGCCACCGGCAAGCTGCCGCGCGGCCGAAACACAATCTGCGAGCCGACCTCGGCCGCATCGAACGCATAGGCGCTGGCGAGCGGTTCGATCGCCTGCCGCGGCGTCATCGGCCGGTCGAGCAAGTAGCCTTCCGGGCCATCGAGCAACGCCGTGCTGTCGAAATCGACCGCGCCGGCGTCGCCCAGGATCGCGGCAATCAGTCCGTCAAGCGGCGCCGAGCCGAACCGGCCGGTGAGCCAGTGCCCGGTCTGCCAGTTTGGGCCGTCGCTCCAGATGCCGGTCGCGCCCGGAAAAATCCGATAGGGCCGCGCGTCCCAGGTCCACAGATGGACGCCGGTCGCGTCGATCATCCGGCCGCCGTACACCGTCGAGACCGGATTGGTGGCATCGTCCGCACCCAAGGCCGGATCGAACGCGGTCAGCATGCATTCCAGATATCGGCGCTGAATCAGGTCGTCGCGTCCGCCGTTGGAAAAATACGGAGCGGAGCCTTCGGACGATTTCGGATCGGGAAATACGCTCGGCTGGTTCGAGCCCTTGTCGACGGCCGGGCACCCGACCTCGGTCAGCCAGATCGGCTTGCTCTGAGCAACCCAGGCGGTCGGCGCGCCAAGCTCGACACCGCCGACGCGCGCGTAGTGCGCGTTCGACCAGAAGCTCAGCAGATCCTTCTGGCGAAACACCCACGGCTTGCCGAGCCCATCGGTGATATCGCTGCGCGACTGGGCAAGGCGCGCCGCATCGTCGGCGTAGTACCAGTCGTAACCCTCGCCGCCGAACAGATTGCCGCTGAGATAGCCGCGATCGGTGATCGCGCTCGCGACCTCCAGATCGAGATGCTCGGCGCCGTCGCGCCAGTCCGACAGCGGCGCGTAATAATCGATGCCGACCACGTCGATCGAACTCGACGCCCACAGCGCATCGAGCGGAAACCGAATCTCATGCGCATCGGCGTCGACAACATGGCTGCCGTACTCGGTCCAGTCCGCGCCATAGGTGACGACCGTGCCGGCGCCGAGGATGCCCTTCACCTCGGCGGCGAGATCGACGAGATGCGTCACCATCGGATAGACGCCCGATGCCGAGCGCACCCGCGTCAGACTTTTCAGCTCAGAGCCGATCAGGAACGCATCGACGCCGCCGGCGTCCGCCGCGAGCAGGGCGTAGTGGCGGATCATGCGGCGATAGCCCCAGTCATCGAGGCCCCCGAAGAATGCATCGACCTGGGTCGCCGCCGCGGCTGTGCCGTCGGGCGAGCCTGGCTGGCCCGGCGCCGGATCGCAGGTGATGCGGCCGCGCCAGGGATAAGCCGGCTGCGACGATCCGCCGGTCAGTGGATCGGGCAGCGTGTTGCCCGCCGGGATGTCCATCATGATGAAGGGATAGAGCGTGACCTTGAGTCCGCGCGCCTTCAGCTCGGCGATCAGGTGGGTAACGCTGTCGTCGGTCGGCGTGCCGCCGAACGCCGGGCGGTCGTTGACCGTCGAAACCACATAGGCCGAGGCGCGTTCGACGCCGGCCACCGACCAGGTCGCACCGTCGGTCGATTTGGTGCTGTTCTCGACACCGGGCTGGATCGTGCAGTGGCCGGCGCGCAGATCGTTGCCGAACCAGGCGACCACGACCGCGACGCGCTCGAGATTCGGGCACATCGCCTGAAGATCGTCGAGCGATGCGACCACGTCCGACGGCGCGTAGGTGATGTGGCGGTTCTCCGGACCGACGCTGCCAGGCCCCACCACCTGCACCACAGTTGCCGGCTCGTAGCCGAACTCGGTGGTGCCGGGAATCAGCGTGATCGCCCGCACCATCTTCTCCAGCGCACCCACAGGGCGCACCGCTTCGAACGAAAGCTGCGGGATGCGGTTGCCGAAATCGTCGAGCGGCAGCCGCTCGAACACGACATAAGCGGTGCCGCGATAGGCCGGCGCGTTGTCGGCGCCTTCCTTGGCGACGATCAGCGGGTCCGGCATCTGTTCCTCAGCGCCGGCAGAGAACCGCATGGTGACGCCGGCCATATCCAGCGGCTTGCCATCGGCCCAGACTCGCATGACGTTGCCGATCGGCCCCTCGCACAGCGCCACGGCGAAGTTGCCGAAGTAGCTGTAGGTCGTGGTCGTCGTCACCGTGCCGCCACCGCCCTTGCCGCCGCTCGATTCCGAATTTGTCGAGATCACCTCTTCGAGCTGGGTCGCCCAGATCACGTCGCCGGAAATGCGCGAGCGGCCGTAGAGGCGCGCAATCGGCGCGCCTTCGGTCGAGACCATCACGTCGAGATCGGCAAGACGCGGGCCTTCGACGTTTCGCGCGCGGCCGCGATTGAGCAGGCTGTTGTCGATGACGTTGCCGGCGAGCGCACCGACCAGGCGTCCGGCGATCGCGCCGATCGGGCCGAACACGGCGCCGCCGGCCGCGGCGCCCGCGGCTGAGAGAAGGAGTGCGGCCATCAGTCGATCACTCCGGGAAATCGGAAGGCATAGGCAAGCCGGCGCCGCCACCAGGACGCGACGGCAACCTCGGCGACCGCAGCGCCGTCATGGGCATGCACCATCATGGCGGACTCAGTGACGATGGCGGCGTGCTTGGCCGGAAAGTGCGGGCGATAGCGAAACAGCAGCACGTCGCCCGGTCGGAACTGCGCGGGCTCGATCTCGACCAGATGCGCGCGCGCAGCCTGCGCCAAAGTCTCGGCGCGGGTCGCCTCCGCCCAGTCGCGCGAATAGGCCGGCACGCGCGCCGGCTCGTCGCCGACCACGGCGCGCCACACGCCGCGCACCAGGCCCAGGCAGTCGCAGCCCACGCCCTTGAGCGAGGCTTGATGGCGATAGGGCGTGCCGATCCAGGCGCGCGCCTCCGCGACGATGGCGGTGCGAGTCAAAGACATCGGAATGTTTTCTAGCTCTGCGCCAGGCTCTGGCCGTCGTTGCCCGGCTCGCCGGAGATCGCGTAATGGACGACGAAATCGTTGCCCGGGATTTGCGGGAAGCCGCGGAAGTTCAGCCCATTGTTGAAGCGGTCGCGGCAGGTCGCGAAGCGCTTGTCGCAGCCTGCCGTTACGGCAAAGCTGTCGCCCGTCGCAAGCGGCTCGGGCATCGCCTGCCACAGCTCGATCAGAATGCCCGCCGCGGTGATGCGGTGGCTTTTGACCTCGACCGCAAGCCCGGCATTGGCACCGCCCGTGAAGGTGAGTTTGCCCGCGGCGAACCAGCCATCCGCAAATGAATCGAGCCCGGATGCGAGAAAGCTCGACGTCGCCGTCAAGGTCGTGACCGCGCCCGTGCCGTTATAGGCCGGATTGGAAAGGTCGATGGTGCAGCGGCTGTCGCCCAGATCGGCCGCGCAGCTCGAACTGTAGAGATTGCCGCTCTGCTGGTTGAGGCGATCGGCAAGCCCGCGCATCTCGGCAACGAAGGCCTGGCCCTCGCGCCGCACCTCGCCGAGCGAGCCCTTGCTCAGCAGCACGGACAGCGACGGCTCGCTCCAGTCGACCAGGAACACCTCGATCGTCGCCGCGTCGTAGCGGCCCGCGGCAAGGTCGGTTTCAGTTAGCGCGTCGTCGGCAAGCGCGCCGGAAATTTCCGATCCGGTCACCGCGAGACCGAGCTGCGTCGTCGCCTCCGATGCGGTCAGTCCGGTGCCGGCGTGGCAGGTCAGGCCATCGACCACCACGTCCTCGTCATGATCGGTGAAGCCCAGCACCACGGCATCGCGCCGCGTGACGCGCCAGCATCGGCACAGCGTGGTGACGCCCGACGACAGCTTCGCCTGAAGCTCGGACGGAATGACCCTCATGGCTCGATCTCGACCAGCGGAATTTTTGGGATCGCGCCGGCCGCAAACGCCGACAGATCGACCTCGAGATAATCGGTGTCGAAGCGGACCGGCACATCGAACAGGAAGCCTGCCGTCACCGCGGCGCCGACCGCCGGCACGTGGCCGGCAAGGAACGTGATCGTCCCCGTCGCGGTGTCGCAAGTGAAGGCGACACCCTCCGCCACCTCGTCGCCCGCCACCGCCACCCGAACGCTTCCGGCCACCGGCTTTGCGATCGGCCGCTGATAGGGCGCGTAGATCGAACCGTAGGTCTTGGCCAAAGCGAACACGGTGGCTGCGCCGTCGCCGGTGCCGATCGGCTGATCGGTCGGCGACACCGCAATGCCCGGCGCAGCCGAGGCAAAGTCGAGCCGGTCGCGCCAGCGGAAGCCGTACAGCCGCCCGCGCCGCTCCTCGAAGAACGAAACCACGGCGCCGAGCGCATCGAGTGACTTGACGCCGTAGCCGGCGTCGTAGCGCCGCCGCGAGTGCGCCCAGCGGGCGTTGCGCTCCTCGCTGCCGGACCCCAGCACGACGACATCGGTCCGCCGCTCCGGGCCGCCCGCGCTTTTCAGCGCAATGTCGAGCGGAAACAGTATTTCATGAAAGGCGGCCGGCATCAGAGACCCCGCTGGCCGCGCGCCACGGCGCGCGCAATCTGGCCGGTGATATAGGTTTGCGATCGTCGGAAGCTGTCGGCGTCCGGCGTCGATATCTGGATGGTGACGTTCGGCGCGGCAGCACCACCAGGCGCAGCAACGCCAAGCGAGCCGTCCGGACCGCGCGTCAGCGGCAGGATCGCCTCCGGCCCGGCCTCGCCGGCGAGGCCTACGCCACCGCCTGCCATCGGAAAATAGCTCGGGGTGCCGATCACGCCGCCGGCCGCGAACGGCTTGATGCCGCCGTGCGCGAAGGCTGTGCCCGGCGCCGCGCCGAACAGCCCGTTGAACAGCGAACCCAATCCGCTGGTGATGCCGCTCGCCACCGGCTTCAGCGCCGCCGTGACGCTCAAGCTCGACAGCCGCAGCGCCAAGCCTTGTAGGACCGTATCGAACTGCTTGCCGCCGCTGGTCGATTGCGTGAAGGCGCGCGACATCGCCGCGGCAAAGCCGTTGGCGCTGACCGTGAGATTGCCGGTGCGCGTCTGTACGCCGTCGAGCGCCGCGTTGAGATCGGCGATGTCGCCGCTATCGATCGTGTCGCCTGCCATCGGGATACCTCGTCATCAGTTCGTTGAGCGTCGCTCGGCCGAGCGGCGCGCTGCGGCCGAGCCGCGCTTCGATCGCCAGCGCCAGCTCGCGCGGCGTCATGCGCCAGAAGCTGTCCGGCGCGAGTCCCAGCACGCCAAGCCCGATGCCGATCGCCTGCCTCCAGGGAAACGGTTCGGGCGTTACGCCTGGTCGTCCCCCGGCTGCGGCGCTAAAGGGCGCGCGGCGGTCTCCGCCGAGCTGGCATCCGCGAACGTCACCGCGATCAGATCGGCGGCGATGCGGACATAGCCGGCCGCGCCGCCTGGCACCGCCATGCTGGAAACCTCATCGTCGGACACGTCCTCGCCCGCGCCGCGAAGCCCTGCGCCGATGATGCGGGTCAGATCGCGCGCACTGAGCCGCCCGGTGCCGAACCGCTCCGCCAGCGCGGTGAGATCGTCGGCGCCGAACGCCGACTCAAGCTCGGCCAGCGCGCCGAGCGTCAGCACCAGCCGCCGCCGCGCGCCGCCAAGCTCGGCTTCGATTTCGCCGCGATGACGATTGGGCATACTTTGTCCTTGAAGATAGCGGCGCCGAAAGGCCGCTCGTCCAGTCGGAGAGGGTTCGATCAGAAGGCAAGACTGACAGTCGGCATCCGACTAGAGAAACCTCTTGTCGTCTCCGATCAGAAAATCTCGGATGTTTTGGGCGACGGGAAATCCATAACCCTTGCCAGGCGTGAGCCAGGAGAGACGCCCCGCTTCATGATAGCGGCTGGCATAGATCTCCGACCCGATCATCTGCAAGGCAATAAGTAACGCCTGAATCGCGTCGCTGCCCGTGCCCCAGCGCTCAGCTCTTCCCTCAGGCCATTCAATTTCGAAGCGGCAAATCCAATGATCTTCTTTTGTTTCAGGCGCATAAACACGAATTGGAACGCGGGCATTTCCCTGGTTCTCGCGCAGCACCAAAGAACGCGTTGCAATGATCATGGCAGGCACCTTTCAAAACGGCAGCGGCGGCAGCGTTTTTCCAGTAAGGCACGCAGCGTATCTTTCCATTGCCTGGGATCGACAAGCTGCCACAAGTCCGGCCGGTCGCAATGTTGAGCAATACAGCATGTCGATCTGCATCTGATTCCAACAGTAAGCCGCCACCTGCTTGCCGATCGCAGCAAGTTGATAAAGCGCCGGTTGTAGTGTTGATGCCGGCCCCCCCGCTGGTCCACTGGCCGCCATCCGGATTACCTGCCGACACCCTCGGCTGATCTGGATCAAACTTACGACCGTGTAAAGACGCGCCATACCGCAAGAAGTATTGGCAAGGATATCTTTTTAAGAGCTCGCCAGGGGTGAGACTTGCGAGGTGATCCTCTAGGATTTGCGCCCGAGACTGCCAAGGGCCTGCAGGCATCGTTGGCATTTCCCTACTCCGCCGTGAACGTCAGCGCGCCGGCCGATTCGATCGACACGTCGTAGGTCACCTCGCCATTGTGCTCGCCGGCAAACTCCAGGTTGGTGATCTGGAACGCGCCAGCGACCGTGCCGAACGACGGGATCACGATCTGGAAATTCTTCACCGCGCCGTCGAAGAACGTCTGGCGCATCAGCTCGTCGGTCGAGGCGTCCTTGAACAGCCCGCGTCCCGAGATCGAGGCGCGCTTGACGCCGGCGCCATCGAGCAGCTCGCGCCAGCGGTCCACCGATTCCGCGTGCGTGGTATCCACCGTCTCGGCGTTGAATGCGATCCGCCGTGTGCGAAGACCTGCGACGGTGGTGAAATCCGAACCGTCGGCAATCTTGACGAGCAGATCCTTGCCTTTCTGGGCTGACATGGTGTGCGTCCTTTCGAATTAAGCGGTCGGCTCGGTCACGGCGCGAAACCGCACCAGCGCATGATAAGTGCGGCCATCGGCCTCGCGGCGCACATCGGCGACCGCGAAGCGCAGGTTGATCAGCCGATGATCGGTGAGCGTCAGCGGCGCATCGTCGAGCGCCTGTAGCAGCGCGCCGGAAATCAGATGCGCCTCTCGATGGCCACCTTGGCGCGACCAGGCGTGCAAGGTGACCTGGTGCTCCTGGCCCGGTTCGGTGCCGGTCGAGAAATCCGACACCCGCGTCTCGCCCAGCGTGACGTAGGGAAACACAGCGCCGCGCGGCGGCTCGTCATAGACCTTGGCGCCGCCAAGCAGCGCGTTGAGCCCGCCGTCGGCGGCCAAAGCATCGTGAATCGCAGCGCGCAGCGCCGCGGAGGCAGAGGACATGGCGATTGCTCCGGCTAGTCGTCGCGGCGCTCGGCGTCGATATCGAGGAAGCGCTTGTCGCGTTCGCGCAGCGCGACGATGCGGTAGATGACGTCGCCGTCGCGGAAGCGGTGGCGCAACGTGATGTCCGCGCTGTATCGAATGCGGATGCGATGCGTGACATCGGCGCCGAGCGCATCGGCCTCGACCGCACCCCGCGCCGTCGCGGGCTCGACCGAGCCCCACAGCGTCGCGACCGCGGCATAGCTCCGCGTCACGCCGCCCGATCCATCCGCGGTTTCGACCGGCGCCTCGAGCGTCAGCCGTCGATTCAGCGTTCCCGGATCGGTCATAGCGACAGCACCCGGTAAGGCGCGACCAGCGCCGCAGCCGATGCCGGCAGCAGATTGACCTGCGAGCCTTGTGCGATCAGGCCGCGGTTCTCGTACCAATGCGCGACCATCAGGCGGATGGCCTGGCGCAGATCCGCCGGCACGTCGCCCACGTCATCGCCATAGCCCGCGACAATGTCGAGCTCGATGCCGGCGGCGACGCGGCCCGGCGCGGGCGGCACGCCGTTGGCGTAGGACAGCGCCGCAGGCGCTCTCCCCGCCTCGACGATGAAACCCGCCGGGTCGATCGACTGCGTCGAGCCGTCGAGCCGATAGACCCGCACCGCCGAAAGCTGCCGCAGCGGCACAGGCAGCACCAGCACCCGGCCGTCGTCCGGCCAAGTGTCGCGGACGATCCGCCAGCTCTGCGTGATCAGCGCGCGCCGCGTCTGCGCCTCGATATGGACGCGGGCGCCCGCGATCAAGGCGGCGATCGCATCATCGTCGTCGGCCGTCTCGACCTTGAGGAAGGCCTTGGCGTCGTCGAGCGCGACCGGCTCGACCGCCGGCCCGGATAAAAGAATGGAGGACATGGCTTCTCCACGTCGTTGACAAAATCCGCGCGAGCGGGCTCAACGGCACGTCATGCGCCGCGCGCCCCTCGCTCTCGTTCTTTCGCTATCGCTTGGCCTGCCCGCCACCGCCCTGGTCGGCGGCGCGCCGGAGGTCCCCGACCCTGCGAACCAGCCCGAAGTAATGCTGGTCGGCGTGGTCGGCGAGCGCAGCAACTTCTGCACCGGCACGGCAATCGCGCGCGATCTCGTGCTCACCGCGGCGCACTGCGTGCTGCCGGGCGCCGTCTACAAACTGCTGTCATTCACCGCCAACAAGACGCCGGTGCTGAAGGACACAACGTTGGTCGTCCACCACCCGCAATTCGATCTCAAAACCATGCTGGCGCATCGCGCCACCGCCGATGTCGCGCTACTCAAGCTCGCCGCACCGCTGAACGTGCAGCCGGCGACGCTGCTTCCGCCGCGACAACGCGTTGCACCCGGCGAGCGGTTCGTGCTGCGCGGCTATGGCTTTGCCGTGCGCGGCGACGGCAGCAGCGCCGGCACCTTGCGCTATGCGGCGCTGATCGCCACCGGACAGCCCGGCAATCTTCAGCTTCGCCTGGTCGATCCGGCGACCGGCGGCACGCGCGCGGGCTTCGGCGCCTGCACCGGCGACAGCGGCGCGCCGGTTTATGTCGAGGCAACCAACAAGCTCGCGATCTACGGCCTGGTGAGTTGGTCGACCGGCCCCGGCGGCGACAGCGGCTGCGGCGGCCTCACGGGCGTCACGCCGCTCGATCTTTATCGGGGCTGGATCGAGCAGCAGGCGAAGAGGATGGAGAGTGCGCTCTCGCCTTGAGGGTTGGCCGTCACGCTGAAGACGTACCTCAGCGTGACGGTTCATGAGCGCTGCCTTTAGCTCGCCGCGAACTTCATCACCTTGATGGCGTCGAAGTCCTGCACGCCGCCGCCGACCCGCTTGGTCGTGTAGAACAGCACGTACGGCTTCGCCGTGAACGGATCGCGCAGCACGCGCACGCCCGCGCGGTCGACCACCAGGTAGCCGCGGCCGAAATCGCCGAACGCGATCGACAGCGAGTTCGCGGCAATGTCGGGCATGTCCTCGGCCTCGACCACCGGGAAGGTCATCAGCGAGGCGCGGCCGCCCGCGATCGCCGGCGGCGCCCAGAGGTAGTCGCCGCCGTCGTCCTTGAACTTGCGGATCGCGGCCTGGGTCTTGCGGTTCATGACGAATGCGCCGTTCTGCCGGTAGCCGGCCTTCACGGCGTAGATCAGGTCGACCAGCGCGTCCGACGGATTCGAGCTGGCGAAATCGCCGGCCGCCCCCGAGGCCACGTAGCCGATGTTGCCCCAGGTCCACGAGCCGTTGGCGATCGTGGTGTAGCTGAGGAAGCCCTTCGGCTTGTTGCTGCCGTCGCCGCTGACGAAGGCTGCGCCCTCCTGCACGGCGAAGGCCTGCTCGACCTCGGTGGCGAGCCACTGATCGATGTTGACCGCGGCGTCCTCGAGCAAGGTCGCGGTTGCGGCCGGCATGGCGTAAAGCTCCATCGCCGGGAACGACAGCGAGTCGAGCACGGGCGACGTGGTCTGCGTCCGCGCATCGGTCTCGCCGACCCAGCCGGTGGCCGGCCCCGCCGTCATGAACGGCTTCTTGTAGATGCCGGACGAGATGGTGCGCTGGCCCGCGATCGAACGGATCGGCGAGATTGCCGTGAGCCGCTCGCCGATCGCCTGCTCGATCTCGACCGGCACCACATAGCCGCCGTCCGGATTGGAGCCGGCCGACATCGCTTTGACTTCGAGCGCGCGAAGCCCGCCGCTCTCGCCGCTCCGCATATAGCTGTCGAACGCCTGCTTGTGCTCGACCGCATCGGCGGCCAGCGCCTTGCCTTCGCGGCCGAGCGCGGGACGCGCCGATTTCAGCGCCAGGTCGTCGAGCCGCCGCGTCAGTGCGGCGTTGATGCGTTCGACCTTGTCCTCGGTAATGACGTCGGCCGAGCGCCGCTCGATCTGGTCGAGCCGGTCGTCGTTGGCCGCCTTGAACTCCTCGAACAGCCGCATCACGTCGTCCTGGCTGACGGCGGCTGCGCCGATGCCGGCCTTGGTCTCCGGCGCGTGGGAAGAAACGTCGATGTCCATCAAGATCACCTCTTCGGTTGGGACAGGTTGAGGCACGCGCCGTCGAACGAGCCTTACGCCCGTGCCGCCGCGCGCCGGAATTTTCAATCAGTAGATTCGACTTGGTGGCGAAATCGGGTGGCCACTAAGTGGACTGTTGCGAAGTTAAAGCATTGCAGAGATGCGGCCCGTCTGCGCTCAAAGACACAACTCCGGTCGGTACATCTAATCTATTCCGAAACAAAATCGTCATTTTCGCCGCGAAAATTGCTCCTCAATCTTTTTAAGAAGTGCATCCAGCTTAACCGCATCAGAGTCGATGTTGCGCACGACATCGCGCGCCAGTTCGGGCGTAAACGCCTTCCCCTCCTCGTGGCCAAAAATGATACCTTCCGTCGCGCTCGCATAGGCGACGGCGGCCATCCACGCCGCTTGCAGCTCGTCAAGTTTGCTGCCGAGCCAACGAAGCCCCAGTGCGAAGCGCCAGTGGCGGTCGAATTTTTCGGGCCCTAAGAACGTCATGACGCTCGAAGCGTCGTCTTCAAAACATTCAAATCCCGTGTTTTTTTCGTCCAACCAGGCCGGCAGAAACCCGCGTAGCTTCAAAAGATCGATGCCAGCTTGCAGCCGTAACGGATATTTCTCGGTCGCGATGGCGCGTTGCCATTCCGTACTGGTGACCAAGCGCCGATCAGACAAGATGTGCAATTCCATCGACATGAGAGCTCCTAAGCCCCAACCAAATATCCGAACAGCTTCATCGCCTTCACAAAACTCTTTCTCGAAACGCCGCGCACGGCTTGCAGTTCGATGATAGGCACACTGGCATCCGTCCCTGTTTTGCCGCGCAAGTCCGCTGCTCGTCTGGGTTCGATACCGGCACTTCCAGTCTTAACGTCATAAATCGCAATAATGTCGCCGATTTCGTCACGCAAAACCACGTCCGTCCGAATGCTTCCCTCTGCGGCTCGCATCAGCTCGCATAAATCGCTCGCGCTGGTGCGCGGCCCACATTTCCTCCGCCCGCACCATCAAAACCGTCCGCCGGCGCGCAGCGCACGCTCCGACATGACGAGATCGCGCCAGGCCATGCGCTCGGACTTGTCACCATCCTCGCGATCGAACGCGTAGCGCGGCTGCTTCCGGAACAGCCGCTCGGGCTTGAGCGCACGGAGCGAGCGATCGACCGGCCAGCCGCGATGCGTCGGGCTGCGCGTCCGCGCCACTCTCTTGTCCTCGCGCGTGAGCACGTCAGGCAGAGAGCCGGAGAAAGGCTGGGAGGGGAGCCTTGCCTCCTTCACGGCACGGACGCGCGCCCCCGGGAGCAGCGGAAACGTCACGATCGAAATCTCCCAGAGATCAATCGCCTCGAGCTTCCTGATGCGCGTCTTCGGATCGAGCCGCCCCTTCACGGTGCGAAAGCCGATCGACAGCCCGTCGGCGGTGCCGGCCTTGAGCAGCGCCAGCAGCTCGCGCGCCCGCACCACCTCGGGAATGAGTCGGCCGCGCGCATAGAGCCCGTTCGCATCCTCGTGCAGATCGAGCCACACCCCGATCGGCTCCGACGGATCGTGCTGGAACAGCATCGGCACGCGCCGCACGCCACGCCGGCGCAGCGACGCCGCAAACGCGCCCGGCATCACCATGTCGCGAGCCTGGTCGATCTCGCCGAACAGCGAGGCATAGCCTTCGACCGTGCCGTCGGGGGTGATCGCCGCTGGGCGGGTGATCTCTGCGGGTGCGAGCATGATTGTTCTCATTCCTTGGAACGGTCGCAAGCAGCGCCACGCACTCCGCCTTCGCCCCCCGGCTTGATCCGGGGGGCCATGATGCGGGTCGTCGTGCTGCGAAGTTTCGATGGATCGCCGGGTCAGGCCCGGCGATGACGCAGGTGCGTTACTTCCCGCGCCGTGCGCCTGGCTTGGCGGCCTTCTTGGTTCCCGCCCCACGCGTCTTCTTCCCGATGCGATCGAGGTGGCCGAGAAATTCGCGAAACACGGTCAAGTGATCGCGGCGCGATTTGGTCTCGCCGCGGATCGAGCGCAGCACGGTGTGCAGATTGTCCATCACTTTCCTCCGCCGGGTGCCTTGAATGTGTCGTTGAAGCGCGCAAGCTCGCGCACGAAATCGTCGAAACGCCGCGCCGACGCGGCAAGCTCGCGCAGCGCAAACCAGGCCAGCGCCGAGGCGGAGCTCGCCCACAGCAGCAGCGCCAGATGCGCGAGGTCGCCGCGTTCGGCGAATGTGAGGATCATGTCGGTCATGTCGCGTTGCGGCGCGCCTGCGCCAGCCCTATATCAAGTGTCGGGCGACGCCACTGGCTCAGGAGACAACGATGCGATCGTTGCTGGCCGCCGCAATGGCCTTTGTCGTGCTGGACGCGAGCCCGGCCTGGGCCGCGATCCGCATCATCGATTCGAACTACGAGAACGGCATCACCACGGTGACCGGCCAGACGCGCGCTCATCAGAAGGTCACGCTCGGCGGCCAGTACACCACGACATCGGACGGCGGCGGGCATTTCGAATTCCACGTCAAGTACAAGCCGGACACCTGCCTGGCGAGCATCGTCGTGGACGAGGACAACTACTCCGCGCTGCTCACCGGCTGCCTGGCGAGCGATGCCGCAGCCGATGCGGCCCGCACCGGCGTGTCGCCGCCGCCGAGCACCGCCAAGTGACCGGCTAAATCCGGTCCCCGCCCTCGACCGGCGAATAGCCGATCGCCTCGCGCTTCTCATTGACCGTCAGGAACGCGGCCTCGCCGACCTGCTCCCAGAACGCAGCGCGGTCCTTGGCCAGCGCCGGCGCATCGTCGGTGTCGACCACCAGACGGACATCGCCGAACACCGGCGCGAGCCAATGCGTCAGCGACGCGCCGATCCGGCTCGCCAACGGCAGCACGGTGCCGCGCCAGAATACGCGGTTCGCCTCCTGGTAGTTCGAATAGGTGTTGTCGCCGGGAATCCCGAGCAGCATCGGCGGCACGCCGAAGGCGAGCGCGATCTCGCGCGCGGCGGCGTGCTTGGCCTCCATGAAATCCATGTCCTTGGGCGACAGCGACATCGCCTTCCAGTCGAGGCCGCCTTCGAGCAGCAGCGGCCGCCCGGCGTTGCGGGTGCCCTGGTACTGGTCCTCGAGCTCGCGCTTGAGCCGTTCGAACTGGCTGTCCGACAGCACCGCCCCCTCCGGCCCCGAATAGACCAGGGCTCCCGATGGCCGCGCCGCGTTGTCGAGCAGCGCCTTGTTCCATTTCGCTGCACTGTTGTGCGTATCGACGGCGATCGCAGCCGCTTCAAGCGAACTCAACCCGTAGTGATCGTCGAGCGGATGAAACTGCGTCAGATGCAGGATCGGCGGCAGCGGCGCGCTCTGGTCGAAGCGCACGGTGCGCGGACCGATCGTATAGTCATAAGCCTCGGGCCAGCCGTCGGGCCCCGGCACCACGCGCATGCGGTCGGGCCGCAGCGCGTAAAGCTCGCGCACCGCACCTTCGACCGTCACCGCTTCGATATAGGCGTTGCCGGCGAGCAGCAGATGCGCGCAGACCGCTTCGAGAAAGGCTGCGCCCTCCTGACGCGGATTGGGCCGCGACAGCAGATCGCGCAGCGGATGCGGATCGCGCAGCACCGGACCCTCGTACGCCAGGTAGGTCGCGCCGGCGACATTTTCCGCCACGAGCTTGACCGCGCGGTGCACGATGGCGTTGCAGACGTAGCCCTCGCGCGCCAGCGCCGCGTAGTCGCGCGGCGTCCACCGTGCCCGACCGCCGCTCTCGAACTGGATGAGCTGCGCGGTGCGCGAGGCCTTTGCCTCCGGCGCGTGAAAGAGATTCTTCAATCGCTCAAGCACGGCGATTTCCTTTTCCTGGATGCAATCGAGCTTCGCCCATCCTTCGAGACGCGCGCTCCGCGCGCTCCTCAGGATGAGGATAGAGAATGCGGCGCTTCCGCTATTTGAGCCTCATGGTGAGGAGCGGTCCGAAGGACCGCGTCTCGAACCATGGCGGCAAGTCATTACAACCCCCGCACCCTTGGCTCGGCCTTCGCGGCAAACGTGAGCGCCGTCACCGCCCAGACCAGCGCGTCGAGTCGGTCCGGCGAGTGGCCCTGCGACAGCCCGTCGAGTCCGAAGTCGCACATCTCGTCTTCCAGCGCCGGAAACACGCCGACGTGCTTGACCCGGCCCTGCTCGTAGAGATGCGACACCGGCTCGGCGCGCAGCCACTTGCCGCGGCTCGCCCGCACCTCGACGACGGGCACGCTGCGATCGGCCTCGCCGATCACCGCACGCACCATATCGCCGCCCTGGTTGACCTCGGCCACCAGCGCATCGGCCGACAGCCTGCGCCACAACGCGATCGCCTTGTTGGCCCAGCCGGCCGGCGAAAGCTCGGCCGCTGTCTCATCGGCGATCACATAGATCGTGCCGTCCTCGGCGCGGCCCGCCGCGACCAGACCGCAGGCATCGGCCCGCTTGTGCGACGAGGCCGGCGGATCGATCGCCACCACGATCCGCTGCAACGGCGGCGCGGCGGCAACCCGGCAATCCTCCAGTTTGGCCCGCGACCACAGCGCGTCGGCGCGCTCCTCGATGATCTCGCCGTCGATCTCCTGGCGGCCGAGCCGCGTGCCGACGTAGCGCTTGATCACCGCGTCGAAAAACGCCGGCGCGAGATTGCAGGAGTTGGCCACCGTGCCGGCGCGCGTCAGCGCCGTCGCCGGATCGGCGATCAGCCGTTTGAGCAGCGCGATCGGCCGCGGCGTGGTCGTGATGACCTGCCGCGGCCGCTCGCCAAGGCGCAGCCCGAACTGCAACATATCGAAGGTCGCTTCGGCATGACGCCACTTGGCAAGCTCATCCGACCAGGCGGCCGCGAATTGCGGCCCACGCAGGCTCTCCGGATCCTCGGCCGAGAACACCTGGGCCACCGTGCCGTTGCGCCATTCCAGGCGACGGCGCGACGGAATCCAGGTCGGCCGATCCTTGCGGCGATGCACCGCGAGCAGCCCGGAGACACCCTCAACCATCACCTCGCGTGCGTCGTGCTCGGTCTCGCCGATCAGCGCGATCGGCGAAAGCGGCGCGATGCCGAGCTTCGGGTCGCCCAACGCAATTGTTCGCACCCATTCGGCGCCAGCCCGCGTCTTGCCCGCGCCGCGTCCGCCCAGCACCAGCCATGTCGTCCAATCCGACTGCGGCGGTTTTTGATGCCGATGCGCGAAGGGTTCCCATTCGCGATCGAGAAACTGGAGCTCCTCAGGTTGCAGTTCCGTCAGGACGCACTGAAGCAGTCCGGCTTTCGACGATCGACTCAATGCGGCGAGCAAGTTGTCGACGGAGCTCGTCGATGTCTCGGGGCATGGGATCGTCATCATCCTCTTGATCCGGCGGCTTGGCGCCGCGTTTGCTTTGCGCTTCGTCGAAAGCCGTCAGCTCCCGCAGCGTCTTGACCACCACCGCGAGAGTCCGTGCATTGCCCTCGCGCTCGACCGGCTCGAGGCCCGCCGCCTTGAGGCAATCCTCGATATCCTTGACCTGCCGCTCCGCGGCGCGCCACAGCCGCGCCACCAGCGCGGCGCGCGAGCCGCGGCCGCCCGGCATCTTCACGCCGGGACGGCGCTTCGCGATCGGCGCCGGCGCCACCCCGGTGCCGTCGTCGAACTCGCCGGCGAAGCAGCGGTACAGCATGTGATTGGGCAGCCCGCTCTCGGCACAGATGGTTCGGATCGCCGCGCCTTCGACGTAACGGCGACGCACCAGCGCCACCACATCCGGGGTGGGAATGTCGGTCATTTTGCTATCGGGGTTTTGCGCTCCGGGGCCTCGCCGGCGCCGGACGCATTTCTTGAACGTGCCGCAACTCTACTGGAGCAGCGTACGGCTGTCAAGATTAATTTCCTAGCAATAGGAATTTTTACAAACACCTGCATCCCTGTGGATAACTTCCAAAACCTGAGGTCGATCAATGAGTATGGCCAACGCGGGCTGCATCCGACGCGCCGGCCCTCACCGGGCTCCGGTCATCCTTCGCGGCTGAGCGGTCCGGAACGCGTTGGTCTGCGCGACGTTCAAGTTCAAACGCAGCAGCCGGAGCGCAACCATGACCAGCACGACGATGCCGATCCTTCAGATTCGCAATGCCAAGGGCGGCGCGTGGACGGTCCACGGCGAGTTTCCCGACGGCAGCGTCGAGGACATTCCCGGCTTCAAGTCCGAGAACGACGCCAACTAATGGGTCGCGAGCAGCTTGCAGCAATGGCTTGACGGTCGCGACGCGGGCAACGGCCAGCACTAAGTCCGCGATGAGTCCGTGTCGCGCGGCGAAAGTTCCACCGCGCGCGGGCATGCACGCATCACCCTGAGCGCATTTCGGAACATCGCGTCGCGGCCAACGTTGCCCTTGGCGACGGCAACGAATCCGCGGATTGCGCGTGCCATCATCAGCGCCGACATCAAAAGCAAACAAGAAAGGATTGCCCATGGGCCTGTTCACCAAGGACATCAAGACAATGGACGACCTCTTCCTGCATGTGATGCAGGACGTGTACTACGCCGAGAACCAGATCGTGAAAAACCTTCCGAGCATGATCGAGAAGTCCACCAGTCCCCAGCTCGCCGAGGGCCTCAAGAGCCACCTCGCCGAAACCAAGACGCACGTGAAGCGGCTTGAGCAGGCGTTCCAGCTTTACGGCAAGAAGGCCGAGGGCGTGGATTGTCCGGCGATCGACGGCATCATCGATGAGGCCGACGATGTCGGCGGCGAAATCGCTGACAAGAAGGTGCTCGACGCCGCTATTGTTGCCAGCGCTCAGGCCGTCGAGCACTACGAGATCACACGCTACGGCACGCTGATCGCATGGGCGCAGCAGCTCGGCCGCAACGACATGGCAACGCTGTTCAAGCAGACGCTGGCCGAGGAGAAGGCCGCCGACCAGAAGCTCACCACGTTGGCTGAAGGCGCGATCAATCTGCGCGCTGCAAGCTGATCACGGCCCGCTCACAACACCGAGAAGGCGCGCCCCAACGGGCGCGCTTTTCGTTTGCCATGGAACCCGCCCGCCCCCCCGGTCGTTGGATGTGGCGAGAGCAGGAACGAGAACAGAGGATCGATAGGAGCCCTGTCATGGCCAGGATCGTCATTCGGTGCCAGTACACCGGACACTACGTCTTCACCGGATTCGACACGCGAACCACTCCTGCGGTTGCCGGCGGACGCATCTTCTGTCCGTACTGCGTTGCCGAGCACGTCTGGAGCAGCACCGAGGCGCGCCTCGACGATCATCAGCGCGATCAGCAGCAACGCCACAAGCCACTGGTGCGGCAGGCAAGCTGACAACGGCCAAGCCACGGGCGCCCCCCGGAACCCGCCGATTCTGCCCCAATATCGTCCGCACCAGGCCACACTTTGCTGGCTCAGTGTCCCCCGGGGCCGGGTGGTAGCGACCGAATGGGGACGGCCATGAGTAGCGTGAGACGGTATCGCCAATACGCCGCAGACTGTGTCCGGCAAGCCCAGTCTGAGGCGGCTTCCGAAGACAAGACGATCCTTCTGAATGTCGCGCTCGCCTGGTTGCGCCTGGCGCAACAACTTGAGGGGCGCGACGAGACATCAAGCCCACCGATGGCGCCGGACCACGTCGACGCCGAGCCCGTCATGCTCGAACACGAGAGCATGTAGCAAAGCAGCCTCCCGTCTTCTCAGGTTGAATTTCCCGCTCGCTCCGGCATGGTGCGGGCGCCATGAACGACGCCTCGCAGCCCCAGCCCGCGACACGCCTGCCCCATGCCGCCATCCGGGCGATCATGATGGGCATCCTGCTGGCGATGTTCCTGTCGGCACTGGAGCAGACTATCGTCGCACCGGCGCTGCCGACCATCGGCCGCACGCTCGGCGACGTCGAAAATCTGTCGTGGACCGTCACCGCCTATCTGCTCGCCAACACCGCCGTGACGCCGCTGTTCGGCAAGCTCTCCGACATCCACGGCCGGCGGCGGATGATGCTGGTGGCCATCGTCATCTTCATCGTCGGCTCGGTCGCCTGCGCGCTGGCGCCCAGCATGCCGGCACTGATCGCAGCCCGGACGCTGCAAGGCATCGGCGGCGGCGGCATCCTGCCGATCGCGCACACCATCATCGGCGACATGGTTTCGCCGATGGAGCGGCCGCGCTACCAGAGCTACACCTCGATCATGTTCCTGGTCGCCAGTATTGCCGGGCCGGTGCTCGGCGGCGTGCTGACCGACTACGTGCACTGGACCATGATCTTCTGGATCAACCTGCCGATCGGCCTGATCGCGCTGGTGATGACCGAGCGCGCGCTGCGCAAGCTGCCGCGGCATGACCGCCCGCACCGGCTCGATGTCGCCGGAGCCCTGCTGATGGTTTCCGCAGCGATGTCGTTGATGCTGGCGATGACCTGGGGCGGCACGCGCTATGGCTGGGCCTCGGTGACGATCCTCGGGCTGCTCGCCGCCTCCGTCGTGCTGTGGCTGCTGTTTGCGCTTCGTATCGCCACCGCGCCTGAGCCGTTCATTCCGCTGTCCGTGCTGAGCCAACCGATCGTCGCGGCCACCGCCGCCGCCGGCTTCTTCAGCGTCGGCGTCATCATCGGCCTGTCGATCTTCCTGCCGCTCTATTTCGAGCTGGTGCTCGGCTTCTCGCCAAGCGGCTCCGGCATCGGGCTGATCGTCTTTCTCGCCGCAGCCACCATCGGCTCGTTCGTCGCCGGACGCATAATGGTCCACACAACACACTACAAGCGCGTGCCGGTCGTAGGGCTCGTGCTCGGCATCATCATGCTGGCATTATTCGCGGCGCGGCCCGGCGGGCTTTCGCTCCTGGAGGTCTCGGTGCTCTTGACCATCGGCGGCAGCGGCCTCGGCGTGATGTATCCGGTCACCACCACGATCGTGCAGAACTCGGTCGCGCCGCACCAGCTCGGCACCGCGACCGGCGCGCTGAACTTTGCCCGCCAGCTTGGCGGCGCCTTCACGGTCGCAGCCTTCAGCGCCGTCGTACTCGGTGGCATCGACCATGGCGGTCATGGCCTGACCCTGCAAATCCTGCGCAGCAGCTCGGCGCTGGCCCGTGCCGATTTCACCGAGATGTTTCGCTGGCTGTTTGCCGCCGGCGCGGTGCTGCTGGCAGCGGGCCTCATCGCCATGCTCGTGGTCGAGGAGCGGCCGCTGCGCGGGCCGCGCAAGGATCCAGCGCCGCTCGCTGCTGAATAACTCGTTGATCGTCCTGCGCGGCTCATGGCTGCCCCGCATCGATAGGCGTTGAAATCTTGCGGTTATGGCGCGATGCTGCTTTGCAGCATCAATGAATCGGAACTCGACGATCGCGCGCCCGCGCCAGGATCATTTGAGGCAATGAATATTTCTAAGGCGGCCGCCCGCGCGCGAGCCCATGTTCAGCGCAGCGTCAGCGGTCGTCGCGGCCACGGATCGGATCGCGGCCCCACGGCGGTGCATTCGCCGGCCGCGACACCCGCCGAAGCCGCCGCCGCCGCCCATCCCGCGCCACAGCGCAACCCGATGAGCCACGCCGAGGTGCGCAAGATCTTCTTCGGGCTGATGCTGGCGGCGTTCCTGGCCGCGCTCAACCAGACCATCATCGCCACGGCGCTGCCGACCATCGGCCGCCAATTCGGCGATTTCGAGAATCTGTCCTGGATCGTCACCGCCTACCTCCTGACGTCGACGGCAGTGGCGCCGCTGTACGGTAAGCTCTCCGACATCTGGGGCCGCCGCGCCATGATCCTCGCCGCCATCGGCCTGTTCATGGCGGGCTCGGCGATGGCTGCTGCAGCTCCCAGCATGACCATGCTGATCCTCGGCCGCGGCCTGCAAGGCATCGGCGGCGGCGGCATCCTGCCGCTCTGCCAGTCGGTGATCGCCGACGTGGTCGCACCGCGCGAACGCGGCCGCTACCAGGCCTACATGGGCGTGGTCTGGGTGACGTCGGGCGTCGGCGGTCCGGTGTTCGGCGGCATGATGGCCGAGCATCTGCACTGGTCGTTGATCTTCTGGGTCAACGTGCCGCTCGGCCTTGCCGCGGCGCTGCTGACCCACATTCATCTCAAACACATCCCGCGTCACGAGCGCCGCCACAAGCTCGATCTGCTCGGCGCCGTCCTGATGATGGGCTCGTGCATTCCGCTGCTGCTGGCGCTGACCTGGGGCGGCACGCAATACCACTGGCTGTCCGCGCCCATCATCACGATGATCGCCGCCTCCTTCGTGCTGTCGCTGCTGTTCGGCTGGCGGCTCACCAAGGCGCCGGAGCCGTTCCTGCCGCTCACGGTGCTCAACAATCCGGTGATGCGCATGGGCACGGCCTCGGCCTCGCTCGCCATGGGCGTGCAGATCGGGCTGACCATCATCGTGCCGCTCTACTTCGAGGTGGTGCACAAGCTCAGCGCCACCGAATCCGGGGTGGCGCTGATCCCCATCGCGCTGACCACACCGGGCTCGCTGTTGTCTGGCCAGGCCATGCTGTACTGGAAGCACTACAAGCGCGCGCCGATGGTTGGCCTGTGCTTTGCGCTGGCCGCCACGGTGTTCCTGATCTGGCGGCCGGACATGTCGCTTGCCCATGTCATCGTCGCGCTGTCCGTGGTCGGCACCGCGGTCGGCCTCGTGTTCCCTGTCACCACCGTGTCGATCCAGAACGCGGTGCCGCATCATCAGGTCGGCATCGCCATGGGCGCGCTCAACTTCTTCCGCTCCCTGGTCTCGGCGTTTATCGTCGCAGTGCTTGGCGCTATTCTGCTCGCCGGCCTCGGCGTGGCGCCGCAGCGCGGCGGCCATGCCGTCTCCGTGGTCAGCACCGTGAGCGGCGCGGCCGGACCCGACGTCGCGTTCGTGTTCCGCTGGGTGTTCCTCGCCGCCTTCGTGTTCCTGGCGATCAGCCTGCTTTGCCTCGCGCTGATGGAGGAACGCCCGTTGCGCGCCAGCATTGCGCCGCAGCCCGATCCGCAACGGCCGGTGCCGGCGGAATAGCGTTCGACCCGCCGTCCGCGCGAACGTCGGACACCCCGCGGCTTCTGCCGGAACGGACATGGGCGCTGTGCGCCGTCTCGAAGCTTGCTAAGCTTCCTTCAGGCGGGGGCCTGTTCATGATCGTGACCTCCGTCTATTTCAGGAGGGCGACGATGCGAAATTCACTCATACTGCTGGGTACGATGGCCGCGGCGACGATGTTGGCGCTGCCGGCAAAGCAATCGTCTGCGACGTCGCTTGTCGCGGGCATGGCGGCAACACCGGCTGCGGCCGAAGACATCTCGAATTTGATCGAGGTCCGCAAAGGCGGCGGTGGTGGTGGCGGCGGCGGTGGCAGTAAGAAAGCGGGCGGTGGTGGTGGCGGTGGCGGGAAAGCTGCCAACGCCGGTGGCAAGCGCGGCGGCAAGCAAGGTCGCGGTGGCCGCGGCGGTGGTGGCGGCGGCGGTGGTGGCGGCATCGAAGCCGGCTTCGAAGGCGGCGATAGTGTCGGCGGCGGCGCCAGCTTCGGCATCGGCGGCTTCAACATCAACGTCGGCCGCTGATTTCGTCGTGAATGAGAAGGGCATCGCCGGACGCAATCCGGCGATGCCGATCGGCAAAACACCTCATTGCGGCAGGGGACGGCTGAAATTCTGAACCGTCAGCTCGCGAGCTTCACCGCCTCGAGGTGGTCGTTCAGCACGCCGCCGATCTCTGCCCGCGGCACGCGGCCGAAGCCGCAATAGCCTGCCACGCCGAACTCCGGCAGATATTTCCGCGCCATGGCGATACGGTCCTTGAAGCCGTCCATGTGATGGACGACGCCGAGATAGACTCGCGCGCCGCGCGGCTTGAGGTCCTTGAGCGGCGCCAGGAACGCCTCGCCGACGTCCGGCAGCACCGGGATGTGGATCCAATCGACCCTCCGCCCCGAAGCCTCGATCGTCGCATTGGCGAGTTCGACCGTGGCCGAAAGATCGGGCGGCGCAAAGCGCGGCCAGCCGCCCAGCGTGCCGAAGCAGAAGTGGTAGCCGAGCTGGACATCCTCCGGAATGCGCGGCGATAGCGTGCGGAACTGTGCGACGTTCCGTTCGATCGCGCCGTCCTTCGAGAGGCCCGGCACCGCGCCGTAGGAATCCTGCACCTCGGTCGCGCAGTCCCATTGGATGGCGAGGTCGTCGTTGGGGATGTGCTTGACGATGTTGTCGACCTCGGCCGCGAGCGCTTCGGTAAAGCCCGGCCGGACCTTGGCGACATCGGCCTGGTCGGGAAAGATTCGCGGCGGCAAGGCGCTGACGACCGACGCCAGCGACACCTGGAAGCGCAGGTGCTTCGGCAGCTCGCCCTTCTCGCGCAGGGTCTTGAACACGAAATACGAATTGATGGCGTCGCGCGCGTAGCCGATGCGCCAGCCGGCATCGCCGAAGCGCACGCGCTCGACGCCCGGCTTCACTTTGAACAGATAGCTGTCGCCGGCGTTTCGAGGATTGCGCCGCTCCACGCCGTTCTCCGGCGCAGGCCAACGCAGCGTCTCAAGCTCGGGGTGCCCGACCAGCACGTGGTAGTGGATGCGGCTGATCCAATGCTGGCGCGGCCCGACTTCGCCGTCGGGCATGGCCTTCAGCGTGGCGCCAAGCGGCTTGCCGAATTCGCGGAACACCTGTTCGGCGGTGTCGAATGGGATGCTTCCGACCAGAAGGACGTCTTGAGACACTGGGGCACTCCGGGAGACACGGCGTTACATTTGACACGCCGATTATCCGGACGATCCGGCACTCGGGTCAAGAACCGCGTGCGACCCCACGCCCTCAGGTCTGCGCTGGCTTGCCCAACCCGCGCGTCATCAGCCGCGCCAGGCGATCGGAAAAGCTTTTCGCGTCGCTCGGCCGCTCGCCGTCGAGCACCCGCGCCTCGTCGTAGAGCAGGTGCGCCGCGTCCTGCTTGAACGAGTCCTCGTCGGCGCCGAGCGCCGCCAGCGACGCGATCAGGCTGTGCCGCGGATTGATTTCCAGGATCGGCTTGTCCGCCTTCATCACGCGCCCGGTGCCCTGCAACAACTTCTCCAGCGAGCGGTCGGGACCGAGGTCCGATGCAACAAGGCAAACCGCGCTGTCGGTCAGCCGGTCCGATGCCCGCACGTCCGACACCGTATCGCCCAGCGTGAGCTTCACGAAGGCGATGAAATTCGTCACCGCTTCGTTGGTTTCGATCTTGGGCTCGGCCTTGTCGTCGAGCAGCGGGACCAGATTGAGATCGGCCGCGCCCTGGGTCACCGACTTGAACGGCTTGCCCTCGAACGCCGGCATCATGCTCACCCACATGCTGTCGATCATGTCTGACAGCAGCAGCACCTCGATGCCGCGGGCGCGGAAGCCCTCCAGGTGCGGCGACGATCCGATCTGCTCGGCGCTCTCGCCGGCGATGTAATAGATCGCGGTCTGGTTCGGCCGCAGCGCCGCGACGTAGTCCTTGAGGCTGCGACTTGCCTCTTTCGAGGCGGTGCTGCGGAACCGCGCAAGCTTCATCAGCACGTCGCGCCGCTCGTAATCCTCGTAGAGACCCTCCTTCAGCACCGCGCCGAACACGTCCCAGATCTTGGCGTAGGCTTCGGCGTCGGATTCGGCGAGCTTCTCCAGATCGGACAGCACGCGCCCGACCACGCTCTTCTTGATCGCGGCGAGGATCGGGCTGGTCTGGATCATCTCGCGCGACAGGCTAAGCGGCAGATCGTTGGAATCGACCACGCCCCGCACGAACCGCAGGTAGCGCGGCAGAATCTCGGCATCGTCGGTGATGAACACGCGCTTGACGTAGAGCTTGATGCGCCCCTTGCGGCCGGGATCGTAGAGATCGAACGGCCGCGCTGTCGGCACGAAGCACAGCGCCGTGAACTCGTGACGGCCCTCGGCGCGGTAATGCACGATCAGCGACGGATCGTCGAAGTTGTGCGACACGCCGCGATAGAAATCCTTGTACTCCTCGGGCGTGATCTCGGAGCGCGGCCTCGTCCACAGCGCCGCCCCGTCGGCCACTTCGGTCGGCTCGGCGCCGGGTTTCTCGCTGATCGCGATCGGCACCGGCACGTGGCCGGAGTTGGCCTTGACGATGCGCTCGACGTTGAACTTCTCGGTGTAGGACTTGGCGTCCTCCATCAGATGCAGGCTGACGCGGGTGCCCCGCGCCGGCGCCTCGTCAAGCGCCGCCGGCGACACCGTGAACGTGCCCTTGCCCTCGGACGACCAGCGCCAGGCCTCCTCGCTGCCGGCGCGCCGCGACACCACATCGACCCGGTCGGCCACCATGAACGCGGAATAGAACCCGACGCCGAACTGTCCGATCACCGTCGCGCTCTCGCCGCCCTTGCTGGCTTCGAGCCGGTCCATGAACGCCTTGGTGCCGGACCGCGCGATGGTGCCGAGCGCCTCGACCAGTTCGTCATGGCTCATGCCGATGCCGTTGTCCTCGATCGTCAAGGTCTTGGCATCGGCGTCGATGGCAATCCCGATGCGCGGCTTCGGATCGTCGCCGAGCAGCGCGGGCGTGGCGATCGCCTCGTAGCGCAGCCGTTCGCAGGCATCCGCCGCGTTCGAGATCAGCTCGCGCAGAAACACGTCTTTGTCGGAATAGACCGAATGCACCATCAGTTGCAGCAGGCGCGCGACGTCGGCCTCGAACGGGCGGCTTTCGATCTTGGTGTCGGCTTGCGCGGTCATGGCAGGTCAGCTTCCCCAGCGAGTTCAACCGGTTCCCAGATGGCGAGAAGTGCGAACAAGTTCAAGGCCTTCGCGAGTGCGAAGCAGGCGCCCTCGGCGATTCCGGGCCGCCCGGAACAAGTCCCTGAAAATATAACCATTTTTCTAGCAGTGACATTTCTCACAGTGCGATTCCGCAGTGCCGGGCGGCAGTGACCTTTCGCACTTCAGGAATCCAGCGACCGGCAGCATGTTGGGGGCAAGTTCAACGCAGGGAGTTTGCCATGTCTCTCAGCATCGACAGACGACGACAGACCGGCGGCGTCTTCAACTTGTTCGGCGCCCCCTATGTCGCCGAGGACCACGCCGACAGCCGCAGCCACCTCCAGGCCGAAACCGACGACCGCACACCCGAACCCGGCATCGCCGTTTTGTGGATGCTGTTCTATCTCGTGATCACCGGAAGCTGGCTCGTCACCAGCGGTGCCGTCGGCCGCGCGTTCGAATATGCCATCGCCTTGGTGAAATAGCCAAAACCGGACCCGTCAGCGCTCGTTGAGCATCTGGACCAGCTCCGGCACGTTGGTGAGCACGAACGCTCCCCGCCGCTTGGTCATCAGCCCCGCCCGCTCCAGCGCCTTCAACTCCCTCGCCACCATCTCGCGCCGGGTGCTGACCCGCGCCGCAATGTCGGAATGGACCGGCGGCGGCGACACGATGGCTTGGCGCTCGTTGTTCGGATCGGGCCGCGAGCGCCGCAGCAGCTCGGCGTAAATCCTGTTCTTGACGTGCATCGAGCTGAATTCGTTGACCCGCTGATCCAGCGTGCGGATGCGGGCGACAAGCTGCTTCAGCAGCTGCTCGGCCACGTCGGGATGGTTGTGCAGGAGCTCGCGGAACACCGGCGCCGGCATCACCGCGATGGTCGCTTCGGTGATGGCGAGGATGCCGGCTGAACGCGGCTGGCCATCGATCGCTGCCATCTCGCCGAAATAGCCGCCCGCCTCGATGTCGCCGAGGATGACCTCGCGGTCCGGCGATGGCGTGATCAACACCCGCACCACGCCGCTCGACAGCAGGAAGATGTCGGTCCCGACGTCGTTCTGTTCGAGCAGCCATTGCTTGGGCTTCGCGTGACGCCACTGGCAGCGGCGCTCGTAGGACTCGCGGTCCTTGCCAGCGAGCGATCGCAGCAGCCCGATTCTTTCCAAAGTCTCGTTTGGCTTCGGCATCGGAGCGCCCCAACAGTCCTGCCCCCATACGCTATTTTGGGCATTTGTTGCAACGACTATGGCTACGGCCGAGGCATGCCCGCATTTTGGGCGGGCTGACAGCGCCGACCCCCGCAGGCTAACGTCGGCCCATGGACATGATCATTGTCGGCGGCGGCATCGGCGGATTGACGCTGGCGCTGACCATCCATGCCTCGGGTGCGGCGAAAAGCCTCCGCGTTTACGAATCAGCAGCCGAGATGAAGGCGCTCGGCGTCGGCATCAATCTCGGCCCTCACGCCATCAAGGAATTGAGCGCGCTCGGCCTCGAGGACGACCTGGTCGCGACCTCCTGCCAGCCGCAGGACTACGCCTTCTTCACCCGCCACGGCCAGCTCGTCTATCGCGAGCCGTGGGGCAAGGCCGCCGGCCACCAATGGCCGCACATCTCGCTGCTGCGGCCCGACTTGCAGCGCGTGCTGCTCGGCGCGGTTCGCGAGCGCATCGGCCCGAAGAATTTCATCGCCGGCCACCGCTGCATCGGCGTTGAGCAGTCCGGCGACCGCGTCATCGCCCGTTTCGTCGACCCCGACGGCAAGCCGCTGCCCGATGCCGAAGGCGACGTGCTGATCGCCTGCGACGGCATCCATTCCGCGGTCCGCGAACAGTTCTATCCCGACGAAGGGCCATTCAAATTCCGCGGCCTCAACCTGTGGCGCGGCACCACCGTGCACAAGCCGTTCCTGACCGGCGCCAGCATCGCGCGGATCGGCGCGCGGCACTCGACGCTGATCATCTATCCGCTCCGCAACAACTACGACGGCCACGGCAATCTGTTGCTCAACTGGGTCGCCGAGATCGAGCGCGACGTGGCGGTGCCGGTCGACTGGAACAAGCCGGGGCGGCTGGAAGACTTCCTGCCGACCTACCGGGACTGGGTGTTCGACTGGATGGATGTGCCGGCGCTGATGAGGAACGCGACGCAAATCCTGTCCTATCCGATGGTCGATCGCGATCCGCTGCCGCGCTGGAGCTTCGGCCGCGTCACGCTGCTCGGCGACGCCGCGCATCCGATGTATCCGCAGGGCGGCAACGGCGGCGCGCAATCGATCCTCGACGCAGCGACCCTCGCGCGGCTGCTCAAGAGCGAACCCGATCCGGTTGCCGCGTTGAAGGCCTACGAGAGTGCGCGGCTGCCCGCCACCAGCAAGATCGTGCTGCAGAACCGCACCGCGCCGCCGAACGTCATCGTCGACACCGTCGAGCAGCGCACCGGGGACCGCCGCTTCGAGCGGCTGGAGGACGTCATCAGCCAGGACGAGATGAAGGCGATCTTCGAGCGCTACCAGCGCGTCGCCGGCTACCACGTGCAGCAGGTTTCAAGACCACAGGGGTAAAGTGAAATGCCTGACACCGCTCCATCCATCAAGCTGACCTACGAAGGCGCGCAGAAGCTCGTCACCGCCGCCATCGCCAAGTCGCACGAGATCAAGGTGCCGGAGTGCATCTGCGTGGTCGACGCCGGCGGGCATCTGCTCGCCATGGCTCGCATGGATGGCGCGTTTGCGCTGTCGATCGACACGGCGCTGCGCAAGGCGCAGACCGCGGCGGCTTACGGCATCCCGACCGGCGACATTGCCGCCGGCGTCGACATCAAGCTTGCCATCGCCACCGAAGGCCGCCGCATCAACCTGCCGGGCGGGCTGCCGATCATCATCGACGGCCATGTCGTCGGCGGTATCGGCATCGGCTCCGGCACCGGCGAGGAAGACAAGGAAGTCGCCAAAGCCGCGCTCGTCGCCATCCCCGGGACCAAGCGCTTCTAACCCCGTCTCAGCCCGCCGAGCAGCGAGGCTGCGCGCGCGGCCCGCCAGATCGGCGGCTTTGTCGCCGGCAGGGCGGCAGGCTCCGGCAGCGGCACGTCCTGCGCGCTGGCGAACGTGCGCACGACAAGCCGCTCGGAGCGACCGCGGATCTCGATCTCATGGCGCGGGGACTCACCGAGCTCGACTCCGGCGTGGTTCGCCACCGCTTCGGAGATCACCAGCTCGCAGGCGTAGGTCTTGGTCAGGCTTTCGATGCGGCTTGCGGTGTTGACCGAGTCGCCGACCGCGGTGATGGAGACCGCGGTGCCGTAACCCATCTCGCCGACGATGGCGAAGCCGGTGTGAATGCCGATGCCGATGCGCAGCGGCTCGGAGATGTCGTGCACCAGCGCGCGGTTGAGGTTCTGCATGCGCTCCGACATGCCGCGCGCCGCGGCCAGCGCCTCGCGGCAGCCGGCGTCGACGCCGCTGTCGAGGCCGAACAGCGCCATCACGCCATCGCCGATGAACTTGTCGATGCGCCCGCCGGCCGCCTCGACCGCGTGCCCCATCTCCGCGAAATAGCGGTTGAGCAGGAACACCAGATCGTAGGGCAGCTTGTTTTCGGACAGCTTGGTGAACGCCCGCAGGTCGCCGAACAGGATCGCGATCTCGCGCTCGGCGCCATGCAGATAGCCGGGCCGCGCGAACCCGTCGCGCGCCTGCGCCGTGGCAGGCAGCAGCGGCACCACCCGCAAGTCGATGTTCGGGCGGAGCTGGCAGGCGAGCCGCACGTCCGGCGCAGCGCTGACGCGATGCAACACCCTCACCTCTTCAGGCGTGGGCTGCGGCAATCCCGCCTTCGGCCCCTCGATCCTGATGCGGCAGGTGGAACACCGTCCCCGGCCGCCGCACACCGAGGCATGAGGAATACCGGCCATCCGGCTCGCTTCCAGTACCGACACCCCCTGCAGAATCTGCACCACGCGTCCGCTCGGATAGGTCAGCCGGATCACACCGTGGCGGCGCTGCCAGTACCAGCGCGCACCGCGCGCCACCAGTACGGCAACAAGCGCCGCGAGAAACCCGAAACGGCCCACGATCACCAGCCGGTCTATGAAAGCGGCGTCGGCGGGTGCTGGCGGCGGATAGCTTTGCGGCAGCCGCGCGACCCAAGTGGGGTCGCCCGCCAGGGCCGTGACCTCGCGCCCGCCCTCGAAAAAGCCCAG